>OGJN01000562.1_pt1 | contig 25141 bp, 18 predicted proteins | sample 1572221 | NCBI WGS metagenome assembly OGJN01 (sample SAMEA2582148, study PRJEB24529) | metagenome | biome: Human gut stool | place: China | collected 2011 | reverse complement strand
GAGGTCTACGCTACCGCTGCGGTCGGCGCAGAGCAGACATCCCCCGGATGTCATGCGCCGTCTCGCGCTCTAAGAAAGCAGAAAAGAGAAGTCCGTAAGGATACCTCTTTTTCGCTTTACGAGCCCCGCCGGGGCTTAAAGTACGAGGTCTACGCTACCGCTGCGGTCGGCGCAGAGCAGACATCCCCGAAAAGCTGGTATTATAGGAAAATGATAAGAGGTATATGTATGGAGATAAGAAGAGCTGTAAGTTCAGATATTGATAGAATTATGGATATTTATGGATATGCAAGGAAATATATGGCTGAGCATGGTAATCCAACGCAGTGGCCTGCTAATTATCCTGATGAGGAAATTATAAGGGCGGATATTGAAAAACAGCAGTTATATGTATGTATGGAAAATGATACAGTTGAGGGTGTATTTGTATTTTTTATAGGTGATGAGCCTAATTATAAAGTTATTAAGGATGGTAAATGGAGAAGTGATACTGTTTACGGTGTGATACACAGGGTGGCAGCAAGCGGAAGAGTGCATGGTATAACAAAAGCCTGCTTTGAGTATGCTAAGGATAGGGCAGGATATTTAAGAATTGATACACATAGAGATAATAAAACAATGCAGTCAGCGATACAGAAGAATGGCTTTAAGAGATGTGGAATTATTAATGTTGCTAATGGAAGTGAGAGAATAGCATTTGATTATATATCAGAAGATATAACTACGGAAGAATTAAAAAAGTGGGATACGGATTCATATATTGCACTTGATATTAGAGATAGTTCATCATTTGGTTATGGGCATCTTCCTAATGCAGTTAATATTCCTGCCGATGAACTTACAGACAGGCTTGATGAGCTTGATAAGAATAAAAAAATAGTAGTATACTGTATGAAAGGTGAAATAAGCATAGATGCACGAGCATATCTTTCAGAAAATGGTTTTTTTGCATATAACCTTAAGGGTGGTTATGGTAAATGGCTCATACAGACTATGGAAGAAGATGATGACAAGCCGGATTGTGCGGCAATTGAGCTTAGTATAAGGAAAAAATTCCATAAGCAGATATTTAGTAAGTTTACAAAGGCTATTAATGAGTATCAGCTTTTAAAAGAGGGGGACAAGGTAGCTGTATGTATATCTGGCGGTAAGGATTCCATGCTTATGGCGAAGCTTTTTCAGGAATTACAAAGACATCGTAAATTTAACTTTGAACTTGTATTTCTGGTTATGGATCCGGGATATAATAAGACCAACCGTAAAGTAATAGAAAATAATGCAAAACATATGAACATTCCAATCACAGTATTTGAGACTAATATATTTGAAGCGGTATATGAGATTGAAAAGTCACCATGTTATCTGTGTGCAAGAATGAGAAGAGGTTATCTTTATAGTAAGGCTAAAGAGTTAGGCTGTAATAAGATAGCTTTAGGACATCATTATGATGATGTTATAGAAACAATATTTATGGGAATGATGTATGGTTCACAGATACAGACCATGATGCCTAAGCTTCACAGCACTAACTTTGAGGGAATGGAGCTTATCCGCCCGTTATATCTTATAAGAGAAGATGATATAAAGCATTGGAGAGATTACAACAAATTACATTTTATACAGTGTGCATGTAGATTTACAGATACATGTACTACCTGTAACAAGGATGGAAGCAGTCAGTCTAAGAGAATGGAGACTAAAAAGATAATTGCAGAGTTAAAAAAGATTAATCCATTTATTGAAAGCAATATTTTTAAAAGTGTAGAAAATGTAAATTTAAGTACGATAATAGCATACAAGCAGAATGGTGTTAAGCATCATTTCTTAGATGATTACGATTCATAATTTATTATTGACAGGCTGATGTGTGCATAAAGATAACACACAGGTAATGATTGCACCAGATATAAATATATGCACTGACTGTCAGTATGGCGACGTTTGCAGTAATGATTGATTGTAGCAGGTATATAAATATATCAGAATGGAGGATTATTTAATATGGCAGGCAGTAGAAAAATGAGAATTAAACCAGTTCCTGTAATTATTCTTGGTGTAGTGACAGTTGCAATAATTGCAGGAATTGGAATATTTGCAATTGGAAATACGTCAGATAAACAGCAGAACAGTTCAGCAACAGTAAGCGTAAGTAAAAAGAATCTAAAAGACAGTAATTCGACATCAACAGAGCCTGTTAAGGCGGCAACAACTGTTGAGATACAGTGGGAGGACAGTGCAGTTCCTGTTGGAACATCATTTAAGGTTACTGCCATAGTAACTCCACAGGATACAGAGCATGCTCTTGTATGGTCTTCAGGTAATCAGGATGTATGTACAATAGACAGTGAAGGAGTAGTGACAGTAAGGTCGGCTGGGAATGCAGCTATTACAGCGACTGTAGGAACTGTATCGGATTCTGTTATTATACAGGGAATAGATAGTGTTTCGGCAGGTTCTGACAGAGGTCTTCCGGTATATACGGGAGATTCATATGTATCGGCCGGACAAAGCAATGGCGGTTCAAATGATAATTCAAATGGAAATACATCAACAGGTGATTCACAGTCAGGTGTATCGTCAGGAGGCAGCCAGCAGGGACAACGTTCAAACGGAAGCATAGGTGTATCATCAGAAATAAACTCATCTTCCAATATATCAGATGATAATAATGGTGGTTCATCTGATAATGGTTCAGATAATGGTTATAATTATAATACGGATAATGGCAGTTATGACAATAATAACGGTGGTTATGATAATAATTCAGGCAGCCATGATGGGGCTTCAAGCTCTGATATTGCAGGATATCTTCCACAGATAGGATATACACAAAGAATGTCTAATGTATATGTATGTGAAGATGGCGATACATATTATGGAGAAATAATAATACAGCCAAATGTTACTATAATATATATAAAGCAAAGAAGTGGTACATTTGATTCTATGATACAGAGTACTTTATCAGCACTGCTTCCATCAGAAGCAGGACAGGTGTGGAACAATTATCTTTCTTCATCATCAGACAAAACATTTACAGTAGATGGCAGAAGGGTAAGAATAGTTACGGCACTTAATGGTGGACATTCACAGATAGTTGTGTATAACTAAGCTTATAAAAGTTTATGGTATTTATGCTTTTCTTATTTAATATATTTGAAAATTTATGTCAGATTATATGGTATTACGTGGATTTTATGTCAATTATTTTTGATGAGATATTATATTTGTAATATACATTTTTGTTAAAGTATGGTAAAATGAATTGATACATGTGTTTATACTAGATATTTTCAAGAATGAGGTGAAGCATATTGTTAAATGAAAACAAAGTAAAGATGATGACCAAGATGGCGATATATGAGAAAAATGAAGGCCGCAGGATGTTAAAGACGGCAAGGTATTTTAAGAGTGATTATATTGCGTTTGGCATATTAAAGACTCTGATAACAACGTCGATAGCATATATAATAATGCTTATTATGTATGTGTTATATAACATGGAGAGTATTATAAAGGATATTAACAAGATTGATTATACAGAAGTTGGAACTAATCTTATAATCGGTTATGTTGCTATGATAGCTGTATTTTCTGCTATAGCATTTGTGGTATATGGAAAGCAGTATGATAATTCAAGAAATGGTCTTAAAAGGTATTTTTCAAGACTAAATAAGCTTGAAAGATTTTATAATGGTCATAAAAGAAAGAATAATAAGTAGAATAACAGATAGTATTATTGTTGAGACCGGTGTTTATATCAGCACGTGGTGTAATACTATCAAAGTTCATAAATGAAGATTGACATGGAGGATTTGGATGATTTTTTTGCTGGAGTTAAAGGAGAATATTAAAAGATTTTTTAACAAATATGATATATATATTATACCAACAGCTAAGTTTATTCTTGCTTTTATATCATTTATGATTCTTAATGCAAGTATTGGATATATGACTAAGCTTAGTAATCCTGTGATTGCACTTCTTTTGTCATTGGCATGTGCGTTTGTTCCAAGTGGATTTACAGTATTTATTCTGTCAGTATATATGCTTATACACCTATATGCGATATCGGCAGAATTTTCGCTGATAGTATTAGGAGTTGTATTGCTTATGTACCTGTTATATTTCAGGTTCACACCTAAGCAGGGATATCTGCTTCTTATCACTTCGATTATGTGCTGGATTGGTATACCTTATGTAATACCTGTAGCAGTAGGCTTATGTGCAGGAGCTGCATCAGTTATACCTGTGGGATTCGGAGTAATAATATATTATATTGTACAGACGGCAAGTGCATATGAGACGGCAATTACCAAGCAGTCGGTATCAGACAGTGTCCAGAAGATTTCATATATAGTAGAGAGTCTTATTAATAATAAGTCAATGATATTATTGATTATTGCATTTGCACTGACTATTGCAATTGTATATTTTATAAGAAGAATGAGAATTGATAATGCATGGACATATGCAATTGTGGCGGGAACAGCAGTGGAGTTTCTTGTACTTATAGGCGGTCAGATTGTTTTTGGTGCCAAGTTTAATATGATATTTATGATAATTGGTGTTATATTAGGAGCAGTAGTAGGATATCTGTGTCAGATTCTGTTTTTCAGTGTGGATTATAAAAGGACAGAATTTGTACAATATGAAGATGATGAGTATTATTATTATGTAAAGGCTGTACCTAAGATTAACATTGTGAATGAAGATGTAAAAGTCAAGCAGATTAATGCAAGAAAGACAAGAAAGACAACAGATATTAATGATGTTGCCAAGTCATCATCAGACAGAAGCATTAATGATGACGATTATGATATTAAGATATATGATAAATAAAAATATATTTTGAAGGGAAGTGAAGACCTGTGACGGCAATTAATAATTTTATACAAAATTACCTCAACAAATTTTACGTTCCGAGAATAGAATGGACGGATATTATTGAGATATTATTTATTGCGTTTGTATTGTACAGTATTCTCGTCTGGATAAAGGATACGAAGGCGTGGTCTTTGCTTAAAGGAATAATTGTAGTTGGTGTATTTACAATTATTGCATATATTCTTAATCTTAGAACAATATTATGGATTGCAAGTAAGACTATAAGTGTAGGTATTATTGCACTCGTAATTATATTCCAGCCGGAGTTAAGAAGAGCACTTGAACAGCTCGGAAGGAAGCGTATTGTATCAGGACTTTTTAATTTTGGTGAAGGAAAGGATAAAGGAGAGCTGTTTAGTGCAAAGACAGCAGAAGAGATTGTAAAGGCAGTCTATGATATGGCAGCAGTAAGGACTGGAGCACTTATTGTTATTGAGCATGATATGATGCTCGAGGAATATATAAGAACCGGAATTGAAGTTGATGGTATTGTTACAAGTCAGCTTCTTATTAACATATTTGAACATAATACTCCATTGCATGATGGAGCTGTGGTAGTAAGGGAAAACAGAGTCGTTGCAGCAACCTGTTATCTGCCGTTATCAGATAATGTTAATCTTAGCAAAGAACTTGGAACAAGACACAGGGCAGGTGTTGGAATAAGTGAGGTTACAGACAGCTTTACGATAATAGTATCAGAAGAGACAGGAGCTGTATCAGTTGCAACCGGAGGAGAAATTCTTCGTAATATAGATAAAGAATCTTTGCGTAACAAGCTTGAGTTTTTAAGAAAGAAGTCGGTTGAAGTTAAGTCATTCAGGTTATGGAGAGGAAGGTTGAAAAATGAAAGAAAAGATATTTAAGAATTTCAGCCTTAAGATATTGTCGATTATTTGTGCCATACTGTTATGGGGAATAATAGTAAATATATACGACCCTAACACAGGTGTTACAATAAGTAATGTATCTGTCCAGCTTATTAATACTGACAGCCTTACAGATAAGGGCTATACGTATGAGGTGGTTGATGGAAGCAAGATATCTGTATATGTAAGCGGACCTAAGAGTATTATTGCGGATATTAAGGCAAGTGATATTATAGCAACAGCAGATCTTAGTAAGATATCTGTATTTGCAGATTATGTTGATATAGATGTTAAGATTGAAAAGGATGGCAAGCTTTTACAGAATGTGGAGGTTACGCCTAAGACTACAGCAGTTAAGTTAAATATTGAAAATCGTGTTACACAGTCCTTTGATGTAAAGGTTGAGATGACGGGATCAGGCTCGGCAGGATATGTTGTATTTAATGATACAATATCTCCGACTACCATAAAAGTTACAGGTCCTTCGTCAGCAGTCCAGAAGATAGCACAGGTAAAAGCCGTATATGATATAAGTGATGCAACGTCTGACATATCTGATACGGCTACTGTTGTATTATATGACAGTGACGGTAATATAATTAATAACCGGCAGCTTGAACTATCAAGGACAGAAGTCAGGTTTTCAGCAAGCATAGGTCATTCAAAGACAGTTGATATTATATATAAGACGTCAGGAACACCTGCAGCCGGTTATGTTATCAAGACAATTGAACCTGACGAGAATACAGCTTCAATATATGGCAACTCGAGTGATATTGACTCAATATCACAGATAGTAATACCGGGTTCGGTATTGAATGTAGACGGGCTTAAAGACAGTAAAGAATTTAAAATATGGCTGTCGGATTATCTGCCATCTGGTATAACAGTGGCATCGGCTAACTATATCAATGTTAAAGTTATTATAGAAAAGCAGAATGACGGCAGTGAAAACAGCATTTCAAAACAGCTTACAATATCAGCTGCTGATATAAAGATAAATAATATTCCGGATGGAAAGAATGTTTATATTGAGATGAACACACCATTAAGTGTCAATGTTGTGGGAAAATCCAATGTTGTTAATTCGCTTTCGGCTGTAGGACTTGGAGCAAATGTAAGTCTTTCAGGATTACAGAGCGGAACATTTCAGGTTGATGTGATGTTTAATAATTCATCAGAATATACGGTTACAGGAAGTTATAAAGCAACAGTTGTTATAACAGATAAAGAGACAGCATCGCAGACTGTTCCTGAACAGACAACACAGTCTGATAGGACGGATGCAACGCAGACATCTAAAGATACTAATGATAATACATCGGAAGTTAATAATTAAGAGAGGTAAATAGCCATGGTTAGTGAAAAGATTATAGTAAGCAGTGCATTAGGAATACATCTTCGTCCGGCAGGAGCTATGTGTGACAGGGCTGTTAAGTATGAATCTAAGATAATGTTTAAGTATGCAGATGGAAAGGAAGCTAATGCCAAAAGTGTAATTTCTATACTTGCATCAGGTGTCAAATGTGGTCAGGAAATAGAAATATATGCAGATGGAGAAGATGAAGAGAAGGCTCTGGCAGATGTAGTGGCAGCACTTACAGAAGCATTAAAAGATTGATTTAATTGTCAGAATGTATTATAATTATTTTGTTATAATCAGTCTATATTATAATTAATATTGAAGAAAAGAGGTACTTACAAATGGGATATATGGATACATATAAACAGTGGTGTGATAATGAATATTTTGATGAGTCTACACGAGCTGAATTGAAGTCTATTGCCGGTAATGAAGCAGAAATTGAAGACAGATTCTATAAGGATCTTGAGTTTGGTACAGGCGGTTTAAGAGGGGTTATCGGAAATGGTACTAACAGAATGAATATCTATACAGTAAGAAAGGCTACACAGGGACTTGCTAACTTCATTATTAAAGAGAAGGCAGCAGACAGAGGTGTTGCAATTGCATATGATTCAAGAAGAATGTCACCTGAATTTGCCAATGAGGCTGCACTTTGTCTTAATGCCAATGGAATAAAGGCATATATATTCCCTACATTAAGACCAACACCTGAATTATCATTTGCATTAAGAGAACTTAAGTGTATAGCAGGTATAGTTGTTACAGCAAGCCATAACCCGCCTGAATATAATGGATATAAGGTATATTGGGAGGATGGTGCACAGATTACAGCACCTAAGGATACACAGATTATTAATGAAGTTAAGGCAGTAACAGATTATAATACAGTTAAGACCATGGATATTGATGAAGCAAGAGCATGTGGTCTGTATAATGTAATTGGTTATGATATGGATGATAAGTATATTGCAGCTCTTAAGAAGATGAGTCTTAATGGTGATATTATTAAGCAGGTAGCTGATGATATTAAGATTGTATATACACCATTCCACGGTACAGGTAATGTTCCTGTAAGAAGAATATTAAAGGAGCTTGGATTTAAACATGTATATGTTGTTCCTGAACAGGAAAAGCCGGATCCTGACTTTACAACGCTTGAATATCCTAACCCTGAAGATCCTAAGGCATTTACACTTGCACTTAAGCTTGCTAAGGAAAAGGATGCTGATATTATCTTAGCTACTGACCCGGATGCAGACAGACTTGGTGTATATTCTAAGGATTCTAAGACAGGTGAATATATGTCATTTACAGGTAATATGTCGGGCATGCTTATTGCAGAATATATCCTTTCACAGAGAAAGGAAAAAGGTTTATTACATGATAATGGTGCATTTGTTAAGACAATTGTTTCTACTAATATGGCCGATGCAATTGCTAAGGAATATAATGTTAAGCTTATAGAAGTTCTTACAGGCTTTAAGTTTATCGGTGAGCAGATTAAGTTATTTGAACAGCAGCATACATATGAATATGAATTCGGATTTGAAGAAAGTTATGGCTGTCTTGTTGGTACACATGCAAGAGATAAGGATGCTATCGTTGCAGTTATGGCACTTTGTGAAGCAGCAGCTTTCTACAAATCTAAAGGTTTAACACTCTGGGATCAGATGATTAACATATTTGATAAGTATGGTTATTATAAGGAAGGTCAGAAGGCTATAACAATGAAAGGCGCAGAAGGTGCGGCACAGATTGCACAGATGATGGATGATCTTCGTAAGAATCCGCCTAAGAAGTTCGGTGACTGGGACGTAGTAGAATTCAGGGATTATAAGACTAAGGAATGTACAGATATTAAGACAGGTACAAAGTCTGATACAGGACTTCCTGTATCTAATGTTCTTTACTTTGATCTTACAGATAATGCATGGTGCTGTGCAAGACCATCAGGAACAGAGCCTAAGATTAAGTTCTATATGGGAGTTAAGGGAACAGGTCTTGACGATGCTTATGATAAGCTTAATAAGCTTACTGATGCAGTTATGGAAGTAATCGGACAGTAAATATAATAGTTGTTTCAAATTTAATTAACAATATAAACACAATATGAACACATTTCGTCGGTATACTACTAACCATAGATGAGATGTGTTCATTTTATTTATATTTCATAATAGTATTTAATAATAATAATTATATTTACAAGGAGGAAGAAAGCATATGTATAATGATGATAATAATCTGAATGACAATGAATATAATTCAGGTAATAATATGTCGCAGGATAATTTCCAGGATAGTAATAATTCACAGGGAGGATATACAGAACAGGATAATAGCACACAGTACAGATATTCAGGAAGCAATATTCCTTATAATAACGGTACAGAGACTGATAATAATTATAATTCAGACAATAATAGTGCGTCGCAGAACGGATATTCTTCATCCACAGGATATTATAATAATGGTTATCAGTCGCAAGATAATAATGGATATAATACACAACAGGGTAATGCTTATTATTATAATACGCAGAATAATAATGCCCAGGGTAATAACACACCACATAAGAAAAAAGGCAATGCAGGTAATGCATTTAAAAAGTTTTTTAAGAGTAAGGGTGTTAAAAGAGCCGGAGCAGCAATTGTATGTGGCGTTGTAGCCGGCGTTGCAATGCTTGGTACATTTTATGCAGGAGTTAAGTTGTTTCCGGGAATTACCAATGGCAGTAATAATTATGAAATAGCAACCGTATCAACGGCTATTCCATCTTCATCAGTGGTATCTGATGGTTCGGTTGATGTTGCCGGAGTAAGCATGGATGTGTCATCTGTGGCAGAAGCTGCATTGCCGGCTATGGTAGCTCTTAAGGGAACGACAACCGTATCGACTAATTCATACTATGGTCTGTTTGGTGGAACACAGGCAAGAGAAGCTTCTACAAGCGGAACAGGTATCATAGTAGGTAAGAATGATACAGAACTTCTTATACTTACTAATAATCATGTTATTGAGGATGTCAATGATCTTCAGTGTGTATTCGTTGATGATTCATCAGTAAGTGCAACAGTAAAGGGTTCTAAGTCAGATAAGGATATTGCGGTTGTAGCAGTTAATATTTCAGATATCAGCTCAGATACTTTAAGTAAGATTGCTATAGCAGAGCTTGGTGATTCTGATGATGTGACCGTAGGACAGCAGGTCGTAGCAATCGGTAATGCTCTTGGTGAAGGACAGTCAGTAACAACAGGTATAATCAGTGCATTAAACAGATCAATAACTGTTAATAATATAACATTCTCAGGATTGTTTATGACAGATGCAGCAATTAATTCAGGTAACAGTGGTGGTGCGCTTCTTAATGCATCAGGTAAGGTTATAGGTATTAACTTTGCTAAGACATCAGAGAATGGGGTTGAGGGTATGGCTTATTCAATTCCGGTATCTAATGTAAGAGAACTTATTGATACACTTATGAACAGACAGACAAGAACTAAGGTAAGTACATCAGATGCTTCATATCTTGGAATATCAGCAATGGATATAACAAGTTCAATGGCATCACAGTATGGATATCCACAGGGGATACTTATCCGTCAGGTTGCATCAGGTTCAGCAGCAGAGAAGGCAGGACTTGGAGCATATGATATAATTGTAAGCTTTGATGACCAGTCAATAACTTCATTTGCAGGCTTACAGTCAACTATGCAGTATTATAAAGCAGGTGAGACTGTAAAGATTGAATATTATCATCTTGAGGGAAGTCAGTATGTATTAAAGTCAACTGATGTGACACTTGATAAGAAGAATTAATAATATTTATACAATATTTTCAATTTGCTTATTTATGGTTAAAATATAGAGCGTTAAAGATATAAATAATAAAAAGATAAACAATAAAGATATAAATAATACAAAGATAAATAGAAAATATGGATAATAAAAATGTGTGCTGTGTTTGGAATTTATAGATAATTTTTATCATAGGTTTTAAAACCGGCACACATTTTATGTTACCAGTATATAAAAGATATAAAAAATATAAAAAATATAAAAGATATAATATAAGCTGGATACTGATAAATGGGATGTACATGAATATTTTAGACTATAAGTAAACATGGAAAATATAAAGAACATAGGCTTAAGCTACATTTTATAATGATTTAATTGTAAATATGATAATTAAATTGTATACTTTATATACATTATGGCAATAAGATGTGGAAATGGAGAGAACAAATGAGTGATAATATAAATAATACAGACAATAGTGATAATGAATATGAAAAGATATGTTATATATGCAGAAGGCCGGAAAGTAAAGCCGGTAAGATGATTGGTATGCCTAATAATATTTATATATGTGCAGATTGTATGCAGAGAACATTTGATTCTATTAATAATAGTGGAATTAACTATGATGATATGATGAAGATGTATAATATGCCGGGATTTGGCAATATGAACTTCAATGATGTTAATATGGATATTCCCAATAAGCAGAAGATTAAAAAGAAGAAAAAAGAAGAAAAGAAAGTGCAGGATAAGATTGATTTGAGAAATATTCCTGCACCTCACGAGATTAAGCATATGCTGGATGAATATGTGGTAGGTCAGGATTATGCAAAGAAGGTAATGTCAGTTGCCGTATATAATCATTATAAGAGAGTTGCCACTAATACCATGGATGAGATAGAGATTGAAAAGTCTAACATGCTAATGATAGGACCTACAGGAAGTGGAAAGACTTATCTTGTAAAGACGCTTGCCAGATTATTACAGGTGCCTCTTGCAATAGCTGATGCTACATCACTTACAGAGGCAGGTTATATTGGTGATGATATTGAAAGTGTTGTATCTAAGCTTCTTGCAGCAGCAGATAATGATGTTGAGAGAGCAGAGCATGGAATAATATTTATTGATGAGATAGATAAGATTGCAAAGAAGAAAGAAACTCGAAGCAGGGATGTAAGTGGTGAATCCGTACAGCAGGGAATGTTAAAGTTACTAGAAGGCAGTGATATTGAAGTTCCTGTAGGTGCAACAAGCAAAAATGCCATGGTTCCACAGGTGACTGTTAATACACGTAATATATTATTTATATGTGGCGGTGCATTTCCAGATCTTTCAGATATTATTAAGGAGAGACTTAATAAGCAGTCGTCAATAGGTTTTACAGCAGATCTTAAGGATAAATATGACAATGACCCTGATATATTAAAGAAGGTTACACTTGAAGACCTTAGAAATTATGGAATGATACCGGAATTTTTAGGAAGACTTCCTATAGTATTTTCACTGGATGCACTTTCAAAGGACATGCTTGTACAGATAATGAAAGAACCGAAGAATGCTATATTAAAGCAATATCAGAAGCTTCTTGAGCTGGATGAGGTTAAGCTGGAATTTGATGACTCTGCACTTGATGCCATTGCAGATAAGGCACTTGAGAAGAAGACAGGAGCAAGGGCATTACGTTCAATTATAGAAGATTATATGCTTGATATTATGTATGAGATTCCTAAGGATAATAATATAGGAATGGTTACTATTACAGGTGATTATATTAATAAAAAAGGAGCGCCACTTATACAGATGAGGGGTATGGAAACACCACTCCTTAATTAAAAATATATAAAATCGGATAAAAAGACAGGCTGTCTGTATTGATATTTTACCGGTAATATGCCGGAAATGATAATAAATATTTATAAAATAATAAGTATTTACATATCAGAAAAATAATAGTACAGGATATAGCCTGTCTTTTATATTTTTGGCATTATAAGGGAATAAAAAAAGACATAAATAAAAAGACATAAATAAAAAAAAGACATAAATATAAAAAAATTAAATATAATAATCTTGCAATTAGTATTATTGGAGTTATTAATTGAATGAATGTCAGAGCCTGATTTTATCAGAGGATGCTAAAGATTATATAATACGGTATAATTCAGATGCGTACAGACAGCTGGCAGGAGTAAAAGAAGCATGTGTGCAGTGCATTGATGAAACATGGTGTATTGCCCATACATCGGGAAATACGGATATTGACAGACTGATATCAGACAGCGGATATTATTCAATTCCAAAGTTATATGGACTTATGCAGTCAGATTCATCTAATTATGATGAGTCAGGCATAACTTCCACACTTAACCAGTCCAATCTTAATGTAAGAGGGCAGGGAGTGATAATAGGTTTTATAGATACGGGAATTGATTATACATTAGATATATTTATGTATGCAAGAAACAGGTCTAAAATATTGGCAATATGGGATCAGACTATTCAGGAAGAGCAGGCTGGGAATGAAACAATATCCGGAGAAAATACAGGCCAGGTTGATTCAGATTATTCATATCTTACATCAATGGGAATATTTAATTATGGAAAGGTATATGAAACTGATGTTATCAATAATGCACTTGAGAAAATGTCAGCTGGGGAATCGCCGTATAAATATGTGCCATCAGTTGATGATAATGGACATGGAACATTTATGGCAGGTATTGCAGCCGGTTCACAGACAAAAGCTTTTATGGGGGCAGCGCCTGATGCACAGCTTGTCGTTGTTAAATTAAAACAGGCGAAGCAATATCTAAGAGATTATTATCTTATAAGAAATGATATTGATGCATATGAAGAATCAGATATTATGGCAGGAATAAGATTTCTTAGATATATTGCATTAAAGGAAAATAAACCGCTGGTTATATGTCTGGGGGTTGGAACAGCGTCAGGTTCAAGAATGGGGCTTACACCACTTGCAAGTATGCTTAATTCTATGGCATTAAGAAATAATGTTGTGGTGGTTACACCAGTTGGTAACGAGGGCAATGCAAGAACCCATATAAGTGGGAGAGCTGCAGATGAGGATAATTCATGGATGGATATAAGCGTTGGCGATAATGTGGAGGGTTTTTCTTTGGAAATCTGGGCGGATACTTTTGATATATTGTCGGTATCATTTGTATCACCGTCGGGTCAGGTAATACCAAGAATACTGGTACGAGTCGGGCAGAGCAGTGAGTTTAGGTTCTTACTGGAAAATACAACCGTAAGTATAGACTATAGGATTGCAGAGACTGTATCAGGATATGAGGTTATATTTATAAGATTTTTAACACCGTCAGAAGGAGTGTGGCAAATAAGAGCATATAGTATAGCCGGAATTTCAGGAGCATTTAATGCATGGCTGCAGTTAAAGGACTTTATTAAAGGAGAAGTATTTTTTTTAAGGTCAGAGCCGGATACAACACTTACGGAGCCATCGGCCGCATTTTCACCAATAAGTGTTGGAGCGTATAATCATATTACAGGTGGTATAGCAGTTGATTCAGGAAGAGGATATACATCGGATAACAGAGTTAAGCCGGATATTGTTGCACCGGGAGTTAATGTATATGGACCGGCAGTAGGAGGAGGCTTCATATTAAAGAGTGGAACAAGTATATCTGCTGCGCATACGGCAGGGGCAGCAGCACTATTTCTTACATGGGGCGTGTATTATGGAAATGATATATTAATGACTAACAGTAAGATTAAGACGATACTTATACGTGGAGCCACTAGGGATACAGACAGACAATATCCTGATAATGTATGGGGATATGGTAAACTCAATGTTATCGAGTCATTTTTGCAGCTACGGCTTGTGTAGGTTTATATAATAGAGAATATCATTAAAAATTATCAAATTGAAAAACAAAACTGAATTTTAAGTTATAATTGATTTTAGAATTTAACTTAACTGGTTTTAAAAATGGAAAAACTTAATATAAAAACTCAATATAAAAACATATTGAAAGGATATATTATTTGGGTTAATATTAAAAATATATAAATATATAGAGAGAAAAGGATAGAAAGATATGAAATACAAAGCAATAGCACTTGACCTTGATGGAACTCTTACTAACAGCCAGAAAAAAGTGTCAGAAAAGAACAAAGAAGTTATTTCTAAAGCAATAGAAGAAGGTATTAAGGTAATACTTGCATCAGGAAGACCACTTTTTGGAATAACCCCCGTCGCTGATATACTTGAACTGGAGAAGAAAGGCGGTTATATTCTTGCATATAATGGTGGTAATATAGTTGATTGTATGACAGGAGAACTTATATACAGCCGTTTTATACCACAGGAGTGTGTACATGATATATGTAGTGAATCAGAGAATAATGATGTGTATGCGATAACTTATTATAAAGATAAGGTGCTTTCACAAAGTGATGAAGATGAATATGTAAAGAAAGAAGCGTTCTGTAATGGTGCAGATATTAAGAAAGTAGACAGTCTTGAAGAGTTTGTGGATTATCCTGTTGCAAAATATATAATAGTAGGAGAACACAATAAGCTGCTTCCGGTAGAAAAAGTGTTGAAGGAAAAGCATGGCAATCTTCTTGATATATTTTTCTCAGAGGACTATTTCCTTGAGGTTGTACCAAAAGGTGTAGCAAAGGATAAATCACTAGAAGCACTCCTTGATAAAATTGGAATAAAAAGAGAAGAGCTTATAGCTTGTGGTGACGGAATGAATGACCTTCCGATGATAGAATATGCCGGTCTTGGTGTTGCAATGGAAAATGCTTATCCTAAAGTAAAGGAAAGTGCAGATGTTATAGCCCCGTCTAATGATGATGATGGAGTTGCATATATAATGGAAAAGTATATGGATATTTATTAATGAAGTATATATAAATGCCGATATAATAAATGAAACAAAAGTACTGAGGTTTTATTATTCAAGGAGGAGATTAAAGCTGAAACAGTATTATTTATCCAAAGGACACAACCTGTAGACAGAGTTAAAAATGTTGAAAAAATAAGTACGGTAAGAGAGTACAATGGTTCTGATATTAAAAAAGATAATTCATTTGAGGCAGTACTGGCTGCTGAAAGGAAACGTATTAATGCTAATACAGCTAAAGACAACAAGGCACACGGAAGTGCAGAAAGCCTTTATGCTAATGGCATGAATTATTATAATAATCAGGCTAAGGCTGCTTACTTTTACATGATGCCTTCAACGACTGATTTTAAGGGATGAGTCGGATTGGAACAGGAAAGGATAAGGGACTGTATAATAAGAATTATGCTTATTATACAGCCCCTTGTTTTGATATATTTGTTATTATAATTATACAGAAAATTTATTCTGTATAATCTGAGACGTTAAATTCCTCACCGTTTACAATCTTATTCATAAGCTCTTTAGCTGTATTAATAGAATTATCATCAGGTATTACAACGGACATTCCTGATAAGCCGTAAACCTGACCGGTCTTTGTTCCTGTAGTTCCGCTTACTGTGTATGATTGTACATTCCATGCCTTAGGATTAGATAACTGACCTCGTATAAGTGAGGTTATTGTTCCGGTTGACATATTAGTAAGTACCATGTTTGATATGGCATCAAGAACGGCAGAATAATTAGTTAATATTGCAGGAGAGGTTGCTTTAGAAATAATACCTTTAATTGCAGCTTCCTGATTACGACCACGCTGGAAATCCCCATCATTAAATGCTTTTCTTTCTCGTACAAACGCAAGAGTCTGTTCGCCGTTACATTCATTTTGACCGATATTAAAATGATAGCTTTCAGGTGCGGCTTCATAGCCATTAGTAAAATCAACGCTTGAATTAATGGTAATACCTCCGAGTGCATTTCGACACAGCCTGTAAAGTTAAGCTTAATATAGTAATCAATAGATATAGAATATAATTTTTCAAGAGCAAGCTCGGAATATTCTATACCGGCATTACCTGCATGAGTAAGTTTATCAAGACCTGACTTGCCATCGGCATTACTGATGCTGATATAAGAATCTCTAGGTGTAGATAGAAGAAGCACCTGCCTTGTCTTAGGATTTACAACAGCAAGGATATTAACATCACTTCGACCTATAGAAGATATTTGTCCTTCACCATCATTACCTGATATATATACGATAAATGGTTCCTGATTAACCTTCTTATCATTAGCACTTAGTTTGACTTCAGTTGTAATCTTAATGGTATCAATAATTCTTGTTTTATCTTCAAAATCACTGTATTGTTCTGCAAGTGTTGAACGCACAGAATCATGTACAACAAATGCCTGTATATTTTTGCCCTCATACAGGTTATTTAAAAGGTCTTCCCATTTTGTATAAGTCTTGGTATTAAGAGAAGTATTCTTATCAGCCTCAATATCACTGATAGCCTTTGTAGTGACTGCACTGTTTACAGTTGAATTATAACCAAATGTATAAGAAAGTGCATCATCTAATGAAGCTGCCGGGTCATTTTTTAATACCATGACATCGACAATATCGGTTTTGGTCATTTTTCCGGTAATAACGCCGAGTGTACTGCTTAACTTTGCGGCATATAAAAAACCGGTTAGAAGTACAGCAGACATAAGTATTGATATAATTTTTCCCAATACATGAGCCTTAGTAAACTGGCTGGTGAATGTATACAGTGTAATGAGTATTAATACTACATTGAGCATTACAAGATATTTAACAGGAAGCATTTCAAGGCTGAATATCTTAAATAAAAATAATACGAGCAGCACTATCTGTATAAATACAAGAATAAGACCGCTAAATGTGCGGACAGCTCTTTTTTTTCTTCTTCGTCCCTTGGGTGAAAGTTCAGAAGAAGATTTAAAAAGATAATGCATATCTCCTTTAGTTCTTTTAAAAACGTTAGACATATAAAACTCCATTTCCAGGCGTAATATTAAAATCAGCGGTAAAAATAAACGGAATAATCGTGTTGTAAGATGCTGCAGAGTAGTATCGTTTATAATGCTGTAATTAATGATTGAATCCGCCTTAAGACAATCATTTGTCGTATCTTAATATTATATTATTTTAAAAAGTCATAATTGGATTTTTGAATTTTTCAATTAGTAAAAAGTAGTAATCTTATATCAAAAATAATAATTAAAAATACGCATACATTCTATTATACATAAATTAAAAAAAATGACAATTAAATACTTGTATGAATGTGATATTTTTAAATACTTGTACGAATGTTATATTTTATAAGGTTATCTATAAATGTTTATATATGAACATTTATATTTTCTGCCTGATAAATAAAAAACTTTAATGGTGGAAAGAAAAACGTCTGCGAAAAAAATTACACATCTTCACAACGGGGTATCAGGAAATCGGGATTAGTATATGTAAAAATGTTAATTATTTAGAAGATACATATATTAAAAGTTAATAAAAAATACTTTAAAGAAGTACAGCTTAAACCTATATAAAATTTTTAATACAAATACATATGTCCGCCTGGTACATACAACTATATATTATTAATTAAAACAGTGGTTCAATTGCGGCTAAAAATATTGTTTACTTTAAATTGTTCAGAAAAATGCGAAAAAAATAACATATTGCACAAATAACTTGCAAATGGCAGTCATGTTTTATATAATATTGCTTGGGTAAAATAACGCTGGAACGTATTAACGTGCAGGCGTAGAAGAAAAGGAGTTATATAGGTTATGGGATATGTTGATGAAGTCTTAGACTTAGTATCTAAGAAAAATGCAGATCAGCCTGAATTTTTACAGGCAGTAACAGAGGTACTTAATACATTAAGACCAGTTGTAGAAGCTAATGAAGAACTTTACAGAAGCAATGCGATTTTAGAGAGAATTACAGAGCCTGACAGAGTACTTATGTTCCGTGTACCATGGGTAGATGACAAGGGACAGGTACAGGTAAACAGAGGATTCAGAGTACAGTTCAATAATGCAATTGGACCATACAAGGGTGGTCTTCGTTTACATCCATCAGTTAATTTAGGAATTATCAAGTTCTTAGGTTTTGAGCAGATTTTCAAAAATTCACTTACAAGCCTTCCAATCGGTGGTGGTAAGGGTGGTTCTGACTTTGATCCTAAGGGTAAGTCAGACAGAGAAATCATGGCATTCTGCCAGAGCTTTATGACAGAACTTTACAAATATATCGGAGCAGATGTTGATGTTCCAGCCGGTGATATCGGAACAGGTGCAAGAGAAATCGGTTATATGTTTGGACAGTATAAGAGAATCAGAGGAACATACGAAGGCGTTCTTACAGGTAAGGGACTTTCATATGGTGGTTCTTTAGCAAGAACAGAAGCTACAGGTTATGGTCTTCTTTATATTACAGAAGAACTTATGAAGTGTCATGGTGATTCACTTGAAGGTAAGACAATAGCTGTTTCAGGTGCAGGTAATGTTGCTATCTATGCTATCCAGAAGGCTCATCAGCTTGGAGCTAAGGTCGTTACATGCTCAGATTCAACAGGTTGGATTTATGATCCAGAAGGAATTGATGTAGATCTCCTTAAGGAAGTTAAGGAAGTTAAGAGAGCAAGACTTACAGCTTATGCTGAGGCAAGAAAGTCTGCACAGTACCATGAGAAGAAGAATGGTGAGCATGGTGTATGGTCAGTTAAGTGTGATATCGCTCTTCCATGCGCTACACAGAACGAACTTGACGTTGAAGATGCAAAGCAGTTAGTTGCTAACGGTGTTAAAGCTGTTTGTGAAGGTGCTAACATGCCTACAACTCTTGAAGCTACAGAATACTTCCAGAATAATGGTGTAATGTTCATCTGTGGTAAGGCTGCCAATGCCGGTGGTGTTGCTACATCAGCTCTTGAAATGAGCCAGAATAGTGAAAGACTTAGCTGGACATTTGATGAAGTAGATGCTAAGTTACAGCAGATTATGGTTAATATCTATCATAACATTGATGATGCTGCAAAGCAGTATGGTATGGAAGGTAACTATGTTGCCGGAGCTAACATCGCTGGTTTCCAGAAGGTTGTTGATGCTATGCTTGCACAGGGTGTATGCTAATTAGTAATTCTATATTAGAAATATTAATGTATTAGTTATACAGACGAATTATAATACATAGTAAATATCTGTCAGATTATTCTGACATGAATTACCAGCCGTTAAAAGCTTTATAGCTTTTTTACGGCTGGTTTTTGTATATTTAGTGCTAAATATTATTCAGAAGTAAATGTTATAAAAGAACGTATTTGTATTTTGACAAATCAAAAGTATACAAGTAGTGGTCAGCTGTGTTATTATAAAAAATAAGTAATTAAAGAAATGGAGATAGTGTGAAAAATAATGCTGATGCGATTATTTTTCACACGGCTCTTTGTATTGCAGGCGGCACAAAGAAGCCATTATCGCAGCAGCAAATCTGACATTTGCTGCGCGGTTCCTCCGGCATATAAAATGCCTGCGGAATGGAGATTAATATGGCAGCATTATTTGACGGTGTAAAAAGAATGACTGATGATGAATTAAGAATGCAGATAGCTTTCTTAAGAAATATTACATTTGCTAATGTTGCGAAAGAGACCGGAAACAGGGTTATCGGAGGAATTGCAGGTTTTGCTAATTCGATAACAGAGGCGTTTTCAGGTAAAAAACCATTTTCATACCAGATAAAGAACGTATCAGGAATTATAAGAGATGATTATGATAAAATGTCAGCCAATGACAGAATACAGCTTGAATATAATTTAAAGACGCTTACGCTTGAAAAGTGCAGGGAACTTAATGACGATATTAAAGATGAAGAAGTCAGTGATGAGAGATTGTCATTTTTAATAGTTAATGAAGCTGCAAAGATATATCCATCCATTGAAAAATATGCGGCAAGTGCTAATAAAATAGAAAAAATTCACATAGAATATAAAAAGGCATTTATAAATAGTCTGCATGCATATCTTCAGAAGCAGGAGGCTGCGGATGTAAAAAGGGTCGATAATCAGATACAGTTACGTCTTAATGAGGTATCCATGGAAATTAAAAGAGAGCTTCAGAAGGCGCTGCTTCCAAAAGAATTTAGCGGAAGAGGAATTGGAAAGATATTAAGGCTTGAGAGGGGAACTAAGTATCTTGAAAGAACTGTTGATATCATTGGTGCGGATTGTTTTGACATGACAGATGTCAATATAGAGACAGCATTTGCAGCAGTAAGAGGGTTAAAGAGGATATCCAGACTCCTTTTTGCTGAGTTTATATGGAGAGTATATGATATAAGCGGTATAAGATTTGCTGTTGATAAGACAATACTCCCATCATATATACAGCCGGATAAGCAGCAGGAGCATTATGAAGAGGAGAAAAAACTAAGAGTACTTTTAACAGACAGGGCTGAGGCTGAAAACAAGCTTAAGAAAGCTGATGAAGAGATATTTAAGATAGAACATAAGATAGAGGACAATTCGGACAGATTAGAGCTTGAACAGCGTGATTATGAGGAAGCACAGCTTGAATTTATGAGTCTGGAAAGTAAAAAGGATGAGTATATATCGGGAAAACATTCTGATTCAGAGACTAAGAGCTATTATAATCAGGTTAATGAAAAGAAGCGTAAGTTAGATAATGCTAAAGAAGACTGGGCAAAAAGGCAGAAGAAGTTAAATGAGCTTATGGGATTAAAGGAAAAACTTGAATCAGAAAGAAACAGTGCAAGAATTAATTATGAGGTTGTAAAAAGCAAATCTGAGAAGCAGGTAAATGAAAAGTCAATGACGCTTAGAATTAAATGGGAAGCTTTTTATTTCAGGTTTAAGATAGAGGAAAGAATATTTGAAAGGCTTGTTATAGATTTTACGGATGCAGACATATTACACATTGAGGATTATTTAAAAGAGCTGCATGACAGCAGAGATATGAGTTCGTATGCATATGAAAATATATCTGACGATATGACAGTTAAACAAAGTGATGTAAATGATAATGTTGATGCAGCGGCTGATAATATACAAGAGACATATCTTGTTACATATTGTAATATTTCCTCTGGAAAAAATGTTAAAATTACTTATAAAGATAATGAAATAATCAATATTGAGAGAGTATAGTGTGAAAAATAAGTTTGATACAGTTGAAAAGTTTGATACAGTTGAAAAAGTTGAAAAATTTCTTAATACAATTCCACAATTTGTAGAAAAAACGGGAGTTGAGAGGTGCAGACTGCTTTTAAAAGAGCTTGGCAGTCCACAGGATAAGCTTAAGGTCATACATGTTGCGGGGACTAATGGTAAGGGGTCGGTATGTTCGTATATTAATGAGATACTGATACATAACGGATATAAGACAGGTTTTTTTACTTCTCCCCATCTTGTAGATATAAGGGAGCGGATAAGATTATGTAATGATATGGTATCTAAGGATACTTTTATCAGATATTTTAACAGACTATATGAAGCAGCATTAAGACTTAAAAAGGATAATACAGATATTGCATATTTTGATTATTTTCTTGCAATTGCAGTGTGCATATATTCAGATGAAAATGTGGATTATGTAGTAATGGAAACAGGACTTGGTGGAAAACTTGATGCTACTAATGCAATAGCTCATCCTGTTTTATCAGTCATTACTACAATCAGTCTTGAACATACAGCAATTCTTGGTGATACATTAGAAAAGATTGCCACTGAAAAGGCTGGAATCATTAAAAAAGGTGTACCTGTCGTTTTTTTAGCAAAAAAAGACGAAACAACGGCTGTGTTTATAAACAAAGCAAAAGAAGCAGGAACTGTTTATACTGCTGTAATGCCAAAAGACTATAAAATTAGGGAAAACAAGGCAAATTATATTGATTTTTTGGTTAATAATGAGTATTATAAGAATGATTGCTTTGTAATAGACAGTAAGGCAATATATCAGGTAGAAAACTGCACGCTTGCACTTACGGCGGCAGCAGTGATGCAAAGATATAATATTGCACATATTGATATTCAATGCAGCAGAAAAGCTGTAAGAGAAGCACATTGGGAGGGACGTATGGAAGAAGTTCTTCCTGATGTATATGTTGATGGGGCACATAATCCGGAAGGAATTGATGCATTTATAAGTTCAGTTAAGGGGATGTGTCAGGGGAAGTCATGCATGTTATTATTTTCTGTAGTAAGGGATAAGAACTTTGAACAGATGATAAGTAAGTTATGTGCCTGTGGATTATTTGACGAATATGTAATCACACAGGTAGGAGGAGCAAGGCAGCTTGATGATAAGAGCATGAAAGATGTATTTATGAAATATACCGGTAAGAATATAACGGAACATGTATCGGTAAGGGATGCCTTTGATTATGCACTAAATAATAAGAAACATCTGCTTGTATGTGCAGGTTCTTTATATCTTACAGGTGAGATTAAGTCAATTATAAGCAGTTATACTGCGGAATAGAGGTATTTTTATGATAGATTTTGATGAAGAGATTAAGAAGTTTAAACCAAGTCTTGAAGTAGAAGATGCGGAGGAAGCCATTTATAATAACGATGTTCCTGATATTGCAGAACTTATTAATAAGATTGTAGCTGACAAGAATAAAAGATAATTTTTTGTAAGACGGAATGGAGATAATATAGATTATGAGATGTTATAAATGTGGCTGTGTATTATCAGCAGGTGATAAATGTCCACAGTGTGGAATAGATGTTTCTGTATTTAAAAAGACTGCAAAGGTATCTAATTCATACTATAATCTCGGACTTGCAAAGGCTCGCGTAAGAGATTTGTCAGGAGCTGCAGAGAGCTTAAGGACAAGTATTGCAATTAATAAATATAATATAGATGCACGTAATCTTTTAGGACTGGTATATTGCGAGATGGGAGATGTTGTAGAAGCATTAAGCGAATGGGTGCTTAGTAAGAATATTAAGCCGGAGGATAACCCGGCAAGTTCTTATATAACACAGATACAGTCTAATCAGAGTAAGTTTGAGACGGTAACTAATGCTATTAAGAAGTATAACCAGTCATTAAAATATGCCAAAGAAGGTAATATAGATATGGCTGTTATACAGCTGAAAAAGGTTGTTACGCAGTATCCGAAGCATATTAAGTCAATGCTCTTACTTTCTCTTTTATATATTAAGAATAAAGAATATAACAGAGCAAAGAAGCTTCTTAACAATATATTAAAGATAGACAGAAATAATACATTAGCAAAATTATATCTTCAGGAAATTGAGGAAGATATGCAGGCTAAGAAGAAAGAATCACAAAGTACATCATTTCTTCCTAAGAAAAGAGAGAAGATTGAAGAGAGAAAACCTCTTAGCGGTGATGATGTTATTATGCCAAGGTCATCTTATAAAGAACCAAGTAATGGTGCAATTACAATAGTTAATATACTTATTGGTGTAGCCATTGGTGCAGCTCTTATATGGTTCCTTATAATTCCATCTAAGTATAAGGGCATTACAGCAGATTATAATAAGAGTATTCAGGATTACAGCGAACAGTTATCATCAGGTAATGTTGAACTTAATTCCCTTGAATCACAGCTTAAACAGGTAAAGAGAGAGAAAGAAAGCCTTGAGGAGAAGCTGTCACAGTTAAGTGGTGACAGTGGAAGTAATAAGCTGTTAACTGCTGTTATATCAGCAGCTAATGAATATATAGCAAAGGATTATACAAAGGCGGCAGAAGAGCTTTTAGATGTAGAAGTAAGCTCACTGCCAACAAGTGAAGCAAAGTCTTTGTACAATACGATAGCAGAGGAAACAATGAAGTCTGCATCAACAGAATTATATAATAAGGCGAAGTCGGCGTATGACAAGTTGGATTATACAGAAGCAGCAGATTATTATGTCAAGGCTTATAAGTGTGATACAACTATGGCAGAAGCAGCATATTATGCAGCAAAGTGCTATGTGTCACTGGGACAGACAGAAAATGCTGTTAAATACTATCAGTATATTGTGGACGATTTCCCATCAAGCTCTTATTATAAAGAGGCAAGTGCATATGTTAGTTCACACTAACCCTTATTTCTAGGCAGCTTTTGCTGAAAAGAGACGAAGAAAAATTCAAACAGGTGCAGCAGGCGTACAAACAGATCATGGATGAACGCGAGCACGGCACCACGTACCAGAGCGGAGGTTCGTCGTATGGCGGAGATGCTTACGGCGGCTATGGCCCGTTCGGCGGCTTCGACCCATTCGGCGGCGCGTACGGAAACGGCGGCT
>OGJN01000552.1_pt1 | contig 25522 bp, 19 predicted proteins | sample 1572221 | NCBI WGS metagenome assembly OGJN01 (sample SAMEA2582148, study PRJEB24529) | metagenome | biome: Human gut stool | place: China | collected 2011 | reverse complement strand
GCTGGACAGCGAGGCCCGGGGCGAGAACCCCAACGGCAAGATCAGGCTTGTCGTGGCCTCCAAACCCGGTGTCTACGCGCTGGAACGCGCCGCCAATGCGGGCGTCGAGGGTGTGGTGGTCCGCCGGAAGGATTACGCTTCCAGTGAGGATTTTGACGCCGCACTGCTGAAAACGCTGAAAGAACATAACATTGACCTTGTGGTCCTGGCGGGCTTCCTGTCCGTGTTAGGCCCCAGCGTCATCGAGGCCTATCCCCGCCGCATCCTGAATATCCACCCCGCCCTCATCCCGTCCTTCTGCGGGCCGGGAATGTACGGCCTGCGCCCCCACGAGGCCGCGCTGGCCCGGGGCTGCAAGGTGACGGGCGCTACTGTCCACTTCGTCAATGAGGAGTGTGACGGCGGGCCTATCCTGCTGCAGAAGGCCGTGGACATCCTGCCCGGCGACACCCCCGAGGTGCTGCAGAAGCGGGTGATGGAGCAGGCGGAATGGAAGCTGCTGCCCAAGGCTGTGGCTATGGTGTGCAGCGGAGAAATCTGCTGAAAGCTTGCAGAGCGTTGTTCTTGCCTCTCCCTTTGGGAGAGGTGGCACGGCGTAAGCCGTGACGGAGAGGGCGGGGAAGTTGCCTCCGCAAAGAGGTTCGCCCTCTCAGGCGCTGACGCGCCAGCTCCCCCAAAGGGGGAGCCGAGAGTTGCTCTTTGAAAACAAAAATGCAAGGGAGAACAACAATGGAAAAGATCAACCTGAACGAGTATCTGGCCTCCAACGAGTACCCCGGCCGCGGCATTGCTGTGGCAATGGCACCGGACGGACGGCAGATGTTTATCGGCTACTTTATCATGGGCCGCAGCGAGAACAGCCGCAACCGCGTGTTTGACCCCGTGCCCGAGCGCGGCGGCATCTGCACCGTGGCGGCAGACCCCGCAAAGCTGGAGGATCCCAGCCTGATCATTTACAACCCGGTGCTGACCCTTGGCAAGACCCATATCGTGACCAACGGCGACCAGACCGATACCATCTACGACCTGATGAGCCAGGGCAAGAGTTTTGCCGATGCGCTGCGCACCCGCACCTTTGAGCCGGACGGTCCCAACTACACCCCCCGCATCTCCGCTGTGGTGTACGCAGACGGCAGCTATCAGATGAGCATCCTCAAGTCTGCCGATGGCAACGGTGACAGCGTGCAGCGCTATTTCTTTGATTACCCCCAGCCTGTTGCAGGCGAGGGCCACTTCATCAGCACCTACAAGCACAACGGCAACCCCATCCCCAGCTTTGAAGGTGAGCCTTTGCGCTTTGCCTGCCCCCGCACCATCGGTGATTTTGCCCACGATATGTGGAGCAGCCTGAATCTGGACAACAAGGTGAGCCTGTTTGCCCGGGTCATTGATCTGGACACCGGCGAGAGCGGCGATATGATCTTTAATAAATATGATCCCGTCTGCAGCGACCTTGACGACCCCGAGGAGCCGGAACTGCTGCCCGAGGAACTGGAACTGCTCAAAAAGCTTGACGCCGAGGAAGAATAAGAGTAAACCTTAGGATATAAGGAGGATGCACCAATGAATGAACTCGCACTGAAGTACGGCTGCAACCCCAACCAGAAGCCCAGCCGCATTTATATGGAAGATGGCTCCGACCTGCCTGTTACCGTGCTGAACGGCAAGCCCGGCTACATCAACTTTCTGGATGCCCTCAACTCCATCCAGCTGGTCAAGGAACTGAAAACCGCCTGCGGTCTGCCCGCAGCGGCATCCTTCAAGCACGTTTCCCCGGCGGGTGCAGCACTGGGTCTGCCCCTGACCGAGGTGGAGCGCCGGATGTACCACATTGCCCCGGAGACCGAGCTCTCCCCGCTGGCTTGCGCCTATGCCCGTGCCCGCGGCGCAGACCGGATGTCCTCCTTCGGCGACTGGATCGCCCTGTCCGACATCTGCGATGTGCCCACCGCAAAGCTGATCCAGCATGAAGTCTCTGACGGCATCATCGCCCCGGGCTACGAGCCGGAGGCACTGGCCATCCTGTCCGGCAAAAAGAAGGGCAACTACAATGTGGTCGCCATCGACCCCGCCTATCAGCCCGCTCCCATCGAGCACAAGCAGGTGTACGGCATCACCTTCGAGCAGGGCCGCAACGAGCTGGTCATCAACGCCGACACCATGCTGAACAACTGGGTCACCGAGAATAAGGACGTGACCGAGGAGCAGAAGCGCGACCTCATCATTGCTCTTATCACCTTGAAGTACACCCAGTCCAACAGCGTGTGCTACACCTACAATGGTCAGACCATCGGCGTGGGTGCCGGCCAGCAGAGCCGCATCCACTGCACCCGTCTGGCCGGTCAGAAGGCCGACAACTGGCAGTTGCGCCACATGGATAAGGTGCTGAACCTGCCCTTCCGTGACGATGTGGCAAAGCCCAACCGCGACAACGCTATTGATGTTTACATCGGCGATACCCCGGAGGATGTCATTGGTGATGACGTCTGGGCCGAGACCTTTACCCGCCAGCCCGAGCCGCTGACCGCCGAGGAAAAGAAGGCTTACCTCAGCAAGGTGACCGGTGTTTGCCTTGGTTCGGACGCTTTCTTCCCCTTCGGTGACAACATCGAGCGCGCCCGCCGTTCCGGCGTGACTGCCATCGTGCAGCCCGGCGGCTCCATCCGCGACCAGCAGGTCATCGACACCTGCAACAAGTACGGCATCGCCATGGCCTTCTGCGGCCTGCGGCTGTTCCATCACTAAGGAAAAAGGAACGAACCCTCTCAGTCGCCTGACGGCGACAGCTCCCCCGAAGGGGGAGCTTTATGCGGGAAAACGGGCAGGAATGCTCTTCCGTTGAACGCGGCACCTGCCGTCAGCGAAAAAGCTCCCCCTTTCGGGGGAGCTGGCATTGCGCAGCAATGACTGAGAGGGTCATTCAAAAACGGGAAGGTGAATGATATGGCTGAAAAAATCTTGGTAGTGGGCGGCGGCGGCCGCGAGCACGCCATCATCAAGGCACTGAAAAAGAGCCCCGACTGCGGCGAGATCTGGTGCGCACCGGGCAACGGCGGCATCAGCTATGACGCCAAGTGCAAAAACATCAAGGCCACCGATGTGGATACCATGGTGGGCTTTGCAGTGGAAGAAAAGTTCGATTATGTTGTGGTGGCGCAGGACGACCCCCTTGCACTGGGCATGGTGGACGCACTGGCAAAGGTGGGCATCCCCGCCTTCGGCCCGGACAAGGCCGCTGCCCGCATCGAGGCCTCCAAGGTGTTCTCCAAGGACCTGATGAAGAAATACGGCATCCCCACCGCAAAGTATGAGACCTTCGATGACCCCGCAAGGGTCATGGATTACATCCGCGCCGAGGGCAAGTACCCGGTGGTCATCAAGGCAGACGGTCTTGCGCTGGGCAAGGGCGTGCTGATCTGTGAGAACGAGCAGCAGGCCGCCGACGGCGTCAAGGAGATCATGCTGGACAAAAAATTCGGCGCATCCGGCAACCATGTGGTGGTGGAAGAGTTCCTCACCGGGCCGGAGGTCAGCGTGCTGAGCTTTACGGACGGCAAGGTGGTCAAGCCCATGGTCTCCAGCATGGACCATAAGCGCGCCAACGACCACGACACCGGCCTGAACACCGGCGGCATGGGCACCATTGCCCCCAACCCCTACTACACCCCGGAGGTGGCCGCGGAGTGCATGGAAAAGATCTTCCTGCCTACCATCCGCGCCATGAACGCCGAGGGCTGCCCCTTCAAGGGCTGTTTGTACTTCGGCCTCATGCTCACCCCGGACGGCCCCAAGGTCATCGAGTATAACTGCCGCTTCGGCGACCCCGAAACGCAGGTGGTGCTGCCGTTGCTGGAAAGCGACCTGCTGCACATCATGCAGTCCTGCACCGACGGCACGCTGGCACAGCAGGAAGTCAAGTTCTCCGATGGTGCTGCGGCCTGTGTGATTCTGGCCTCCGGCGGCTACCCTGTGGCCTACGAGAAGGGCAAGCCCATCTCCGGCCTTGTGGACGGTCAGCTGCCCGACGAGGAGAACGTGACGGTGTACCACTCCGGCACTGCCATCACCGAGGACGGCCAGCTTGTGACCAACGGTGGCCGCGTGCTGGGCGTTACCGCCACCGGCCCGCGCCTGACCAACGCCCTGAGCCACGCCTATGAAGCAGCCGAGAAGATCAGCTTTGAAAAGCTACACAAGCGCAGCGATATCGGCCTGCGTGCCCTGAAAGCGCTGGCAGAGAAGCAGTAAGAAAGAAAACCCTCTCAGTCGCCTGCGGCGACAGCTCCCCCGAGGGGGGAGCTTTATGCGAGAAAATGGATGAGCCTATGCTTTCCATCGAACGCAGTACTTTCCGTCAACAGAAAAAGCTCCCCCTTTCGGGGGAGCTGGCACGGCGCAAGCCGTGACTGAGAGGGTCGGTTCAAAGAATACAAAGGGGGAACCTACCCAATGGTCTATCGTATTTATGTGGAAAAAAAGCCCGGCTTTGATGTCGAGGCAAACGGTCTGAAAAACGAACTCACCAGCCTGCTGGGCATCAAGGACCTGACCGGTCTGCGTCTGCTGAACCGCTACGATGTAGAAGGCATCGACGAGGCACTGTTCAACCAGTGCGTCAGCACCGTGTTCAGCGAGCCGCCGGTGGATAACACCTACGCAGAGCTGCCCGCTGCCGAGGGCGTGTCCTTCGCGGTGGAGTATCTGCCCGGCCAGTTCGACCAGCGCGCAGCTTCTGCTGCCGAGTGCATCCAGCTCATCAGTCAGGGCGAGCGCCCGCTGGTGCGCTCTGCCCGTGTCTACCTGCTGGAGGGCGCACTGACCCCCGAGCAGGTGGCCGAGATCAAAAAGTATGTCATCAACCCTGTGGAAGCCCGCGAGGCTTCTCTGGAGACCAAAGAGACCCTGAAGATGGATTACCCTGTGCCCGCTGCCGTGGCAGTGCTGGAGGGCTTCAACCAGCTGGACGAGGCAGGTCTTGCCAAGTTTATCGAGGAAAAGGGTCTGGCCATGGATCTGGGGGACATCAAGTTCTGTCAGGAGTACTTCCGCACCGAGCAGCGTGACCCCACCATTACCGAGATCAAGATGATCGACACCTACTGGTCCGATCACTGCCGCCACACCACCTTTGGCACCATTCTGGACGATGTGCAGATCGACGACGCCGTGGTGCAGGAGGCCTTTGACCGCTACATGGCGATGCGCACCGAGCTGGGCCGCGAGAACAAGCCACGCTGCATGATGGATCTTGCCACCATTGGCGCCAAGGAGCTGAAGAAGCAGGGTATCCTGAAGAATCTGGACGAGTCTGAGGAGATCAACGCCTGCACCGTCAAGATCAAGTGCGACGTCAACGGCAAGGACGAGGACTGGCTGTTCCTGTTCAAGAACGAGACCCACAACCACCCCACCGAGATCGAGCCCTTCGGCGGTGCGGCAACCTGCATCGGCGGTGCCATCCGCGACCCGCTGTCCGGCCGCAGCTACGTCTATCAGGCTATGCGCGTCACCGGCGCAGGCGACCCGCTCAAGCCGGTCAGCGAGACCATGCCCGGCAAGCTGCCCCAGCGCAAGCTGGTCACCACCGCAGCCGCCGGTTACTCCTCCTACGGCAACCAGATCGGTCTGGCTACCGGTCAGGTGGACGAGATCTACCACCCCGGCTATGTGGCAAAGCGCATGGAGATCGGTGCCGTTGTGGGTGCTACCCCTGCCTCCCACGTCCGCCGCGAGTGCCCCGCTCCCGGCGATGTGATCGTGTTGCTGGGCGGCCGCACCGGCCGTGACGGCATCGGCGGCGCTACCGGCTCCTCCAAGGCACACAAGCTGGACAGCCTTGAGCACTGCGGTGCCGAGGTGCAGAAGGGCAATGCGCCCATCGAGCGCAAGCTGCAGCGCCTGTTCCGCCGCGAGGATGCCTGCAAGATGATCAAGCGCTGCAACGACTTTGGTGCCGGCGGCGTTTCCGTTGCCATCGGCGAGCTGGCCGACGGCCTGTACATCGACCTGAACAAGGTAACCAAGAAGTACGAGGGTCTGGACGGCACCGAGCTGGCCATCAGCGAGAGCCAGGAGCGCATGGCTGTGGCCCTTGCCCCGGAGGATGTGGACAAGTTCATCGCCATTGCCACCGAGGAGAACCTCGAGGCTACCCCCGTGGCTAAGGTCACCGAGGAAAAGCGCCTGAACATGGTGTGGAACGGCGTTTCCATCGTGAACATCAGCCGTGAGTTTCTGAACTCCAACGGTGCAGAGAAGCACCAGAACGTCCATGTGGAAAAGGGCAGCGTCTGGCAGCCCCAGTGGGCAGGCCTGACCTTCAGCCAGAAGATGAAGTCCATGGTGGGCGATTTGAATGTCTGCAGCAAGAAGGGTCTTTCCGAGCGGTTCGACTCCACCATCGGTGCAGCTACCGTGCTCATGCCCTTTGGCGGTGCATACCAGCTGACCCCCCAGAACGCCATGGTAGCAAAGCTGCCGGTGGACGGCGAGACCACCACCTGCTCCGGCATGGCATGGGGTTACAACCCCTACCTGATGAGCGCCAACCAGTATGTGGGCGCACGGCTGGCTGTTATTGAGAGCGTGACCAAGCTGGTTGCCACCGGCTTCCGCTACGAGGACGCCTACCTGACCTTCCAGGAGTACTTCGAGCGTCTGGGCAACAAGCCCGAGCGCTGGGGCAAGCCGCTGGCTGCCCTGCTGGGCGCACTGGATGCGCAGATCGGTCTGGGCATCGCTTCCATCGGCGGCAAGGACAGTATGTCCGGCTCCTTTGAACAGCTGGATGTGCCCCCCACGCTGGTGTCCTTTGCCACCGCCATCGGCAAGGCAAGCCGCGTAGTCTCCACCGAGTTCAAGAAGCCCGAGAGCACCGTGGTGCTCGTGCGCCCCATCATTGACCCGGAGACCGGCTGCCCCAACTTCTTCTCCCTGAAGGCCAACTATAAAATCGTGGAGAACATGATCGAAGAAGGCATGGTCGCTTCTGCCTGCTCCGTGGGCTACGGCGGCATTGCCGAGGCACTGTTCAAGATGGGTCTAGGCAACCGCATCGGCTTCAAGATGCGTGCGGACATGACCACCCATCAGATGTTTGAGCCCATGTATGGCTCCATCATTCTGGAAATGGTGTCTGATTCTCCCGCCGGTATGCTGCTGGGCGAGACTACCAAGGAGTACACCTTCGAGTCCTGCGGCGAAAAGCTGGATATGGCCGAACTGCAGGAGATCTGGGAGAGCAAGCTGGAGCCTGTGTATCCTTACCGCAAGGCCGGCCCCGCTGTGGAAAAGATCAACGGCAGCCTGACCGCTCCCACTGCACCCAAGATCGGTGTTGCAAAGCCCAAGGTCATCATCCCGGTGTTCCCCGGCACCAACTGCGAGTATGACACCGCCAAGGCCTTTGCCCGCGCCGGTGCCGACCCCGAGATTCTGGTGGTGCGCAACCTGACCCCCGCCGACGTTGCCGAGAGCTGCAAGGCACTGGTCAAGGCCATTGACGCAAGCCAGATCGTCATGCTGCCCGGCGGCTTCTCCGGCGGCGACGAGCCGGACGGCAGCGCCAAGTTCATCGCCTCCTTCTTCCGCAATCCTGCGGTCACCGAGGCTGTGCACCGTCTGCTGCAGCAGCGCGATGGCCTGATGCTGGGCATCTGCAACGGCTTCCAGGCTCTGATCAAGCTGGGTCTTGTGCCCTACGGCGATATCCGTCCCATCACCGCCTGCGACCCCACCCTGACCTTCAACACCATCGGCCGTCACCAGAGTATGCTGGTGCACACCCGTGTGGCTTCCACCGGCAGCCCGTGGCTCAGCAAGTGCGAGGTGGGCGAGATGCACACCATTGCCATCAGCCACGGCGAGGGCCGCTTTGTGGCTCCGCAGGAGGTGCTGGACACCATGCTGCGCAACGGTCAGGTGGCTACCCAGTATGTGGATCTGACCGGCGTGCCCACCATGGACCAGAGCTTCAACCCCAACGGCTCTGTGCTGGCTATCGAGGGCATCACCAGCCCGGACGGCCGCGTGTTCGGCAAGATGGGTCACTCGGAGCGCAGCGGCGAGTATCTGTACAAGAACGTCACCGGCGATAAATACCAGCCGATCTTTGAGGGCGGCGTGGACTATTTCAAGGTTTGATGGTAGAATAGAGAAAAACTCCTTCCGTCATCGCTGACGCGATGCCACCTCCCTCGGAGAGGGAGGCTGAAAGGCCCCCTCAAAGAGGGGGCTGTCGCCGGAAGGCGACTGGGGGAGTTACTTTCAGGAGGAAACAACCAATGTCACAGCATGATCGCTATATCAGCCCTTTTTCCACCCGCTATGCTTCCGATGAGATGCAGTACATCTTCTCGGACGACAACAAGTTCCGCACATGGCGGCGGCTGTGGGTGGCGCTGGCTCGTGCCGAAATGGATCAGGGTCTGACCAACATCACCCCGGATATGGTAGCTGAGCTGGAAGCCCATGTGGACGATATCAACTACGAAGTGGCCATCGAGCGGGAAAAGCTGGTGCGCCACGACGTCATGAGCCATGTCTACGCCTACGGCCAGCAGTGTCCCAAGGCAGCCGGCATCATCCATCTGGGTGCCACCAGCTGCTATGTGGGCGACAACACCGATATCATCGTGATGCGGCAGGGTCTTGAGCTGGTGCGCAAAAAGCTGGTGGGTGTGCTGGCAAAGCTGGCACACTTTGCCAAGGAGTACAAGGATATGCCCTGCATGGCCTACACCCACTGCCAGCCCGCACAGCCCACCACCGTGGGCAAGCGTGCTACCCTGTGGGCCAACGAGCTGGTGATGGATCTGGCCGAGATCGACCATCGTCTGGCTACCCTGCAGCTGCGCGGTGTCAAGGGCACCACCGGTACGCAGGCTTCCTTTATGGAGCTGTTCAAGGGCGATGCCGACAAGATCCGCGCCGTGGATGCTTCCATTGCAAAGGAGATGGGCTTTGACCCCAAGGCCGTTGTGCCGGTGTCCGGCCAGACCTACAGCCGCAAGGTGGATGCCTTTATCCTGAATGCACTGGCGGGTATTGGCCAGAGCTGCATGAAGTTTGCCACCGACCTGCGCCTGCTGGCAAACTTCAAGGAGATGGAGGAGCCGTTCGAGAAGAACCAGATCGGTTCTTCCGCTATGCCCTATAAGCGCAACCCCATGCGCTGCGAGCGCATCTGCGCCCTTGCCCGCTACCTGATGGTGGACGTGCTGAACCCCAGCTTTACCACCGGCACCCAGTGGTTTGAGCGCACGCTGGACGACAGCGCCAACAAGCGCGTGGCTATGGCCGAGGGCTTCCTTGCCACTGATGCCATTCTGAACATCATGCTCAACGTTACCGATGGTCTGGTGGTGTACCCCAAGGTGGTGCGCAGTCGCCTGATGGCCGAGCTGCCCTTCATGGCCAGCGAGAACATCATGATGCAGGCTGTGGAAAAGGGCGGCAACCGTCAGGAGCTGCACGAGCGCCTGCGCCAGCACGCCATCGCCGCCGGCAAGCAGGTCAAGGAAGAGGGCCTGCCCAACGATATGGTGGACCGCATTGCCGCAGACCCGGCCTTTGGCCTGACCCGCGAGGAGATCGTGGCGGGGCTTGTGCCGGAAAACTTTGTGGGCCGTGCACCCCAGCAGGTGGAGGAGTTTATCGCCAACGTCCTGCAGCCCATCTTCGATGCTGACCCCGAGGATGTGGAGCAGCACGCCTCCCTGAGCGTCTGATAATAGGATCAATTGCAAAAAGGAGAAGCCCACGGGCTTCTCCTTTTTGCGTTTGTGCCTTGCACGATTTTGTTTGTCATGTTACACTGAGAGCATCATCAACAAAGGAGAACCGCTTATGCGTTTGGATAAATATCTGGCCGAGACTGCCCAGTGCACCCGCAGCGAGGCCAAAACCATGCTGGCAAAGGGGCGCGTGCAGGTAAACGGCGCGGTGTGCAAAAAAGGGGACACCCAGCTGAAGGATAACGACACGGTGACGGTGGACGGCGCGCCGCTGCGCTATCAGAAGTTCGTCTACCTCATGCTCAATAAGCCCGAGGGGGTGGTGAGCGCCTCTACCGATAAACGGGACACCACCGTGGTGGACCTAGTAGGGGACGCCTACCCCCGGCGGGAGCTGTTTCCGGCCGGGCGGCTGGATAAGACCAGCACCGGCTTTGTGCTGCTGACCGATGACGGCGGCTTTGCCCACGATATTCTGTCCCCCCGGCACCATGTTTCCAAGACCTACACTGTGACCATTGACACTCCGCTCACGCAGGAGATGCGCACCGGCTTTGCGGCGGGGGTCACGCTGGCAGACGGCACTGCTCTTTCGCCCGCCGAGGTGACCGCCCTTTCCCCGGACGGATGCACCGTGCGGGTAGTGCTGCGGCAGGGGGTGTACCACCAGATCAAACGGATGTTCGGTGTGTACGGTGCCGGGGTGAATGCTTTGCACCGGGAGGCGATTGGCGGCCTTGCACTGGATGCGCAGCTTGCCCCGGGGCAGTGGCGGGAGCTTTCTGACGAAGAAGTGGCAAAAATTACCAGATAAAACACTGCACTTTTCACGCGACTTTCAAAAATGTATCACAATTTACCGGTAAAATAACGGTAAGAACCACGCAAAAAGGCACTTTTTTGGCAAAAAATGGCCCCGAAAGATAATTTCAACAAGAAAGAATTATTTTTTTTGTTGAAATCTGTTGCAAAAGTAAATTCTTTTGTGTAAAATATAGATTGTAATGCGGCTAAATTGTTTAAAATCACAACCCATGCCGCCGCGGCTTGCACAAACGAGGAAAAGGGGTATCCATTTATGGCCAATAGAGTATTTCAAAGCGTGATCTACCAGATGAAGGACGCAATCAATCGGGTGGTCGGCGTTGTGGATGAGACTGGCGCTGTCATTTCCTGCTCGGAGCTGAACCTGATCGGCGAGGTGCGCGAGGGCTATATGGCCGAGCGTCTGACCGCAGGCGACCGCTTTGTGCGCGACGGCTATACTTACCAGCAGTTCTCCAACGCCAAGCATAACGATTATGCCGTGTTCGTGGAGGGCGCCGACGAGACTGCAGGGCAGTTTGCCGGTGTACTGGCCATCAGCCTGCAGAGCATCAAGCAGTACCACGACGAAAAGTTCGATAAGTCCAACTTTATCAAGAACGTGGTGCTGGACAACATCCTGCCCGGCGATATCTACGCTAAGGCACGGGAACTGCACTTTGCCACCGATGTTTCCCGCGTGGTGTTCATCGTGCGGGTGATCAGCGGCGGCGATATCTCTGCCTACGATGTGGTCAGCAGCCTGTTCCCCGATAAGCAGAAGGACTTTGTGTTCAATATCAGCGAGACCGACACCGTGCTGGTCAAGGAGATCCGCAAGGGCATCGACCGCACCGATATGGAAAAGCTGGCTGCCAGCATTGTGGATACCCTCTCCGGCGAACACTACATCAAGGCCGTGGTCGGCATTGGCACCCCCATTGCCAACGTGAAGGATCTGGCTACCTCCTTTAAGGAGGCCCAGATCGCCATGGAAGTGAGCAAGGTGTTCGATACCGAAAAGCAGATCATCCGCTACGATAATCTGGGCATTGCTCGTCTGATCTACCAGCTGCCTACCACCGTGTGCGAGATGTTCCTGCGCGAGGTGTTCAAGCAGGGCAGCATTGAAAGTCTGGATCAGGAGACCCTGTTCACCATCCAGCGCTTCTTTGAGAACAACCTGAATGTGTCCGAGACCAGCCGCGGCCTGTTTGTGCACCGCAACACGCTGGTGTATCGTCTGGAAAAGATCAAAAAGCTGACCGGTCTGGATCTGCGTGAGTTCGACGACGCTATCGTCTTTAAGGTAGCGCTGATGGTAAAGAAATACCTGTCCAACAACCCGGCCAAATACTGATATTTTGCTGTGCGGGTTTTGCCCCGCCGGCGCCGAACCGGCCGCTCGAAACCGATGCTGGCCGGTTCTTTTTGCAGTACAGGCTGCGGACGGGCTGTCTTGACCGTCAAAAATCTTGATGTCAGGAGCTAATACGATTCCATGATCGATTTTGAACACGTTTCCAAAGAATACAAAAAGGGTGGCCGCCTTGCGCTGGAGGATATCAACTTCCATGTGGATGAAGGCGAGTTCGTCTTTCTGCTGGGTCACTCCGGCGCAGGCAAATCCACCCTGCTCAAGCTGATTTTGCGGGAGGCACTGCCTACCTCCGGCAAGGTGACTGTACTGGGCAAGGACGTAGCCAAGCTGCGCCGCCACAAGATCCCTTACCTGCGCCGTCAGATGGGCATCATCTTTCAGGACTTCCGGCTGATCCCCAGTATGACCGTGTACGAGAATGTGGCCTTTGCCATGCACGTCCTCAACGTGCCCCGCAAGGAGATCCGTCCCCGCGTGGAGTACATTCTGGAGCTGGTGCATCTGGAGGATAAGGCCAAGTGCTACCCGGATACCCTTTCCGGCGGTGAGCAGCAGCGTGTGGCTGTGGCGCGTGCGCTGGTGCATAACCCCAAGCTGGTCATCGCGGACGAGCCTACCGGCAACATTGACCCGGAGCTGAGCCTGGAAATGATGCAGCTGCTGGAGCGGGTGAGCAAAATGGGCATCACGGTGCTGGTGGTCACCCACGAGCACGAGCTGGTGCACCGCTTCCATCAGCGTGTGGTTACCCTGAGCCATGGCCGCATCGTCTCGGACGTGCCCGCAGACCCCGTGGCCGCCGCCGAGGACGATCTTTCGCTGGATGTTGCCGCCTTTGATGCGGATGATGCGTCCGCTGCCAAAAAGGAGGTGGCTGCCGTATGATGCGTCCCTCTACCATCTTTTTCCTTACCCGGCGCGGTGTGCGCAACTTGGGCAAGCACTGGGCTATGACCATTGCCTGCATCGCTTCCCTGAGCGTGTGTATGACCCTGAATATCTTTGCCAGTCTGGCCGAGGTGAATGTGGGCAGCATGGTGGCCTATCTGGGCAGCCAGAACGAGACGGTGGTCTATCTGGACCCCGAATGTGATGATGCCACCGCCGCGCAGGTAGGCGAGACCCTTTCGGCTATGCCGGGGGTCAGTGGGGTGCAGTACGTTTCCAAGCAGGACGTGCTCGACACCTACCGCGGTTATATGCAGGATTATTCCTCCCTGTGGGATGAATTTGAGACCGACAATCCCTTTAAGGCCAACTACCGGGTCACCCTGAGCGATCTGACCCAGATGGAAAGCATGAGCGTGAAGATGCAGGCCATCCCGGGCGTTGTTAGCGTTGCTGCTCCGGTGGAGATGACCAATGTCTTTGTGGAGATCCAGAAGGCAGTCACCAAGGGTGGTCGCATGATCGTGATGGTGCTGATGGTGGTCAGCATCATCACGGTGGGCAGCACCATCCGTCTGAGCGTTTTTGCGCGCCGCCGCGAGATCGAGATCATGAAGTATGTGGGTGCTACCAACCGCATGGTCACCCTGCCTTTCTTTGTGGAGGGCCTGACCATGGGCCTGATCTCCGGCATCCTGACCGCAGCGGTCAGCCTTGGCTGTTACAGTTATGTGGTCAACGCCGCTGGCGGCTTGGGCGGCATCTGGCAGATGCTCATGGGCCGTGCACTGGTGCCGGTGGCAAACGTGCTGCCGACCATCGTGGTAACAAGCCTGCTCAGCGGCGCTATCGTAGGCGGCGTGGGCAGTATGTTCTCTATCCGCAAGCATTTGAATGTGTGACCGAAAGGAGCCGCGTTTTATGAGTAAAGCAATGCACGCAAAGCCCTTCCGGCTCACAGGCCCTTATACTGGTCGACACGCCCGGCCGGAAAGCCCCCGCAGCAAGCTGATCCGTGCGGTCAGCCTTGGGCTGGCCTGTGTCTGCCTGCTGCTGACAGCCACGGTGTATCCGGCTTCAGCTGCTACTAATAATACCAGCATGGCCAGTTTGCAGACCAAGCTGGATAAGCTTTCCCAGTCCATCAACCAGCACAAAAAGGAGCTGTCGGATGCCAAAAAGAAGGAGTCCGCTGCCAAGGCGCTGGAAAGCGAGCTGAAGGAACGGGTCACCGTCCTGCAGGATCAGATCAGCGTGCTGGGCGGTCAGATCGCCGCAGTGCAGAACAGCATCGGCGAGAAGGAACAGCAGATCGGCGTGATGCAGACCCAGATCACGGACAAGCAGACCCAGATCGAGCAAAAGCAGAACGAGATCGATGACCAGTGGGACGATTTTAAAAAGCACATGGCTGCCATGCAGGAGCTGCGGGACGGCGGCAGTGTGGCCATGCTCGGTGCGGTGAATGACCTGTATGAGCTGCTTACCTTCAATGAGGTGATGCAGGATATCTCTATCAAGGACACCGAGATCATGAACAACATGAAGTCCGCCAAGCAGGGGCTGGAGGACGATAAGGCCGCGCTGGAAGAGCAGAAGGCTGGTCTGGAAGCCGAAAAGGCAGAGCTGCAAAGCCAGAAGAGTGAACTGGACAGCCAGAACGCCCAGATGAAGGGCAAGCAGAGCGAGCTGAACAACAGCATCTCTGCGGCAAAACTTTCCGCTGCCGAGGCACAGGCAGCGCAGCAGAAGGCGCAGGCGGCCATCGAATCCGACGAGTTGAACTATGAGGCCGTGAAAAAGGAAATCCAGAAGCTGATCGCAGCAGCCTCTGCCAGCAAGCCGCAGCTGAGCTTTAGCGGTTTTGCCTGCCCGCTGAAGAGCTACAGCCGCATCTCCAGCGAGTACGGCTGGCGTAAGAACCCTGTCTCTGGCGTAAACAAGCTCCATGCCGGTACCGACTTTGCGGCGGCCGGCGGCACGCCTATCTACGCAGCCGCCAGCGGCTATGTGCAGGTGGCTGGCTGGTCTACCGGCGGCTATGGCAACTACGTTATCATCTACCACGGCAAAATGTCCGATGGCAATACCTATACCACCCTGTATGCGCACATGCGCTCGGTGGCTACCAGTGCGGGCAAGTATGTGAAGCAGGGCGAACTGATCGGTTATGTGGGCACCACCGGCAATTCCACCGGAAACCACCTGCATCTGGAGGTGTGGAAGGGCGGTTCCAAGGCCAACGCTGTGAACCCTCGGAGCTGCATCCCCATTCCCCACAACTAATAAGCAAGGCAAGGAGTCTGGTTGATCTATGAACGAACAAAAACGCAAGCGCGTGCTGCGCATCGGCTGTCTGGTTCTGGCAGGGGTGTTTGTACTCTCGCTGCTGGGCAGCATCTTTATGATGTTGCCGCTCTGACCGGGAGGAACGAACCATGAACCGTAAAATTTCTTTGGGTATGGCAGTCACCATTGTGATCCTTGCCATGACCGTGACCTTTTCCATCACGATGCTCATCGCCATGCGTCTGTTCGACAGCACGGTCAACAGCGTAAAAGAAAAGGAAAGTATGTACAACAAGATCGCTGAGGTGGACCGCTATGTCCGCAGCAACGATTACTACACCATTGATGAGGCCACCCTGTACGACCGCCTGACCGCCGGTTATCTGCTGGGTACGGGCGATAAGTACGCCCGCTACTACACTGCCAACGCCTACACCGAACTGATGAACATCCAGAGCGGCAAGATTTTGGGCATCGGCGTGGAGCTTGGCATCGACCAGACCGGCTACGCTAAGGTGACCCGTGTTTACGATGGCTCTCCCGCACAGGAAGCAGGCATCGCCGTGGGGGACTACATTACCACCGTGGGCGATACCGATGTCAAGAGCCTGTCCGGTGCAGATGCCGTGTACAAAGCCTTGCAGGGCGAGGCGGGCACTACCGTTACCGTGACATGGCTGGACAGCTCTGCCGCCAGCAAAACGGCTGAGCTGACCCACTCCGGCTACACCAGCACCACCGTGGACTACCAGCTGCTGGACAATGTGGGCTATATCCGCATTCGTCAGTTCGACGGCACTACGCCCAGCGAGCTGGACTATGCCCTGCGCACCCTGACCGCAAACGGCGCAGCCAGTCTGGTATTCGACCTGCGGGACAATGGCGGCGGCATTCTGGAAGATGCCATCAACTGCATTGACCTGATCGCCCCGGAGGGCACGGTGGCCTACGCCGAGGATAAAAACGGCAATCGCACTGTCATCGGCAGCAGCGATGCGGAAAGTGCCGTCAGCCTGCCGATGGTCTGCCTGGTCAACGGCAACACCGCCAGCGCAGCCGAGCTGTTCGCAGCCACCCTGCGCACCATGAACGGTGCCCGTCTGGTGGGTACCACCACCATGGGCAAGGGCACCATCCAGAGCAGCCCGCAGCGTCTGTCGGACGGCAGTGCCGTGGTCATCACGGTGGCAAAGCTGGTCTGCGGCGACGGCAGCTGCTTTGATGGCACCGGCCTGACCGTGGATGTGGAGCGTGCCCTGAGCGCAGAGGAAGCAACGAACTTCTACGACTACACCCCCCAGACCGACCCGCAGGTGCAGCGCGCTGTCAGCGCTGCCCAGCAGCTGAGCGGTACTACTACGCTGGCAGGCGCAAGCTCTGCCGCCGTAGCGGACAGCACCGCCGCCTCTGCCGCAGCAGAGGATACCGCCCCCGCAGAGACTGCGGAAGGAGAGCCCGCCGAGGGTGAGACTGCCGCGTCTGAGCCGGAAACGGCTGCGAGCGCAGCGGAGTGAACCCCACGATCCTGAACCATAAACACCAAAAAGGCTGCTGCGTTCTGCAACAGCCTTTTTCTGAGAAAGGAAATGACCCTATGCCGGAACTGACCGACCTTTCTGTGATCCGTGCCCTGTGCGAAAAGTACGATTTTGCACTTTCCAAGGGCTTTGGGCAGAACTTTATCATCAACCCGGGCATCCCCACAAAAATCGTGGATGCCAGCGGGGTAGACAAGCGCTACGGTGTCATTGAGATCGGCCCCGGCATCGGCGTGCTGACCAAGGAACTGGCCAAGCGCGCCGCCAAGGTGGTGTCCATCGAGGTGGACGAGCGCCTGCCGCCCCTGCTGGCCGAGACCATGGCCGGTGTGGACAACTTCAAGCTGGTGCTGCAGGATGTGCTGAAGGTGGACCTGAAAGCCCTCATTGCCGAGGAGTTCCCGGGGATGCCGGTGGCAGTGTGCGCAAACCTGCCCTACTACATCACCAGCCCCATCGTGATGAAGCTGCTGGGCGACCGCCTGCCCATCGAGAGCCTGACCGTTATGGTACAGAAGGAAGCCGCCGACCGTCTGGCCGCTGTGCCCGGCACCCGCGCCTCCAGCGCCATCAGCTGCGCGGTGAACTACTACGCCACCTCCAAGCTGATGTTCACCGCCGCACCGGGCAGCTTTTACCCTGCCCCCAAGGTAACCAGCGCTGTGGTGCGCATGGACATCCGTCCCACTCCCGCCGTGCAGGTGGAGGACGAGGCGGGCTACTTTGCACTGGTGCGCGCCGCCTTTGGCCAGCGCCGCAAGACTGCTGCCAATGCCATTGCAGGCGGGCTGAACCTGCCTAAGGAGAAGGTCATTGCTGCCATCGAAGCCGCAGGCTTTGATGCCCGCATCCGCCCGGAGGCACTGACGCTGGAGGACTTTGCAAAGATCCAGCGGGCACTGGGCTGAGTGAAAGGCGTTATAGCTGACGGGCGGATAGCCCACTGAAAAAAGATCGCAAAAAAACCGGAACCTTTTCAGAGCCGCAAGGGCTCACAAAAAGGTTCCGGTTTTCTGTTTTTTAATGGTTATGCGGCAGCATTCGCCTTACTCAGAAGGGGAAGATGGTGCCGTCCTCCTTCACGGTGCAGGCGTTCAGGGCGACCTTACCGTGAATGTCTGCACCGTCTGCAAGGGTGTTGACGTTTGCTGCGGAGGAGGTGCCGAAGGCCTTGAACTGCCAGCTGTTTGCAGAGGCGCTGTCCTCTGCTGCCCAAACTTGTGGCAGACAACGACGGACTGCGGCATTGCCAAGAAGGGTATTATTTTGTGAAATGCTGGGACGAATGCGCAGGTGTACGGACTTTTTTGCGCCCTTGCGCACCGGGCAAAAAAGAAATTTCTTTTCATAGTCCTGCGGTGGGTAGGACGAAACTTTGTCAAATGCGTGGAATATTACAGAAAAATTTGTGAAAGGCGACCAATGAATATCCCCTAAACGTGTTGATATTGAGAAAAAAGACGGAGGATTGTTTACAAAAGAATGACAGGCTGGTATACTTTATAGCGGTAGATCCCTATGAGATCCGCAAAGAAACAAGAAAGGAAATACCGAACCGTGAATACCGCCGCACCGCACGCCCTGAAAAAACGATTGCTGACCTTGGCACTGAGCCTTGCTTTCCTACTTACCTGTCTGCCCGCTGCACTGGCAGTGGACCTGAATGTGGACGCAGGCTTCTACTTCAAGCAGAGCCGGGGCGGCACCTGTACGCTGGCCTCCGCAGCCATGATGCTGCGCCGCCGCGCCTACTTTGACGGGCTGAGTGACTGGACGAACGTGACTGAGAACAGTGTGCGCTCCACAGCATGGGCCAACGGCCTTGCGCACAGTTTTACATATAAGGAGATGCAGGTGGGCTACGCCACCCTGCCTTCCGGGCTACAAAGCAAAACGGCGGTGCTGATCTCCCTGCTGGAGCAGCACCCGGAGGGCATCGTCCTCTACGACCGCACCCAGCCCCATGCGGTGCTGCTGACTGACTACACCAACGGTATTTTCTATTGCTCCGACCCGGCGGGGAACATCGGCTACGGCCGCATCCCCATTACCAGCTCCAGCGTGTCCATTGCAAGAGCGTCCTGTTACTGGTACGTCACTGCAGATCACAACAGCGTGGCGGCACAGGCCGATGGTCTGCGGCTGGAGGGCGTGCGCTACCCGGTGAATATCCGCACCGGCAGCGGCATGACGCTGACCGGTACGGCTAACAGCGCTACTGGCACTACTTTGACCAGTGTACAGGTGGCCATTCTGGATGCGGCAGATCAGACCGTGCAGAGTGCGGCGGCGCAGGCAAACGCCGCCGCTTTCTCTCTGAACACGCTGGACAGTCAGATCCGCTTCGGGGAGCTGCCGGAGGGCAGCTACAGCTATATGGTGCTGGTGACCGACTCTACGGGCGAGAGCCTGTGCTTTGCCTCGGATTTCACGGTGTCCGGCAGCGCAAGCAGCACCCAGACCTACTGGTCGGTCAAGGATGCCGAGGGCACCAAGCTGCAGCAGACGGTCCAGCAGATGGAGACCACGGTAGAAACTGCTGCTGAGACCACCGTAAGCTGGTTTGCAAAGCTGTTCGACTGATAAAAAGAAATAATTCAGGGCTGCTGCACATTGCTTTGTGCAGCGGCCCTGTTTGCATCACAATAACAGCCGCTTTTCGTTACGACCCCTTTCCGTGAAAAAGTGGTTCAGAACCGCCCGCAGGCGGTTCTGAACCACAAAATTTAAAATGATTTTTCCGCGGCTATTACCCCCGCAGTTCTGTGCCGGGATAGTAGTGCGCCAGAATGGCGCGGTAGTCTGCGCCTTGCTCTGCCAGTGTCTTTGCACCCCACTGGCTCATGCCTACGCCGTGGCCGTAGCCCTTTGTGGTAAAGGAGAAGGTGCCGCTCTGGCAGACCACCGTAAAGCAGGCGCTGCGCAGCCCCAGCGCTTTGCGCAGGGCGGTACCCTGCACCGTCTGCCCGCAGACCGGCAGGCTGTCCACATAGCCGGAGGGAGTGAGCACCGGCGTGCCAAACCACTGCGCCTGCTGCGAAAGGTCGGCGGCAATGCCCAGACGCTCAGCTAGCAGCTGCTGTAATTGGGCGGCAGAAAGGTTCAGGGTGTATTCGTAGTTGTCGGCGGCGGTGTCGGTGCTGCTGTCCACCGGCACAAGATAGGGCAGGGCGGTGCCCCACACCTTCTCGCTGGCTTCGGTGCGGCCGTTGGACATGGCAAAGTAGCTTGTCCCGGCGGGGGCATCCTCGTAATATAGCACCTGCGTCTGTACTGCATCCACCAGTGCGGAAAGCCGGGCGTAGTTGGCCGCGTATGCGGTGCCCCAGTAACTGTGCAATACTGCATCGGTCAGGCAACCTTGCCGCCGGACAGGGTCTGCGGTGAACCATGCGCCGTTTTCCTCGGTGCTGTGATCCCGGCGGTAGAGGGCATAGCTGTGCGCTGCCACTGCCTGCGCCTTCAGTGCTTCGTCCGGCCAGCTGACCGGCATCTCGGCGGCAACTGCCCCAATCAGGTATTCCCGCAGCGGCAGCGTTATCGTCTGCCCGGTGCTCTGATCCATAAAGCAAACGGTATCGGCTGTGTCAGCAGGGGAGGAAGCCACTCTGCTGCTTTCTTCTGAGGTGACAGAGGCCGCCTCTGCTGCGGACGGCGCAGTGCCCTGCACAACAAGTGCCATACAGGCAAGACGGTAGGCAGCACACGGCAACGCGCAGCCCAGCACCAGCAGAACGGTGCATAGCAGCAAAAAGGAACGTTTCATACTAGACCTCCTCCCGGAACGCAAGCTTTGGGGACATCATACGCCCGGCAGCGTGCAAACCGGCGGGAAATGCGCAGGGAAGCCCCAGTATTTTTGCGCTTTGCGGTGAGAAGTGTACACTTAGCGCTTGAATTTACTTCATAAAAGCGATATTATAAAAGTATGTCCATCAGAGAGTAGGATGGACTGGATCGGAAAGTATAAGAAGTAAGAGACGGAAAGGAGCACTCCTATGAACTTTGCACACGCAGAAGTGGCAACGCTGGACCCGACGACCATGCGTACCCTGTGCGAGGAGTACATCGCAAACAACTACATCGACCCGGAGACCAGCGAGCGGCTGGGGGTCAAGCGCGGCCTGCGCAACCCGGATGGCACCGGCGTGCTGGCCGGCCTGACCAACGTCTGTGACGTTGTGGGCTACAAAAAGGATCAGGAGGGTCATGTGATCCCCACCCCCGGCAAGCTGATCTACCGGGGCGTCAACATCAACGAGATCGTGGACGAGGCTTACCGCAACGACCGCTTCGTGTTTGAGGAAGTGATCTGGCTGCTTTTGTTCGGTAGCCTGCCCACCCGGGAGCAGCTGGACGATTTCTGCGAGATCCTGGCAGAATCCCGCGCCCTGCCGGACGGTTTTATGGACACCATGAACGCCCCTTCGCCCAATATCATGAACAAGTTGCAGCGTTGCGTGCTGGGCCTGTACTCCTACGACGACCGCGCCGAGGATCTAAGCCTTGAGAACATCCTGAACCAGAGTATCAACCTGATCGCCAGCATGCCCACCATGATGGTGAACGCTTACCAGATGAAGCGCCGCTACTACGATAAACAGAGCATGTTCTTCCACCTGCCCAAGCCCGGCCAGAGCACGGCAGAGCACATCCTCAGCACCTACCGCCCGGATCAGAAGTTCACCCACGAGGAGGCAAAGCTGCTGGATATGTGCCTGCTGGTCCACGCAGACCATGGCGGCGGCAACTGCTCCACCTTTACCACCCGCGTGCTGTCCTCCTCCGGTACGGACACCTACTCGGCCATCTCTGCGGCCATCGGTGCCCTGAAAGGCCCCAAGCACGGCGGTGCGAACCTGATGGTCAACCGTCAGCTGCAGGATATCCTCAAGCACGTCGAGAACCCGGACGATGACGATGAGGTGCGCGAGTATCTGCGCCGCATCCTACGCAAGCAGGCGGGCGATGGCTCCGGCCTGATCTACGGCATGGGTCATGCGGTTTACACCATCAGCGATCCCCGTGAGGTCATCCTGAAGCAGCGCGCAAAGCATCTGGCCTACGAAAAGGGCTTTGAGGAAGAGTACAATATGCTGTGCAGCATCGAGCGGCTGGCACCCGGCATCTTTGCCGAGGAAAAAGGCAGCTCCAAGCCGGTGTGCGCCAACGTGGACCTGTTCAGCGGCCTGATCTACAATATGCTGGGCATCTCGGAGGATCTGTACACCCCGCTGTTTGCCATCGCCCGTGTGCCGGGCTGGTGCGCACACCGGGTGGAAGAGGTGATCTTCGCCAACCGTATCATCCGCCCGGCCTACAAGTATCTGGGCGTGCGCCAGAAATATAAGCCCATCGAGGAGCGTTAATGAAACCGTTAGAGTTCGTTGTTGTCCTACTCTGCGTGCTGCTTGGCCTTGGCCGCGGCGCAGACCTTGCCTTTGCCACCGACGCGGCCACCGGTCTGTGTACCGCAGGTGCGGTGTGGTGGCGGTATCTCGCCTTGGGCGCTGTGGTGCTGGCCGCAGTGCTGGCCGGGCGCAGCCGCCCGCTGCCCCCGGAGCCGCTGCGCAGCCGCCGCCCGGCGGCAGGCGTGCTGGCCTTTGCCGGGGCAGTGTGTATGCTGGCTGCCGGTGCAGCACAGTTTGTGCTGGCCGCCGGTACGGTAAGCACCTTTGTGCGCATTCTGCTGGAGGTGGCCTGTGCCGTGTGGCTGAGCAACCTTGGCCGCAGCTGGCTGCGCGGAGACGGCTGGAAAACGCCCGCCGGTGGTCTGCCGCTGGCCATAGCTGGCAGTGCGCTGTTCTACTGGAACGTGCTGATGCGCTTTATGGAGAATAGTTCCAGCTGGCACAGGGTACAGCCCACGGCAGCGGTCTGGCAGGAGATGGCGGCGTTGCTGCTTCTGGCGGCGCTGGCGCGCACGCTGTATCTGCCCCGGCCGGAAAATGGCCGTGCCCTGCACGCAGCGGCGCTTGCAGCCTTCTGCCTGTGCCTGTGCTGGGAGCTGCCCCGGGTGCTCTTGCTATTGACAGCAGGCTTTGGCGGCGGCATGGCGGCGGTGCTGCCGGAGCTGCTTTCCGGCCTTGCGCTGTGCTGCATCGGCGGTATGGGGCTTGCCTGTATTGGGCAGGGAAAAGCTGGAAATAACTGACAAAAGCGGCTGCACACCCTTGGTGTAATTGAACAAAAGCTTTGTGACAGGGTGCATAAAATCATACAAAAGTAAAAAAAGATGAAATTGTGTTGTTAATTTTTTAGCAGACACTTGAAAGTTTGCCAGTTTTGGTCTACAATAAAGATACCGTGATTTATCCGATTATGGGTAAAATAATTAGGAGGTACTATTACAATGGCTGTTAGAGTTGCTATCAATGGTTTCGGTCGTATTGGCCGTCTGGCTTTCCGTCAGATGTTTGATGCTGAGGGTTACGAGGTCGTCGCAATCAACGACCTGACCAGCCCCAAGATGCTGGCTCACCTGCTGAAGTACGATACTGCTCAGGGCTCTTTCTGCGGCAAGATCGGCGAGGGCAAGCACACTGTCGAGTCCACCGAGGATTCCATCATTGTTGACGGCAAGGAGATCAAGATCTACGCTGTTAAGGATGCAAAGGATGCTCCTTGGGGCGAGCTGAACGTTGACGTCGTTCTGGAGTGCACCGGCTTCTACACCAGCAAGGAGAAGAGCATGGCTCACATCCAGGCTGGCGCAAAGAAGGTCGTTATCTCTGCTCCCGCAGGCAACGATCTGAAGACCATCGTCTACTCCGTCAACGAGAAGACCCTGACCGCTGAGGATCAGGTCATCTCCGCTGCTTCCTGCACCACCAACTGCCTGGCTCCCATGGCCAACACCCTGAACAAGACCTATCCCATCGTTTCCGGTATCATGACCACCGTTCATGCTTACACCGGCGACCAGATGATTCTGGATGGTCCTCAGCGCAAGGGCGATCTGCGCCGTGCTCGTGCTGGCGCACAGAACATCGTCCCCAACACCACCGGTGCTGCTAAGGCCATCGGCCTGGTCATCCCTGAGCTGAACGGCAAGCTGATCGGCTCTGCTCAGCGTGTGCCTGTTCCCACCGGCTCCACCACCATTCTGGTTGCTGTCGTCAAGGGCAAGGACGTCACCAAGGAAGCTATCAACGCTGCTATGAAGGCTGCTGCTTCTGAGTCCTTCGGCTACAACGAGGATCAGATCGTTTCTTCCGATGTTATCGGCATGCGTTACGGCTCTCTGTTCGACGCTACCCAGACCATGGTCGCTAAGATCGACGACGACACCTATCAGGTTCAGGTCGTGTCTTGGTACGACAACGAGAACTCCTACACCTCTCAGATGGTCCGTACCATTAAGTACTTCGCTGAGAACTGCTAATCACAGCTCTACGCTCAAAAGTGCTTGAGGTGCCCTGCTGAATAAGCGGGAAGCCTAATCCGTGAGTTTGACACCCTTCCTTCTGCGGTACGCCGCAGGGGAAGGGTGTTTTTGTTTGTCGATACTTGCCACCTCATCCGCTTCATGATACAATAAAGTCAATACCGCAGTTTATTGCATTTGTGTCGTAGGAGCGAAAGCCATGAAAGCATTCGAAAAACTGAACATCGCTGTCGCGGGTACGGGCTACGTCGGCCTGTCCATTGCTGTCCTGCTGAGCCAGCACCACCATGTCACGGCTGTTGACATCGTGCCGGAAAAGGTGGAGCTCATCAACCAGAAAAAATCGCCCATTCAGGACGACTACATCGAAAAATACCTCGCCGAGAAAAATCTCGACCTGACGGCTACGCTGGATGGGGAGACGGCCTATCGGAACGCTGACTTTGTGATCATCGCGGCCCCCACCAACTACGACAGCCGGAAGAATTTCTTCGATACCTCGGCGGTGGAGGCGGTCATCCGGCTGGTGATGAAGGTGAATCCCGAGGCTGTCATGGTCATCAAGTCTACCATCCCGGTGGGCTTCACGGCCAGTGTCCGTGAAAAGTATCAGTGCAGGAATATCATTTTCAGCCCGGAGTTCCTGCGGGAGTCCAAGGCACTATACGATAATCTCTACCCGAGCCGCATCATCGTAGGTACGGATATGCAGGATGAGCGCCTCGTGGAGGCGGCACACACCTTTGCCTATTTGTTACAGGAAGGTGCTGTCAAAGAGAATATCGACACCCTCTTCATGGGCTTCACCGAGGCCGAGGCGGTCAAGCTGTTCGCCAACACCTATCTGGCCCTCCGCGTTTCCTTCTTCAATGAACTGGACACCTACGCCGAGATGAAGGGGCTTGATACCCGGCATATCATCGAGGGCGTCTGCCTCGACTCCCGCATTGGCACACATTATAATAATCCCAGCTTTGGTTACGGCGGCTACTGCCTGCCGAAAGATACCAAGCAGCTCCTCGCCAACTACGAGGATGTGCCGGAAAATCTCATCGAGGCCATCGTGGAGTCCAACCGCACCCGCAAAGATTTCATTGCAGACCGCGTGCTAAATATGGCGGGCTACTACAGCTACGGGGAAGAGAACGAGTACAACGCGGCGGACGAGAAGCCCTGTGTCATCGGCGTCTACCGTCTGACCATGAAGGCCAACTCCGACAACTTCCGCCAGTCCTCCATTCAGGGCGTCATGAAGCGTATCAAGGCCAAGGGCGCGACAGTTATCATCTATGAGCCGACTTTGGAGAATGGCACTACTTTCTTCGGCAGCGAAGTGGTGAACGATCTGGACGTTTTCAAAAAGCGCAGCCAGGCCATCATCGCCAACCGCTACGACAGCTGTCTGGATGATGTACAGGACAAAGTCTACACCCGCGACCTGTTCCGTCGGGATTAAAGTGAATCGTTTTAAGCGCCGCAGGAGGGGAGACCGCCTGCGGCA
>OGJN01000540.1_pt1 | contig 25899 bp, 20 predicted proteins | sample 1572221 | NCBI WGS metagenome assembly OGJN01 (sample SAMEA2582148, study PRJEB24529) | metagenome | biome: Human gut stool | place: China | collected 2011 | reverse complement strand
ATAAAACTATGCTTGAAGATTTCTTTGATGATATACATTTTCATATGTATACAGTGCAAAGGAAGGCTGAAAGTGTATGGAGTGAGAAGTTAAAACATAAGAATAATCAAATATGGCCAGGAACAGATTGTATATTTTTATTATCATTGCCAGGAGATAAAGTAGACAATATGTTAAAGATGTTAAAGACTTTTAGAGCTTCATTACCATATGAGATAGTGATGGCAATAGGAGTAATTCCTATGGAGAGAACTATTCCAGATATATCTAGAGAAGATAGTGTAGGAATAGATGAGGCACTACTTGAAAGGTTAAAAAACAAAAAGAAAAAATAATATTTTCTAATTGAATCTCTTGGATGAAAATTAATTAGATAAAAGAAAAAGGAGAGAGTTTTGCTGTAATAAGTAAAATATATCTCCTTTTTTATTATTCAAAAGATATTGTGATATTTAATGAAAATTATAAATTTTATAATCAATATATTATGGATAATAAAATAGATTAATAATATATTACACTTGAAATCTTTCATTTACATTGTGAATAAATTGTGTTAAGATTATAACAGAAAATACTTGGAGGGGATTATGGTGAAAAAGGTAGTAATATTATTAATTTTAGCTACTATTATTGGGTGTAGTGGAGAGAAAAAACAAAATACTACAACTCAAAAAGAGAATATAAAAATAGTAAAAAGTATAAAGTTGGAAGAAAAAACTATAGCTAATATAAAAAATTATAATGGGGAGTTAAAACCTCAACAGGAGATGAAAATAGTAACTACTACTGGTGGGGATATTGAAGAGATATATTTTAAAAATGGAGATAGAGTAAAAAAAGGGGAAGTAATAGCAAAAATATCTAATGCAGATGTAGAAGCAAGTTTTTTTGAGGCACAGGGGCAACTTTTAAAGGCAAAATCTACATACTCAACTGAGAAGATTAGTTTTGAGAAATATAAAAAGCTCTATGAAAAAGAGATAATATCTGAAAATGATTATTTAGCTATAAAAAATAGATATGAAACTGCTCAAGGAGATTTAAAAATAGCAGAAGGGAAATTTTTAAAAGCTAAAGATGACTATGATAGATTGAGAGTTATATCTAAAATAGATGGAGTAATTACAGATCTATTTGTAAAAAAATATGAGAGAGTAGAGAATGGAAAAGAGATAGTAACTATTGTAGATAGTTTTAAGATGGAAGTGGATATAGCAGTATCTGGAAATGATATAAAATATAGTAAGCTAGGAAATAAAGCTAAAATATATATAGAGGAACTTGGAATAAGTAGAGATGGAGTAATAAGTGAGATAAATCTAAGCTCTGATAGTAATAGTAAAAAATACTCTTTAAGATTATTAGTGGATAATGGAGATAATAAAATTTTAAAGGGAATGTATGCAAAAGTAAATCTAGAACAGGGAGAGGTAAGTGGTATCTTTGTTCCTACTAAAGCTGTTATGATAAAGGATTTATACTCATATATAGCTATAGTGAGAGATGAAAAAGCTACAATATATAGAGTAACACCTAAAGAAACTATTGGAGATATGCAACTAATAGAGTTTGAAGATTACAAAGCTGGAGATAGAGTAGTAGTAGAGGGACAATATCTATTAAATAATAATGACAAGGTAAAGGAGAATTAGTGTGAAGTCGATACCAGAATTTTCAATAAGAAAGCCAGCTACTACAATAATGTTTCTAATCTCTATGATATTTTTTGGTTATCTAGGACTAAAAAAGATGCCAGTGGAGATGATGCCAAATATAAATAGACCTACTGTAAGAATAAGGGTAAAGTGGGATGGAGCAACTCCGTCTGATATGGATAAGATGATAACTAGAAAAATAGAAGAGATACTACCTAATGTTGAGGGAATAACAGAGTACAGCTCTGAATCAACAGCTGAAACCTCAATGATATATGTAAAATTTAAATATGGTACTGATGTAGAAACAAAAATAACTTTGATACAAAATGAGATAAATCAAATAAGAAAAAAATTCCCAGAGGATATGGATGAGCCAATAATAAGAAAAAGTTCATCTTCTGATGTTCCAGCTCTTACTTTTTCTATGGCTGGTGGGGATTTAGTAGAGATGAGAAGTTATGTGGAAAGCACTCTTAAACCTATGCTAGAGAGAATAGAGGGAGTATCAGAGATAGAGGTATTTGGAGGAAGAGAGCAAGAGGTAGCAGTAGTAGTAGACCCAGATAAATTAGAAAACTACAATCTAGGTATTATGGATGTATATAACAAGATGGCTAGTGCCAGTGTAAATATTCTAGGAGGGATACTTAGAGAGGGAGAGAAAGAGTACTTAATCAAAGTAGAAGCTGAGATAGAGAGAGCTGATGAGATTAAAGAGATAGTACTTTTAAATAGAGATGGTCATATTTTAAAATTAAAGGATATAGCAGATATAAAAATCTCCCCTAAAGATAGAAGCTCTGTAAGTAGAAAAAATGGAAAGGAGAATATAGTTGTAATAGTTTCTAAAACAGATGAAGGAAATGCAGTTGGAATAGTAAAAAATGTAAAAAAAGTAATGGAGCAAGCTAAGGGCTCATTTCCTATCAATACAGTTATGAATTATGAGTTTGATTCATCTATAACTATAATGAACTCTATAAAAAATGTTCAGTCTAGTGGAATAATGGGACTTTTACTAGCTTCTGGAATACTTTTTGTATTTTTAAAAAGTATATCAGCTACACTTATTATAGCTACTGCAATTCCAATATCTGTAATATTTACATTTTTCCTATTAAATGCTCAAGGGATAACTTTAAATCTGATGTCTTTAATGGGATTATCTCTAGGAATAGGAATGCTAGTAGATAACTCGGTTGTTGTTGTAGATAATATATTTAGACATATATCAGAGTTAGGGAAAAATAGAGTAGCAGCAGCTAGAGATGGAGCAGAGGAGATGGCTTTACCTGTACTTGCTTCTACACTGACTACTGTTGCAGCTTTTCTACCTTTGGTATTCCAAGAGGAGCTTGCTAAAGAGCAGTTCAATAATCTGTGTTATGCTATCTCATACTCATTGTTAGCTTCTCTAGTAATATCACTTACCTTTGTACCTATGATATCTAGTAAGATAATGAATGAGAATAAAAATCTTAATTCGGAAGGTAAATTCTTAAAATCTTTAAGAAAATGGTATGTGGTACTGCTTAAGTGGGCAGTGAGAAGAAGAGGAATAGTTGTGGTAATAATGATAGTACTTTTCTTAGGTTTGTTATATGTAGGAAGCAAATTAGGAGGAAGATTTATACCTACTGTGGATGAGGGAAGATTTGCTGTAGTGGCAAAGTTACCATCTGGAGCTGATGTAAATAAGGGAGATAGAATAGCTAAGATTTTAGAGGAGAGAGTTACAAGTTTTGATTTTGTAAAAGATTTTACTGTTTCTGGAAGTGGAGCTAGAGCTATTTTAAATATCAATGGAGGATTGAAAACTACTAGAGATAAATCTATGAGTGATATACTAAGAGAGCTGAGAAAAGTCTATGTAGATATACCAGATGTGGAGATAACTGTAACTCCAGGATATAAATTTGGAGTGAGGGGAATATATGATTTGGAGTTTGAGCTATATTCAGATAATGAGATACAACTTCAAGCTATAATTTCAGAATTAAAAGATAGAGTATCTAAAATAGATGGAATAAAAGATGTAACTACCTCTTTTGAAGGCGGAAAACCAGAGGGGAAATTCTATATAGATAGAGAGAAAGCTGAATACTATGGATTGAAAATCAGTGATATAGCTCGTATGATACAGGTACAGATACAAGGTGGAGTTCCAATAAAAATAAATAGTGATAATGATGAGATAGATGTAACATTAAAACTTCAACAAATATATAGAGAGTCTACTCAATATATTTTAGATTCTAGAATAACTTTACCTAATGGAAAAAATATAAAGATTTCAGATATAGCTACTTTTAAAGTAGAAGAGGGACCATCTAAGTTAGAGAAAAAAGATAAGAGAAAGAAAATAGTATTATATGCTAACCTTGATGATAACCTAGATTTAAAAACAGCACAAAATATGATAGTGGAAACTTTAGAAGAGATGGGAAAACCAGATAGTGTAACCTATGGATATGGTGGTAAGAGTGCTGATATGGCAGAGATGAGTGAGCAATTAATCTATACTTTTGGAATAGCAATATTCCTGATCTATTTTATCTTAGTATGGCAATTTGAGTCATTTATTATGCCATTTATAATAATACTCTCTATTCCACTTTCTACTACAGGAGCTTTCTATGCTCTCTATGGAGCTGGGCTAAGTATAGATGCTATGGTGTCAGTAGGATTTGTAATGCTAGCTGGTATAGTTGTAAATAATGCTATTGTGTTGATAGATTTTATCAATCTTAGAAGAGAGGCAGGAGATAGTAAAAATAAAGCTATAATAACTTCTGGAAGAACAAGACTTCGTCCAATACTTATGACAACACTTACTACTGTACTTGGAATGCTACCACTTATGTTTAGTAATGGAGAGGGTTCAGAGATGTATAAGGGAATGTCATTTGTAGTGGTATTTGGACTCTCTACTGCAACACTGTTAACATTAATAGTTATTCCTGTATTTTATTATTTAATTGATGACTTTACAGGAGCTATAAAAAGAGTTAAAATATTGAGTAGAAAAAAATAGAATGAAAGGGGCAGAGATGAAAGATTATTTAACAATAGGAGAGGTATCAAAAATTACTAGCTTACCAATTTCAACTTTGAGATACTATGATAGTGAGGGAATAATATCTCCAAATTATAAAGATGAAAAAACCAATTATAGATATTATAGATTTTTTCAGATTCCTATTATTAAGATGATAGTTCATCTAAAAAAGTTAGGTTTTAGTAATGCTAAAATAAAAAGTCACTTAGAAAATGTAAGTTACTCTCATACTTTAGAGCTGATGAATAAGATGATAGAGCAAACTCAATCGGAGATAGCAAGACTCCAAAATTTAGAAAAAGAGTTGAAAGAGAATGCTGTTCAGATGAAATATCTCATAACTTTAGAAAATAATATGGATAAATTTTTTATTGAAGAAGAGGAGATAAGAGGAGTGTATGCAGAGATTGATGATAGTGAAGGGTATGATGGAATATCTAAAGCATTTAAAGAGATAGATAATTTTTTAATTACCACTAATCAAACTTTGGTTCCTGTCGGTATGTTTGCATTTACAATAAAAAAAGATGAGATAGAGAAAAAAACTTACAATTATAATAGATTGATACTTTTAAAAAATTATGAAGATTATGAAAAGAGATGTCATTATCCAAAGCAAAAATATGCTTGTATGATATGTCAAAGTAAGTTTGATGATATTGGACAGAGTGTAGAAAAAGTTGTGGAGTGGATGAAAAAAGAGGGAAGAGAGATAGGAGAGGATACTATTGTCCATATTCTTTCTGGTCCAGCTTTTGAAAAGGATCCCTCTGATGTAATGTATATTTTGAGAGTACCTATAAAAAGATGAGATTGTTGCAATTTAAGAAATTATAACAAAGTAAAATAAATCAAGAATGAGTTAAAAAAACTAAGAATTGTTCCATATTCCAAGAAGTTGATTAACTAGAGCTTGCTGGACTAAAAACACAAAACTCGTTTCACTCAAACAGTTGTGTTTTTTAGCGTCCCTCTTCGCTGAGTTAATCTAACTTCTCTTCATAAATTCCACAATTCTTTAAGTTTTCATTCTTGATTTTTTATATCTTTAATAAATTTTTTAAATTGAAATCAGGATAGAGAAGGGGTAGAGGAAAAGGAAAAAAAATTACTGTAATGAGCATTGCGTTAGCACTAGCGATTGGAAGTAAACTTTTTTCCTTTTGTATTATTAAATTATTTTATTTTTTTGATTTCAGTTTAAAAATTTGTAGCAATTTTATTTTTTTCTTTCTCTAGTAGAACCAAAACCTAGTTCCTCTCTATATTTAGCCACAGTTCTTCTAGCTACAGAGTACCCTTTTTCCTTTAAAAGTAGTGATAATTTCTCATCAGAAAATGGATTTTTTTTATTTTCTTCAGTGATAAACTCCTCAATTAACTTTTTAATTATAATAGTGCTACTGTCAATTACAAATAGAGATTTCATAGATATAATCCCCTGAGGAGTATCTAGGTATTTATCTTTGATAGCCCTTGAGATAGTAGATTCGTGTAGATTAAGTTCATTGGCTATATCTTTTAGAATAAGCGAGTGTAGAAAATTTTCTCCCTTAAAGAAAAAGTCCTTTTGTTTAATAATAAGTAACTCCAATATACCATTAAGAGTTTGATATCTTTTTTCTAGACATTTCATTATATTGATAGCATTGGCAATGGAGTTTTTATTAACTGAGGGATTATCAGAATAGGAGCTGTTTATATTTATCTTTGGAATAAGCTCCTCATTTATTTTAAAGGTTAGTTTATTGTCTTTTATCTCTATTTTAGCTTCTGGAACTATGTAGTTATTACTAGTGCTGACTACATATCCTCTAGCTGGAATAGGGGAAAGAGTTCTGATTAAATCTAAATAATCTAAGATATCCTCTTTAGTAATATTTAACTCTTCCTCTATTAGAGAGAAATTTTGACTGGCTATCTCCTCAAGATAGTTATCAATAAGAGAGAAGAGAGTCTCATCAATAATATTTTTACTTCTAAGTTGTATTTTTAGACAATCTTTTAAATTTTCTGCACCTACTCCTATTGGGTCTAAGGTATAGATAATTTCAAAAGCTTCTTTTAACTGTTGGTTATTTATATTTAAAAGTCTTTTTATCTCTAATTTTGGTGTAGCAAGATAACCTCTAGCATCAAGGTTGTTGACAATAAATAGGCATATATTTTTTATTTTGGATGAAATTTTTAGATAGCCAAGCTGTTCTTCTAAATAGTCAAAAAGAGTTTCCTCTTCACTTACAAGGTCTAGTGGAGAAAAATTATCCTCTGATGATGAAGGATTATAACTTTTATATGTATAGTTATTGTATGTTATCTCAATGGCTGGATTAGTAACAGCCTCTTTTTCTAGGTACTCTTTTAGTTGAGATGAGGACATCTGTAAAATATTCATAGATGTTTTCATCTCTTGAGTCAATATTAATTTTGTTTCCTGTTTAAGCTTTAAAGAAAAATCCAAATAAACTCCCCCTTATATTTAACTTTATACTTCAAGAATGATTTAAAAAGAAAACTTAGAATTCTAGCATACTTCAAGAATGATTTTCGTTCAAAGAATAAAGAGCAAGTATGGCTTAGCTCACTAAAAACACAAAACTCGTTTCACTCAAACAGTTGTGTTTTTTAGCATTCGCTTTCGCTGACTTGCTCTAAGTATTCTTCTCAATCTTCATCATTCTTGAGTTTTATTATGTGTTATTATTTCTTTTCTTTTTCTTCCTCTTCGTCGCTTTCCTCTTCAATAACATCAACTAACTCTTTATCATTATCATCATTAGAGCTATCAAAGATTTTTGTAGCAAAGTTCATAAGGTTTATAATTACATAGAAGAATGAAACTACAAATAAACTATATTTTAATGTTACGATAACCACTAAAATAAATAAACCAGCAAACTTTTTAGGAATAAATGAGAAAGCTTTATCAGGAGTTTTAAATTTTATTGTACTAACCATTAATATAGCAGCTATAATTGTTATAGCCATAAAGATATCTAAGTTAAAAAGATTAATATCAAAATTCTTTTGTAGGTAGTAACATACTAAATAGTAAGAACAAACCATAGCAGCAGCGTTAGGGATAGGCATACCACTGAAGTCTCCCTTCTCATTAGAAGCCACTGTAATAATATTAAATTTTACAAGTCTCATTACTCCACAAAGAGCATATATAAATGAAACTGGAACTATGAAAGCACTAGCAGAAGCATATTGCATAAGGATAGAATATACTAAGATACTTGGTGCCAATCCAAATGATATAGCATCACAAAATGAGTCGAACTCTTTTCCAAACTCACTGAAAGCATCTAGTTTTCTAGCTGTTTTTCCATCTAGTCCATCACAAACCATAGCCAGTATAATAAACCAAATAGCTTGAATAAAATTTCCTTTAATAGAAGCTGTAATACTAAGGTATCCTAGGAACATATTAGCAGCTGTAATTGCATTAGGTGCAATATATTTTCTTTTAACCATTTTAATTCATCTCCCTTAATAACCATTATTTTTAGATTTTAGCACAAAAATATGTTTTTTTCAATATCTCAAAAATAATAACTAAAAAATAGTTTGCTATTTTGATGAAAATTGTATAAAATCAGAGTATAATATATATGAGAGGAGAGTAAGTTGGACAGAAAAAAATTTCAGAATATGTTTGTAGAGATAGATGAATTTTTAATAGGGGCTATCTGTGATGATATAAAGCTATGTGAAGAGATAGAGTACCCTGTATATAGTAAATACTTTTATCCACCACAGGTGTGTAAAAAACTTTCTCAAATGAGTATAGGGAGTATAGATTTTTCTCTATGTGGAATCAGTGAAGGTTGTGAAAAAAATATGATAGCTGTAAAACCTAAAGATTTTCCACAAGAGGAGCTATATTTTCCAGTGAAATATTTTAAGGTAACTAACAGATCAAAATTTAAGGAGCTAGAGCATAAACACTACCTTGGCACAATAATGTCCCTTGGAATAAAAAGGGAATTGATGGGAGATTTGATAGTAGAAGATGACTCTTGTTATGGGATAGTTAGTGAGGAGATTTTTGATTTTTTAGTGGACAATCTAAAAGAGGTGGGAAGAAATCCTGTAACAGTAGAAGAGGTAAATAGAAATCAAGTTCCTAGTCTGAAATTTGAAGAGTTAGTAGATAGTGTAAGCTCTGTAAGACTAGATAATATTGTTTCTGTGATGATTAATAACTCAAGGAGTAAAGGGCTAGAGTTGATAGAAACTGGAGAGGTATCTGTAAACTATGTGGTAGATAAGGAGAAAAATAGTCCCTTAAAAGAGGGGGATATAGTTACCATAAGAAAAAAAGGAAAGTTTATATTTGAAAAGATATTGGGGGAGAATAAAAAAGGAAAAATAAGAGTGCTGATAAAAAGATTTATCTAGAAGATGAGGTGATATTTATGAAGAAAAAGATAGGAATAGCAGTTGGGATACTTGTAGTTCTGCTAGGAGGAGTATATTTTTCTAAAGACTATATAATAAAGAAGGTATTAGAAAATAAATTAACAGAGATAAATAAAGGTAAGGTAGATATAGGAAGTGTAGACTTCTCTCCATTTAGTAAAAAGATAGTGATAGAGGATATAGATATTACAAGTAGAAAAGATGGAATGAAAAACTTTATATCAATAGGAAAATTTGAAACAGATTATGATATCTATTTTAAAGATAAAAAAGTTTTAGTAAGTAGAGCTGACTTCAGTGATGTAAAATTTATGACTCCTAGAGATAGTGATGGTAGTACAGGATATGTAGTAGAGGAAAAAAATGATGTAGTCATAGACAAAACAGGAGTAGAAGAGAAGAAAAATGATGGGGTACAAGATTTAGAAGAGCTTATAAGAGCTAGAGCTATGGTAAACAAGATGACTCTTCAAAATATGTTACAACTTCAATATGAGGAGATAGAGGGAAAACTAAAAGAGAAGAGAGAGTATTGGAATGGTAAAATAGAGGAATTAGAAAAAACTCCTGAGTATATGATACTTAAACAAAACTATGAAAAGATATCTCAAGAGAAAAATCCATTGAAGATAATCAGAATGGAGAAAGAGATAAAAAATATGGTGGCAGCTTTTAAAACTTTGAGCAAAGAGTTTTTAAGTGATAGAAAAGCTATGAAAGAGGATTTTAAAAGTGTTCTAAGTGTCAATGATATGGATAAAAAACTTGAAACTACTGTAAATGAGTTAGTAGGAAGAGGGGAGTTTGTAATCAATGACTTAGACTCTATTATCAATTATTACCTAAATGAAATCTATGGAGAAAAGATAAAGGATATGGTAGTAAAATATAGAAATGTTATGAGAGAGGTGGAGCTAAGAAAAGATGAAGATGCAAAACTTCAAGATAAGTGGGAAGTATTTGCTGAGGAGATTACAGTAAACTCTAAAATCTATGGAATAGAGTTAAAGGGTGGAATAAAAAATATCTCAAGTAGACTCTCAAGAAACAAGACAAATATAGGAATCTATTTGACAGCTGACTCAGATATAAGCCACGGAGAAGCCTATGGATATATTGATTTAAATAAGATTCAAGGAAAGATAAATGTAAAAATTCCTAATTTTAACTTTAAAGATTTAGAAGATATGGAGGTTTTACATAAATATGTAGAGGAAGGAGAAGCGTCTTTAGATAAAGAGGTACTTCTTAGCAGAGATAATATAGATATCATTGGAGATGTGGAGATACAGGATATGTCTTTAAATAGTGATGAGATAACAGGAAAATTAAATATAGATAGTCCTTTTTAAAGGCTATGATAAATCCTCTATTAAAAGATTTGAGAAGTGGAAATGTAAAATATAGCTATAATTCATTAGATGAGAAATTAGTAGTAGAGAGTGATTTATCTCAAGAGATAATGAATATATTAAATGATAAGGATGGAAGTGTAAAGAAAAAAATAGTAGAGGATATGATAAAAGAGGGTAAAGAGGAGATAAAAAACTATAGAGATACTTTGGATAAGGATAATCAAAATAGTTTAGAAGAGCTAGAAGAGAAATTAAATGAAAAATCAAAATACTTGGATAAGGTGCAAGAAATTTTAGATAAATTCAATATTGGAGGAATATTGGATAATATTTAGAAAAAATTATTGACGTAATCTAAATTTATTGATATAATGAATTGTCATGGAAATCAGAGAGGAATCTTATGGCGTAATAGTATCGAACCGTGTCAGGTCTGGAAGGAAGCAGCACTAAGGTATTTATTATGGGTATAGGATCTACTTTTTTGGTTTTCATGGCTTTTTTTATAAACAGGGGGATTTTCTATGTATAAAATATACACTTTAGAAGAATTAGAAGAGAATTTTGGTAAAATGAAGGATATAGATGAGGACTTTATAGAGGATAAAGATGGAGAGTACTTTGTTATAAAAGTTCAAGATAGCTTGGTAGGATATATCTTAGTAGATGAGGATGAGAGATGCTATCTTATTAGAAGGATTTTTGTAAGAGCTGGAATGAGATATAAGTCTTATGGAATGAAGCTTATAAAATTTTTGGTAAATCATGGGATAGAACAGAAAAAAGAGAAGATAATATGTATAGATTTTTCTAAGCAGGATTTTTTTAAGAAAAATGGATTTAAAGAAAATGATGGAGTTTTGGAGATAGATAATATTCAAAGGGAAACTTTGAGAATGAAAGAGGGAAAAAAAGTTGTAATCTCTTCAATACTTCAAAATATCTTTCTTGCAGTTATAAAAATTCTAGGGGGAATATATGGAAATTCTAGAGCTTTAGTATCAGATGGAATAAACTCTCTATCGGATGTGGGAAGCTCTTTTGGAATTTTATTAGGAATATATTTTAGTAACAAGCCAGCAGATGAGGAACATCCATATGGACATGAAAAAATTGAGAGTATAATAGGAAACATGTTAGGGGTATTTTTACTTCTTACAGCTTTTGAATTGGGAAAGGGAAGTGTGGAACTACTTATCAGTGGAGAGTACACTAACACTCCAGCTTATACTACAATTATCTGGGCTGGAATCTCTATGGTAGTGAAATTTTTTATGTATAGATATAAGCTAAAAGTGGGAATGGCAACAGATAACAGTGCACTGATAGCTGATGCTAAGGATAGTAAAAGTGATGTCTACTCATCTGGAGGGGTAATATTTGGAATACTTCTATCTATATGGGTATCTCCAATATTTGACATCATACTAAGTTTGATAGTGGCTCTTTTAATATTTAAAGAGGGTATCTCTATAATATTTGAAACTTCTGACTTGATACTAGATAAACAAGATGAGAAGTTTATAGGAGAGATAGAGAGATATCTAAATGAAAACGAAAATATAAAAAATGTACATGATATCTTTATGAGAAAATCTGGAGATAAAGTATTTCTATCTATGCATATAAGAGTACCTAAAGAGATGACTGTCTATGAGGCTCACAATATGATAGATAGTATCAGAGAGGGGATAGTTTTAGATTTTGAAAATGTAAAAGATGTAATGATACATGTGGATTATTTACACTAAAATTGTAAAGATAATTACTTCAAAATTTTTTCAAAACTTATTAAAAATAGACATAATAACAGTTGTTATGGTATAATTATTAATTAGAAGGAGTTGAAAAATTAATGAGTATATTAGATAAATTAAATGATAAGCAGAGGGAGGCTGCTGCTAAGGTAGAGGGAGCTCTTCTTATATTAGCAGGGGCAGGTTCTGGAAAGACTAGAACTATTACCTATAGGATAGCTCATATGATAGATGAGATAGGGATATCTCCTTATAAAATCCTAGCTGTAACATTTACTAATAAGGCAGCTAAGGAGATGAAGGAGAGAGTGGAATCTCTAGTGGGAGAGGACGCTAAAAGAGTTATGATATCTACATTCCACTCATTTGGACTTAGACTGCTAAGAGTGTATGGAGATAGATTAGGATACAATGCTAACTTTACTATCTATGATACAGATGACCAAAAGAGAGTAGCTAAAAATATAATGAAAGATTTGGTAGTAAAGGATAAAAATTTAAAAGAGGGATTGGTAGCCTCTATTATCTCAAAATTAAAAGAGGATGGAATATCTCCTGATGAGTATGAGACAACTGAAAAGTATAATGACAATGGAAAGATAGTAGCAGAGGTATATAGAAGATATAACTCTGTACTTAAAAATAATAATGCAATGGACTTTTCAGATATCCTAGTAAATACAGATAGGTTATTAGATATTCCAGATGTACTAGATAAGGTACAAGAGAAATTTAGATATATAATGGTAGATGAGTACCAAGATACAAATAATATTCAGTATAAGATAGTGAATAAGATAGCTAAAAAATATGGGAATATCTGTGTAGTAGGAGATGAAAACCAAAGTATCTATGGATTTAGAGGAGCAAATATCCAAAATATCCTAGATTTTGAAAAGGATTATCCAAATGCAACAGTGGTAAAGCTAGAAGAGAACTATCGTTCTACCTCTGTAATACTAGATGCTGCTAACTCTGTAATCAGAAACAACTCAAGTGCTAGAGATAAAAAGCTATGGACTAAGAAGACAGTGGGAGAAAAAATCACTGTGGAAGGTTGTTATGATGGAAGAGAGGAAGCTGGATTTGTAGTTGGAGAGATAATCAAAGGAAAAGCTAAGGGAGCTAAGTACAAAGATTTTACAATCCTATATAGAACCAATGCTCAATCGAGAATGTTCGAGGAAAAACTACTTCGTGAAAATATCCCTTATAAGATTTTTGGTGGAATGCAATTCTATCAAAGAGCAGAGATAAAAGATATTGTAGCTTATTTAGCAGTAATCAATAATACTACTGATAACTTAAACCTAGCAAGAATCTTAAATGTACCAAAAAGAAAGATAGGAGATAAGACAGTAGAGAAGATAGAGGATTTTGCTAAAGAACAAAATCTTTCACTATTCAGTGCACTGGGAAGAGCTAATGAGATAGCTGGACTAAGTGCTAATCTTAAGATAACTCTTTTAGATTTTTACAATATGATGAGGGAGTTTATTGAGCTAAGTGAAGGGATAAATGTTTCTGAGCTATTTGATACAATAGTTAGAGAGATAAAATACAGTGATTATCTAATAGCTAACTATGAGGACTATGAAGCTAGAAAAGAGAATATAGAGGAGTTGAAAAACTCAATAGTGGAGTTGGAAAAGGTAGTAGAAAATCTTACTTTGAGAGAGTACCTTGAAAATATCTCACTAGTCAGTGCAACAGATAACCTTGAAGATGAGAAAGATTATGTAAAACTTATGACTATACATAACTCTAAGGGACTGGAGTTTCCTACTGTATTTGTAGTTGGAGTAGAGGAAGGGTTATTCCCTGGAAGTAGAGCAGACTTTGATAGCAATGAGCTAGAGGAGGAGAGAAGACTTTGTTATGTGGCTATCACTAGAGCAGAGGATAAACTCTATATGACATATGCTAAGAGTAGAATGATGTATGGAAATGAAGATTGGGGCAGAGAGCCATCAAGATTTTTAGATGAGATACCTAAGGAGCTAATAGAGAGAGCAACTCCAGCAGTTACTGAGTATGTACCTAAAACTGAGAAGGGAAGCTTTATTACAGAGAGAGCTTTCAAAAAGATGATAACTATTGAGGATTTAAACAAAACAGCTAAAAACTTCCCATACTCTGTGGGAGAGAAGGTTATGCATAAAAAATTTGGTCTAGGAGTAGTTAAAGCTGTAAATGATAAAAAGGTTGAGATAAACTTTGTAGATGGGAAAAGAGAAATCGCTATGGCAGTAGCTGAAAAATTCTTAACTAAGTGTTAAGGTAAATTGGAGAAAACTAAAAGAATTGTGTTATTTAAGAGAGTTAAAATCGTAGAATAACGAAGATTGAAAAGAATAATTAGAGTAGCTTAGCGAGAACGAACGCTAAAAAACGCAACTGTTTGAACGAAGTGAGTTTTGCGTTTTTAGTGAGTACAGCTCTAGCTAATCTTTATTCTTTGAACGAGAGTTATTCACGATTTTAAATCAAAACAGTTTAACAATTCTTAGTTTTCTCAGAGATTAGGTAAGTGAGGAGGGAGCAATGAAAAGAAAAACAATAGCTAAAGAGATAGAATATATTGGTATTGGACTCCACAAAGGAGAGAATATAAAGATGAGATTACTTCCAAGTGAAAATGGAATAATCTTTAAAAGAGTGGATTTAGAAGAGGGAAAAAATGAGATAACTTTAGATATAGCTAATACCTTTGATTTAACTCGTGGAACAAATCTACAAAATGAATATGGAGCAAAAGTACATACAATAGAGCATTTTCTATCAGCTCTTTATGCATTAGATATTACAGACTTAGTGGTGGAATTAGATGGAAATGAGCTACCTATCTGTGATGGAAGTGCAAGAGTATTTATAGATATATTTGAAGAGGCAGGACTAAAGGAGCTAGACTCAGAAGTAGAGCCATTAGTAGTAAAAGAGCCTATCTATTTAACAGTTGGGGATAAAAATGTAATAGCTCTACCATATGATGGATATAAGCTAACTTATGCTATTAGATTTGAGCATACATTTTTAAAATCTCAATTGGCAGAATTTGAAGTAAACTTAGAAAACTACAAAAAAGAGATAGCACCAGCTAGAACTTTTGGTTTTGATTATGAGATAGAGTATCTAAAGAAAAATAATCTAGCACTAGGTGGAACATTGGATAATGCCATTGTTATAAAAAAAGATGGGGTATTAAATCCAAGTGGACTTAGATTTGAAGATGAGTTTGTAAGACATAAGATGTTGGATATTATTGGAGATTTAAAAATACTGAATAGACCAATAAGAGCACATATCATAGCTATAAAAGCTGGACACGCTTTAGATATAGAGTTTGCAAAATTACTAAAAAACATGTAAAATATAAATAAGACAATTTGAGGAGGAAAAAATATGTTAAATACTTTAGAAATAATGGAAAGAATCCCACACAGATATCCATTTCTATTAGTGGATAGAATCATTGATGTAAACAAAGAGGAGCAAAAAATAAGAGGACTTAAAAATGTAACTATCAATGAGGAGTTCTTCAATGGACACTTTCCAGGACATCCTATTATGCCAGGAGTACTAATAGTAGAGGGAATGGCTCAGTGTTTAGGAGTACTTGTAATGGAAGGAGTAGAGGGGAAAGTTCCTTACTTCGTAGGTGTAGAGAGTGCAAAATTCAAAAATCCAATCAGACCTGGAGACCAAATTATATATGAAGTAGAAGTAGAAAAAATCAAAAGAAACTTCGTAAAAGCTCACGGAAAAGCTTTAGTAGATGGAAATGTTGCTTGTGAAGCAAGCTTTACTTTCTGTATAGCAGATAAATAATAGACGGGAGGCAATTATGATAGATATTCATAATACTGCTATAATTGAAGAGGGTGCTATAATAGAAGATGGAGTAAAGATAGGACCATATTGTATAATCGGTAAAGATGTAAAAATTGGTAAAAATACTATAATCCAATCTCATGTTGTAATAGAAGGGATAACAGAGATAGGAGAAAATAATACTATCTACTCTTTTGTTTCTATAGGAAAAGCATCTCAAGACTTAAAATATAAAGGGGAACCTACTAAAACTATAATTGGAAACAATAATACTATCAGAGAGTTTGTAACTATTCATAGAGGAACAGATGACAGATGGGAAACTAGAATAGGAAATGGAAATCTTATTATGGCATATGTCCATGTGGCACATGATGTTATTATAGGAGATGGTTGTATATTCTCTAACAATGCTACACTAGCAGGGCATGTGGTAGTAGATAGCTACGCAATAGTAGGAGGACTTACACCAATACACCAATTTTGTAGAATAGGTTCTTACTCTATGACAGGGGGAGCTAGTGCTGTAAACCAAGATATATGTCCATTTATATTAGCAGAGGGTAACAAAGCTATACCTAGAGGGCTAAATAGTGTAGGACTTAGAAGAAGAGGATTTACAGATGAGGAGATAAGCAGACTTAAAAAAGCTTATAAGATAGTATTCAGAAGTGGACTTCCTTTAAAAGATGCTCTTGCTCAAATAGAGGCAGAGATAGAACAAGATAAAAATATAACATACTTTGTGGATTTTATAAAAAATAGTAATAGAGGTATAGCTAGATAATGAAAAAAGTAGGAATAATAGTAGGTAATGGGAAATTACCCCTCTATTTTCTTGAAGAGGCTGAAAAACAGAACATTGACGTTTTTCCCCTAGGGCTATTTGATACCATAGATGATAGGATAAAGGCTCATAAAAATTTTGTGTCTTTTAATATTGGAGAGGTGGGAAGTATTGTAAAGTACTTCCTGCTAAATGGTATTTATGAGATAGTTATGTTGGGAAAAGTTGAAAAAGATATAATATTTAAAGATATGAAATTAGATAGATTTGGAGAGGAACTTCTGAAGAGATTGCCAGATAGAAAAGATGAAACTCTCCTTTTTGCAGTTATAGGATTTTTTAGATTAAATGGAATAAAGGTGTTACCTCAAAATCATCTTTTGAAAAACTTTATGTTTAGAGATGAGTGTTATACTAAGATAGTACCTAGTGATGAGGATAGAAAAACCATAAAGATAGGAATAGAGGCAGCTAAGGCTCTAAGTGAGGTAGATGCTGGACAGACTGTGGTGTGTAAAGATTCATCAGTAGTGGCACTAGAGGGGATAGAGGGAACAGATAAAACAATAAAAAGAGCTGGAGAGCTAGCTGGTAGTGGGTGTATTGTTGTGAAGATGTCAAGACCTCAACAGGATATGAGGGTAGATATACCAGCTGTAGGAATAGAGACAATAAAAAGGGCTGTAGAGATAGGAGCTAGAGGAATTGTTGGAGAAGCAGGGAGAATGCTTTTTTTAAATAGAGATGAAGCTATAAGATTAGCAGAGGAAAACTCTCTATTTATCCTCGGAATAAAAGTTTGATAGGAGTTAGTTATGAAATTTTTTGTATCAACTGGGGAAGTTTCTGGGGACTTACATCTTTCATATTTAGTGGAAGCTATCAAGAAAAAATATAGAGATGTAGAGTTTTATGGAGTTGCAGGTAGACATAGTAGAGATGTTGGAGTAGAGGTTATCCAAGATATAGATGAGCTTGCAATTATGGGATTTACTGAGGTATTGAAAAAATATAGCTTTTTGAAGAGAAAAGCTAATGAGTATATAGATTTTATAAAAAAAGAGAATATAAAAAAGGTTATCCTAGTAGATTATGGAGGATTTAACCTAAAATTTTTGGAGCTATTAAAGCAGGAGGTAGAGGATATAGAGGTGTACTACTATATTCCACCAAAGCTTTGGATATGGGGAGAGAAGAGAATAAAAAAACTTATAAAAGCTGACCATATTATGGTAATCTTTCCTTGGGAGGTAGATTTCTATAAAAAGCATGGGGTAGATGCTATATATTATGGAAATCCTTTTGTAGATAAATACATAGTGGAAAAAAGAAGTGAGGAGTATATCCTTCTTTTACCAGGAAGTAGAAAGCAGGAGATAAAGACTCTTTTACCTACTATGTTGGAGATAGTAAAAAGAGATGAGAGTAGAAAATTTTTACTAAAGCTTTCAAGTAGAGAGCATTTAAAGTGGATAGATGAGGATTTGACAAAATATCCTAATCTTGTCCTTGAGTTTGAGAAAAAACTTCCAGAGTGTGTAAAAAAATCTAAGGTAGCTATAGCTGCTTCTGGAACTGTAACTTTGGAGCTTGCTCTTATGGGATTACCTACAATAGTGGTGTATAAGACAGGATTTATCAATGCATTTATAGCTAGACATATTTTAAAAATTGGTTTTGTTTCTCTACCAAATCTCACTTTGGATAGAGAGGTATTTCCAGAACTTCTACAAGAGAGATGCAGTGTGGAAGAGATAGAAAAATATCTAAAAAAGATAGAAGATAACAGAGAGAAAATCCAAAAGGATATAGAAGAGGTAAGGGAAAGACTTTCAGGAAAAAATGTAGTGGAAAGTTATGGAGACTTTCTAGTGAAAGGAGAGAGATGAAACTAAATTTATTTCAAAATAAATCATTAAACACATTCTTAAGATACAGTTTTAAATATAAGTGGGCTATGGTAGCTGTAATACTTATGTCTGTACTCACTTCATCAATGGGAGCTGTGCCAGCGTGGCTTAGTAAATATCTGATAGATGATGTGTTAGTAAAAAAAGACCCTAAGATGATGGTACTTGTAATATCAGCAATTTTTATATCTACAGTTATAAAGGTAGTATCTGCTTACTATGCTAGTATCTCATCTAACTATGTAACTGAAACTATTAAAAGGGATATAAAAATAGATGTTTTTAATCACTTGCAAAAACTTCCTATCTCTTACTTTAGAAAAAATAAGTTAGGAGATATAATGGCAAGACTTTCTGGAGATTCATCTACTTTAGGAAGAATTGGGTTTATGCTATTTGATATGCTAAAGGAGTTTATAACAGTTGTAGCCTTAGTATTTAGAATGTTCCAAGTGGATTGGATATTGGCTTTGGTATCACTTACAGTTATGCCATTTATAATCAGTACTGTAAAAAAATATACTAAGAAGATTAGAAAATCTGGAAGAATTAGACAGGATACATCAGGAGCTGTTGCAGCTTTTATTCAAGAGAGCTTATCTGGAATATTTGTAATCAAGGCTTTCAATAATAGTGATATGATTATTGATAGATTTAAAGAGATAAGTATGGACGAGTTCCAAAAATCATATAAGAGTACTAAGATAAAGGCAAAAGTATCTCCAATAAATGAGGTAATAACTACTCTTATGGTTGTATTAGTAGCTGCCTATGGAGGATATCAGATAGTTGTTACTAAGACTATGTCACCAGGGGATTTAATATCTTTTGTTACAGCTATGGGACTTATGAGCCAACCTCTAAAGAGATTGATCTCTAAAAATAATGATGTACAAGAAGCTATTCCATCAGCTGACAGGGTAATAGAGATATTGGATATACCTATTGAAACAGATTATTATGGAGAAGAGGCAGAGTTAAAAGGAAAGATAGAGGAGATAAAATTTGAAAATGTATCTTTTGCTTATGATGATGCTAAGAGTAATGCTCTAAAAAATATAGATCTGGAGATAAAAGCTGGAGATGTTGTAGCCTTTGTAGGTAAGAGTGGAAGTGGAAAGACTACAATAGTAAATCTTATCCCTAGATTTTTTGAAACTACTGAAGGAAGACTTCTTATCAATGGACACGATATAAAAAATATCTCTTTGAAAAAATATAGAGATTTAATAGGTATAGTTCCTCAAGAGAGTTTTCTATTCTCTGGAACAATATCTGAAAATATCTCCTTTGGTAAAGAAAATGTATCTCAAGAGGAGATAGTAAAAGCAGCTAAGATGGCAAATGCCTATGAATTTATAAAAGAGCTGCCTGAAGGATTTGAGACTGAAGTAGGGGAGAGGGGAGTAATGCTATCTGGAGGACAAAAACAGAGAATAGCAATAGCTAGAGCCCTAATTCAAAATCCAGAGATACTTATACTAGATGAGGCAACATCTGCCCTAGATACTGAGTCAGAAAGACTTGTACAAGATGCCCTAGATAGACTTATGGTAAATAGAACAACATTTGTAATAGCTCATAGACTTTCTACTATTATCAATGCTGATAAGATAGTGGTAATGGAAAATGGTAGAATAAAAGAGGTTGGAAGACACCAAGATTTATTAGATAGAAATGGACTTTATAAACATTTTTATGATATACAGTTTGGAAAAGAAGTAAAACAAAGAGATGAGATGAAGATATAGGAGATAGAATGAATATGATAAAAGAGATGATAATTGAAGCTGATATGAGAACAAAAAAACTTAGAGAAGATGGAAGAGATGTAGATGAGCTAAGAGTATTAAAGGCTACTAAGGATTTTAACCTATATGCTGAAGGGTCTGTACTTATGGAGTGTGGAAATACAAAGGTAATATGTACAGCTACTGTAAGTGATAAGGTACCACCATTTTTAAAAAATCAAGGGAAAGGTTGGCTTACAGCTGAGTACTCTATGATACCTAGAGCTACTGGAGAGAGAAACCAAAGAGAATCAGCTAAGGGAAAATTAACAGGTAGAACTATGGAGATACAAAGACTTATAGGTAGAGCTCTTAGAACTGCTGTGGATTTAGAAAAATTAGGAGAGAGAACTATAACCATCGACTGTGATGTAATACAAGCTGATGGAGGAACAAGAACTACTTCTATAACTGGTGGATATATAGCTCTAGCCCTTGCTATGAAAAAACTTGTAGCTGAGGGAGTGTTAGCAGAAAATCCTATCATCTCTAATGTGGCAGCTATCAGTGTGGGTATTGTAAATGGAACACCTGTACTAGATCTTAAATATACTGAAGATTCAGCAGCAGAGGTAGATATGAATGTTGTTATGAATGGAGAGGGAAAATTTGTAGAGGTACAAGGTACTGGAGAAGAGGCTACTTATACAAGAAAAGAGCTAAATGAGATGTTAGATTTAGCAGAAAAGGGATTAAAGGAGATAATGGAGCTACAAAATAGAATAATTGGAGAATAGGAGAGGGAAATATGAAAGTATTTTTAGCTACTGGAAATAAACATAAAATAGATGAGATAAAAGCAATATTTGCCAATGTAAAAGATGTGGAGATACTGTCTATAAAAGATGGTATAGAGATACCTGAAGTAGTAGAAGATGGGGATACTTTTGAAGCAAATTCTGCAAAAAAAGCTTTGGAGATAGCAAAGTTTACAGGAATGATAACTATTGCTGATGATTCTGGACTTTGTGTAGATGCACTAGGGGGAGCACCTGGAGTGTACTCAGCTAGATATTCTGGAGAGAATGCTACTGATGAATCAAATAATGCTAAGCTTATGGAAGTAATGAAAGATGAAAAAAATAGAAAGTGCCACTTTGTAAGTGTAATAACTCTTGGAAAACCTGATGGAAGAGCTTACTCTTTTAGAGGGGAGATAGAGGGAGAGTTACTATGTGAACCAAAGGGAAAAGATGGATTTGGATATGACCCTTACTTCTATGTAGCTGAGTATGGAAAATCTTTAGCTGAGATGCCAGAGATAAAAAATAGGATTAGTCATAGAGCCAATGCTTTGAAAAAATTGGAAAAAGAGTTAGATAGAGTATTAGCTGATTAATTATCAACAAAATTTGTAAGTAACTTTACTTATTTTGAAAAATATATTATAATATACTATGTATTATATTTTGTAAGGAGAGATTAAATGAAAAAGATATTGTTACTTTCATTATTAGTAGCAGCTACTGTTTTTGCAGAAACACCTAAAAAGCCAGAGTTAGAGTATAGTGCTTAACCAAAACTTGGAATTATAAAAGGAGATTACTACAAAAATGAAAAAAGATTCCGTCAAGGACATCTAGGAACATTAGAAGTAGTAAAAGATAATGGAAAAATTGTATTAGTAGAGTTTAATGAATTGACTAGACCTAACTACTACAATCGTTATTTCCAAAATGTATCTAAACGTTACTCTTCATACAACTTCAAAATGTTTGAAGGAAAGGGAGCAGCTTGGATTCAAGGAGTTTTAAAAGCTGAAAAACAAATGTTAGATGAGCAGAGATTAACAGGGGAGTTTGACCTTGTAGCTGGAGCGTCAAATAGTATAGAACAATCAATGTTACCATTAGCAGCTGAGTTAGAACCTGCAACTCACAATTCATCTTCTCAAAAATACTACAGCATAGCTGAGGTATTAGGAAATGGTGTAACAGGAAGATTAAAAGTGATAGTAGAAGATGGAAAGATAATCTCATGTAGATATGATGAGATATTTGCAGATTCTCCTAAGGATATCAAACCAGGAAAATTTAAAAAATATTTTAAACAATCTAAATATGAGAGTGTAGATTATGATGAACCATCACGTATAGGATTTAATATACAGATGGATGCTTTAAATGAGAAAGTTGTAAAAACTCAGGATATGTTTGATTTAACAGGACTTCCTGCTACTGAAGATAGTGGAGATTATAAAAAATCTGGATATACAACTAGAAATACTGCTTGGGATAATTATTTAAAATTAGCAGAAAAACTACATGCTGAGATGTTAAAAGATAAAGTTATAGCAAAATAGAGTTTATAAAATAGTGAGGATAAGTTCTTCACTATTTTTTATTTGGGGTATTTTTAATGATAGTTAAGATTAGAATGAAATAAAATAGAGATTTAACAGGGAATATGTTATAATATTAATAATTAGATTATTGAATAGAGAGGTGAGAGCATGTTAAAAGGAATACCAATAGGAAGAGAAGATTTTAGAGATATAAGAGAAAATAATTTATACTACATAGATAAAACTAAATTTATAGAAGATATTTTATTAGATGGAACACAAGTAAAATTATTTTGCCGTCCAAGAAGATTTGGAAAAACTCTTAACATGTCTACTCTTAAATACTTCTTTGATATAAAAGATAAGGAGAAAAATAGAAAATTATTTGATGGATTGTATATAGAAAACTCTCCTTTAATAAAGGAACAAGGGAAATATCCTGTTATATTTATTAGTATGAAAGGAATAACAGGATTAAGGTGGAAAGAGAGTTTCAATGAAATTAAACTTAAAGTAAAAGAATTATTTAGAGATTATAGTAGTTTGGTAGATAAATTTGATAAATACGATAAAGGAGATTTTGAAAAGTATATATTAGACATAGAGAATATTGGAGAAGCTGAGTTAAAAAAATCCTTACATATGCTAACAAAATTATTATATAAATACTATGATCAAAAGGTAGTAGTATTAATAGATGAATATGATTCTCCAATAATGACAGCTTATGAAAAAGGTTACTATACAGAGATGATAAATTTTTTTAAAGCATTTTATGGAGATGTACTTAAAACTAATGAGTATCTACATATAGGGGTACTTACAGGAATAGTTAGAGTGGCACAAGCAGGGATATTTTCTGATTTAAATAACTTTATAAGCTATACAGTTTTGGATGATAATTATAACCAAGCATTTGGATTAGTAGAGAAAGAGGTTAAAGATATTTTAGAATATTATCAAATTGGATATGAGATGCCAGAAGTAAAAGAGTGGTACGATGGTTATAACTTTGGAAATGTAGATATCTATAATCCTTGGAGTATATTAAATTTTGTAAAAAATAAAAAGGTAAAATCATACTGGGTAAATTCCTCAGGAAATGCAGTGATACTAAATATGTTATTATTATCAGATGGAGCAGTATTTAGTAGTTTAGAAGATTTGATAAAAGATAGAGATGTAATAATATATATTAATGAAAGTATAAGGATGGGGGATAATCTCTCTCCTAATAATATATGGGAATTGATGCTGTTTTCAGGATATTTAACAGTAAAAGAGGAACTAGATAGTACTACATATATAGTGAAGATACCTAATATGGAAGTTAGAAAACTGTTTAAAGCACTATTTGTAGACTCAGTATTTAGAGGACAAAATAATATAGGAAATATGATACAAGCTCTTCTAAGTAAAGATGTAAATCAAGTGGTTAATATTTTTGAAGAGGTAGTTATAAATGCAATGAGTTATTATGATTTTGAAGAAAAGGAAGCACAAGACTCAAATAAAAATTTTCGTCTGTGTCTCAATAATCAAAGTCATTCTAAAGAATTCCATGATTATTGGAAAAATCCTTATCAAACATTGCTAGGAGGATTTTTGTATGGACTTGATAATTACTATATTATGTATCCCAATATAGAAAGTGGGTATGGAAGAGCAGATATAGTGTTGAATCCAAGAAATAAAAATTGGGTAGGATATATATTGGAATTAAAAAGAGGAATTAGTAGTGATGATAAAAAAGAAGCTGACAGAGCTCTAAATCAAATAGCTGAAAATAAATATGAAACTATATTAAAACGAGATGGAGTAAAAGAAATAATTAAAATAGGATTAGTATTTGATGGAAAAAAGATAATAAGTAGTTATATAAAATAGTGAGGATAAGTTCTTCACTATTTTTTATTTTTTGTATTAGAACAGATAGGAACCTGTTACATTTATTTCCTCTAAATAAGATGCTACAATATAATTAAATCTAAAAAGTGGAGGAGATAGTATGGAAAAATTAAATTATTTTGCAATAATGCCAGCGAAGGTGAGATATGATGAAAATTTAAAACCTATGGAGAAGCTTATCTATTCTGAGATAACTGTTTTAACAAATTTTAAAGGTTATTGTTATGCTACTAACTCTTACTTTGCAAAATTATATGGGGTACATAAAAACTCTATCTGTACTTGGATAAGTAATCTTGTCAAATATGGATATCTAAAAGTAGAATATGTGTTGAAGGAGATAGATGGGGAGAAAAAACAGGAGAGAAGAATATATATTGTAGATATAAAGGAGATAAATCAAGCTAAGAAAGAAGTGGTGGAAAAAATCTTAGAGAGAAAAGTAAAAGAGAGTAAAAAGGAAGATGAGAGAGAAGTAATAGAAAAAGATGTAGAGGTAGAAGAGAAAGTAGGGGCAAAAAAAGAGATAGAGGACACAAATTTTTGTGAGGGGGTATCACAAAAAACTGTGACAGTCACAGAAAATACTGAGGGACCCTCACAAAAAAATGTGAGGGGGTATCAATCAAATTTGGGAGACCCCCTTAATGAAAAGACGGAGGAAAATAATACAAGTAGAATAATAAAAGAGAATAATTATTATATATATACATATAGGGGAGAGGAAAATCTTCCAGTTATAAGAGAGATTTTGAAAAAATATAGTGAGCTAGGATTACCATCATATGAATATCCACCAGAGAAGAATCTGGTGATGAAAGCCTATGGAGAATTAGGAGCAAAGGGAGTATTCAAAGCTTTAGAGATAATGTCAAAATCTAATTTTGTTATGGAGAAGATGTGTGTAGATACAATTTTAAAAGTGGAGAACCTAAAAAAAGCTCTCAATGGTAATTTTAAAGCTGATGTAGAGGAAAAAAGTGTAGGAAAGAGCAAAAATGAGAGAGATATTAAGAGAGTTGAGAGCAAGAAAGGTTTTGAAGAGAGTGAAGAGGGTAAGCAGTGGAAAGAGGAACAGGAGAGAAAGATATCTGAACTTTTAGAAAAAGATGTAGAAGAGGAAGATACAC
>OGJN01000539.1_pt1 | contig 25947 bp, 25 predicted proteins | sample 1572221 | NCBI WGS metagenome assembly OGJN01 (sample SAMEA2582148, study PRJEB24529) | metagenome | biome: Human gut stool | place: China | collected 2011 | reverse complement strand
TCACGCCACGTTCAATCTTGGAAAGGCTCTGCATATTGATACCGATTTTGTCCGCAAGTTCCTGTTGTTTCATTCCTCTGTGTTTTCTTATGGTCTGTATGTTTTCTCCTAAAAAACTGATTTTCTTTTCGTAATGCTCCATGACTTAGTATAAACACTCCTTTCATTGCTTTTCTTGGTATTTATAAGCATATCATACTTAATATATATCTAAAAGTCAACAAAAACTTCTTGACAAGTAATTCTAATGGCGTTATTATCGTATCAGATAGAGTGATTAAGCACGCTAGGGTCAATCACACGCTTGAGTAAGCATAGAAAAGATGTATTTTCATTTTGATAGCATGAATAAGCATAGACTATCAGACCGAAAATAAGGTTTCTGACTGGGGCTGTTCCGTTTAGCCACGAGCCTTACAAGGCTCGTGAGCGTTAAGAACGGATCAGACACAGGAAGAAAGGGAACGCCTTTAGGCGTTCATAAAGGGCGTATATGTAACACCGCCCTGCGCATACATGTCATAGTACCTAGAAACTGTGATAAATAAAGGAAAAAACACAATTTTTACCCCGCAAAAAAACGGGGCATACGAAAGGAGAAATGCACTATAACTACACACAAAAATTTATCCGTTAAGATTGATTACATCAGCATTGTATTTGATACTGCAACCGCAGAAGATGTAATCATGTACATTTTAGGTTTACCGACTGATATTTTCAATGTCTATCCAGCAGCGGTAAGATTTAAGACCTATCAGACACGCTGGGAAATTGGGGACATTTATGTATCTGGGGACGCAAGAAAGACAGAGGACAATCCACAGGGGCTTGGCTGTTATCTCGTTATGACTGGCAGAGGCTGTGATGATATTTACCGTATCCTTGAAGATAAATGTTTGACCTTTGGAGATATGTTCCGACGCTGTGAGAAAAGATACGGGACAGGCAATTATCATTTTACAAGGCTTGATGTTGCCATTGATGATAAGAATGAAAAACCATTCTTTACCATTGAGCAGATAAAGAAGAAATGTGAAAAAGAGGAGTTTATCTCCAATAGTGAGGGCTACCACTTTGATGAAAGCAAGTTTGACGATTTTGACACCGCCAAAACTGTTTATATCGGTGCTGGAAAGTCGGGATTGTCCTACCGCTTTTATGACAAGGATAAGGAAGTCTGTTCAAAATATAATAAGACACTTGATGAAGTCGGCAGTTGGAAACGGACAGAAATGCAACTGCGTGATGATAAGGCTCATGCTTTTGCCATGACATTCAAAGACAGACCGCTGGAACTTGGGGAACTGGCTTTCGGGCTATTGGCAAACAACCTACGCTTTGTCGTGCCAAACAGAAATGAAAGTAATAAGAGCAGATGGAAAACGTGTCGGTTTTGGGAACGCTTTTTAGGGGCTGTGGAAGTCTTGAAACTGCAAGTACCAAAACAACATAATTCCCTTGAAGAAACACAGCAATGGCTTACAGAGGGTGGCGTGATTTCCGCTGTAAAAAGTTTCTACTTCTTGGAAGAACATGACGCATTAGGCGGATTGGAACGGGTAGGAACTATGCTGGATAAGGCAAGATACAGCACTTCCCTTTCCAGCAAATTAACCGCACACTTACAGAGGATAAACCGCACCGACCTTATCCCCTATATCCAGTATGATACGAAACACGCAAAAGGGGGTATTTGATGAATAATAATGTTCAAGTACCCGTATGGGAGAAATACGCCATGACGGTAGAAGAAGCGTCCCAGTATTTTTCAGTCGGTCAGAACAAGATAAGACAGCTTGCCCAGCAGGACAGGTTCGGCAACTGGTATATGATGAACGGAAACCGACTGCTCATCAAGAAAAAACAGTTTGAAAAAATGCTGGACAAAATCGACACAATCTAGTGAAAAAGAGCCTTGTATGTGATATTATCATCATAAGTCATATCGAGGCTCTTTCTTAGGAAAGGAGCAGATAACCATGTCAGAAAAAAGACGTGACAATAAAGGTCGCCTGTTAAAGACGGGAGAGAGCCAGCGAGCAGACGGAAGATACTTGTATAAATATGTGGACGCACAGGGACAGACAAGATATGTGTACTCATGGAAACTTGTACCCACAGACCCCGTACCCAAAGGAAAGAGGAACGGAAAATCCTTGAGGGAACTGGAAGCGGAGATACAAAGGGACTTGCAGGACGGTATCGACACCACAGGCGGAAAAATGACGCTGTGCCAGCTCTATGCCAAACAGAACGCACAGAGGGCAAACGTAAAGAAAAGCACCCAGCAAGGCAGAAAGACGCTCATGCGGATATTAGAGGACGATATGCTGGGGACAAGGAGTATTGCCAGCATACGTCTTTCAGACGCTAAGGAATGGGCGTTACGCATGAAAGAGAAAGGCTACGGCTATCAGACCATAAGCAACCATAAACGCTCGTTAAATGCGTCATTCCACATTGCCATAGCTGATGACCTCGTAAGGAAGAACCCTTTTGATTTCAAGCTGAACGAAGTCATAGAGGACGACAGAAAGCCACGACAGGCACTCACAGAGGAACAGGAAGAAAAACTGTTGTCTTTTGTCCGCAAAGACAGGGTATATCAAAAATATTATGACGCAATCGTGATACTGTTAAAGACGGGGCTTCGTATCTCGGAGCTGTGCGGACTGACAAGACAGGACATTGACTTTGAAAATGAAGTTATCCATGTGAACCACCAGCTACTTTACAGCAAAGAGATTGGCTACTACATAGAAACACCAAAGACAAAGAGCGGTGTGCGTGATGTTCCCATGAGTGAGGAAGTAAAACAGGCATTTAAACGTATCATGGCAGAGAGGAAGAAAACAGAGCCGATAGCGATTGACGGTTACAGCGGTTTTCTCTTTCTGAACAGGAAAGGTTATCCAATGACAAATGCTTATTATACAGTAACCTTTTCCAATCTGACAAAGAAGTACAACAAGTACCATGAGGACAGCCTGCCAAAGATAACACCGCATATCCTGCGTCATACATTCTGTACACGACTTGCAAACAGGAACATGAACCCAAAGAGCTTGCAGTATATCATGGGACACTCCAATATCAGTATCACGCTGAACCTGTATGCCCATGCGTCAGCAGAAAGCGTCAAGGCAGAATTAAAGAGCATGATAGCCTAAATCGTACCACGATATTTACCACGTTTGACCATGAAGATATGTGAAGAAATGCAGAGATAAGCAAGTATCTTTCGATAACGAAAACGTCCGCAAAGCCGATAAAATAAGGACTTGCGGACATATAAGAAGATATGAAAAGATAATCAAAAATCTATATTAAGTTTATAGAGAAAATGAAAAAAAGATTTTTTGTAGATAGTAGATTTTAAAAGATAGAAAGTTTATAATAACAATCATCAATCCGAATGATAAGAAAAGGAATTGTGACAAACCTATGAAATCAGTTTTAGAAATCTGCTGCGGCAGTTTTGAAGATGTAAAAACAGCATATGAAAATGGTGCCGACAGGGTAGAATTAAACAGTGCATTATATCTTGGCGGTCTTACCCCATCACTGGCAAATCTGATCTGCGCGAAGGAACAGTGTGAGATTCCTGTTGTGGCGATGGTACGTCCGAGAGGTGGTGGATTCTGTTATTCTGCGGAGGAATATCAGACAATGATTTTGGATACGAAACTTTTGCTGGAGCATGGAGCAGACGGGATTGCTTTCGGATTTTTAAAAGAGGATCAAACCTTAGATACAGAACGTACAAAAGAAGTCATCTATCTGATACATGAGCAGGGAAGGAAAGCGGTGTTTCACCGCGCTTTTGACTGTGTTGCCGATCAGAAGAAAACGATCGAGCAATTGATTGGGCTTGGGGCAGACCGAATCTTAACGAGCGGCGGCGCACCGGATGTGTGGAGTGGAAGAGAACGGTTAAAACAGCTTCAGAAGGAATATGGAAGTGAGATTGAAATTCTTGCCGGAAGCGGTGTGAATGAGAACAATGTTAGAGAACTAATGACATATACAGGAGTTCATCAGGTACACAGTTCATGCCGGGTATGGAAAAAAGACATCACAACTTCGAATGAATACGTTGATTTCTCCTATGCAGGAATACAGGAAAAGAATCAATATGAAGTGGTGGATGCAGCAAAAGTACACAGACTGGCAGAATTGTGTTGACAAATACTTTGTGAAAACTTATAATAAAATTATGTTTTAAGGATAGTTCACATGCAAATGTACTAAACCGGAAAAGTAAGACGCCGTTGGCTGCGTGAACTTTTTCGGCTTTTTTAATTTTGACGGCAGATCCCCAAAATGGTATCAGCTGTCTGGTGAGGAGGAGCAAATGCAGAACATAACCGGAAAGATTGCATTCGGGGGAATCGCAATCGGAAAAATCAAAGAGATTTCCAAAGAAAACAATGTAGTCAGACGAGTGAAGATTGAGGATGCGAAAGCAGAGATCGCACGTTTTGAGGCAGCCAGAGATCAGGCGGCAGAAGAACTGAAAGGACTTTATGACAAAGCGGTCAAAGAAGTAGGAGAGGCAAATGCAGCCATTTTTGAAGTGCACCAGATGATGTTGGAGGATGAAGACTATCTTGATTCTGTCCGGAATATCATCGAGGCACAGTCCGTCAACGCAGAGTTCGCCGTGGCAACGACTGGCGATAACTTTGCCAGAATGTTCGCAGATATGGACGACGATTATATGAAGGAACGTGCAGCAGATGTGAAGGACATCTCGGAGCGTGTGATCCGTGTTTTATCGCAGAAAGAAGAAAAGGTGAACACTTCTGGAGCAGAAAAAGAAAAATATATCATAGCAGCAGATGATCTTGCACCGAGTGAGACGATCCAGTTAGACCGTGAGACAGTGCTTGCCTTTGTGACACGACATGGCTCTACGAATTCACATACCGCAATCCTGGCGAGGACGATGAACATTCCGGCTCTGGTATCCACAGCAGTTCCGAAAGAAGTGAATGGAAAAATGGCGATCGTGGACGGATTCAAGGGGATCGTGATCATTGATCCGGATGAGGAGACATTAAGAGAATATGAGAAAAAGCAGCAGGACGAAAAGAACCGTCAGGAATTACTGCAGCAATTAAAGGGAAAGCCGACCGTCACGAAAGAGGGCAAAGAAATAAAATTGTATGCCAATATCGGCGAAGTGAAAGATTTAGGCGCTGTTTTACAGAATGATGCAGCAGGTATCGGACTTTTCAGAAGTGAGTTTTTATATTTGCAGAGTGACCATTTCCCAACAGAGGATGAGCAGTTCCAGTCCTATAAAACGGTTGCGGAAGTGATGGCAGGAAAAAAAGTCATTATCCGTACTCTGGATATTGGAGCAGACAAGCAGATCGATTACTTTGGACTCGAACACGAGGACAATCCGGCGCTTGGTTACCGTGCCGTGAGGATCTGTCTGGATCAGCCGGATATTTTCAAGACACAGTTGAGAGCACTGCTCCGCGCCAGCATGTTCGGCAATATTTCCATTATGATCCCGATGATCGCATCGGTATGGGAAGTGAGAAAAGTCAAAGAGATTATGGAAGAGGTAAAAGCAGAGCTGACCTCAGAAGGCATTCCGTTTAAAAATGTGGAATTTGGCATTATGATCGAGACACCGGCAGCGGTGATGATCGCAGATGAACTGGCAAAAGAGGTTGACTTTTTCAGTATTGGAACCAACGACCTGACACAGTATACGCTCGCGATCGACAGGCAGAATGCAAAGCTTGACCAGTTTTATGACTCCCATCATCCAGCAGTGCTCAAGATGATCCAGATGGTCATTGACAGCGCACACAAAGCGGGAATCTGGGCAGGTATCTGTGGGGAACTCGGGGCAGACTTAACGCTTACGGAGACATTTGTAAAAATGGGAATTGATGAATTATCGGTATCACCGGCAATGGTGCTGCCTGTAAGAGATAAAATATTAAATGCTTAATGTTTAAGGAGGAAATGAAAATGAAATCATTCAGTTACACAGTAAAAGACGAGTTGGGAATCCATGCAAGACCGGCAGGGATGCTTGTAAAGGAAGTGAAAAATTTCCAGAGCAAAGTAACACTTGAAAAAGATGGAAAATCTGTAGATGCTTCCCGACTGATGGCAGTTATGGGAATGGGAGTCAAAAAAAATCAGACTGTGACTGTAAAGGTAGAAGGCGACGACGAAGGTGCAGCATGTGATGCAATAAAAGCGTTCTTTGAAACGAATCTGTAAAACTCCGGTAGAAGATGGAAAAGATATTGGCTATTATGTATAGGTTTTAGATGCATATATAGTAAATGCTTACAAAAAAGAAAAATAAGCAGGAATAAAACTTGACATAATAAACAATGAATGTTAAAATTTTCTTAAATCAAGCGAATAAAATATTGGATTGTTACTGATAAGCAGGCAAAACCAGATTTTACATTTCTATACTTGGATTTTGTAAAATTTGGTTTTTCTTTTTAGAATGCACAGTAAAACAGAGGCTTTTATCAAATAAAAACGGAGTGGCATATGGTTATCCAGAAAGTGATTAATAACAACGTAATATCAGCATATGATGAGAATCAGCAGGAAGTTGTTATCATGGGTAAGGGGATTGGATTCAAGGCACATACGGGTGATGCGATTGATGAGAGCAGGGTCGAGAAGGTTTTCCGGATTGAGAACGAGAAGCTTTCCCGGCAGTTTCAGGAGATTTTAGAGAACATTCCATTAGAGCATATGCAGCTCACGAGTGATATCATTACCTATGCGAAAAAGAATCTGAATGTACAGTTGAATCAGAGTATTTATATCACACTGACAGATCATATCAATTTTGCGATTCAGAGACAGGTGCAGGGAATCCAGCTGAAGAATGCACTGCTGTGGGAAATCAAGAAGTTTTATCATCAGGAATACCTGATGGGAAAATATGCGATCAATCTTTTGAATGAAAAACTCGGAACAAAGTTTTCAGAGGATGAGGCGGGATTTATCGCACTCCATTTTGTGAATGCAGAGTACGATACAACGATCAACGATACCTTTGCAATGACGAATATGATACAGGGGATCTTAGAACTGGTCAAACAGGAGATGGGCATTGAATTTGATGAGGAATCGCTCCACTATGAGAGATTTGTCACACATCTGAAGTTTTTGGCACAGCGTCTTTACCGGCATGAGTTGTTGAAAGATGAGGAGATCGAATTTGCAAAGCTGATGGAGAACAAGTATCCGGGAGAGTATGAGTGCAGTAAACATATTGCAGAATATATTGAAAAAGAGTACGGCGGTCAGATATCCGGCGAGGAGATCATGTTTCTTGCGATACATATTAAGCGTGTCTGCATGACAGACTAAAGTACATCATAATACAGAAAAGAGGGATTAAGGTGTTCGATTTTTTGAAGAAAAAAGACAAAGGAATTGAGATTGGTGCACCGGTCAAAGGAAAGGCAGTTCCAATCAGTCAGGTAAGTGATCCGACATTCGGAGAAGAGATCTTAGGCAAGGGTGTTGCAATCCAGCCGGCAGATGGTAAGATATACGCACCGGCAGACGGCACGATCGAGATGTTATTTGATACGAAGCATGCAGTGAGCATGACGACCACAGAAGGCGTGGAATTGCTTGTGCATATCGGATTAGACACTGTCGCATTAAAGGGAGAACATTTTACCGCCCATAAAGGAAATGGGGATGCGGTGAAAAAAGGAGATCTTCTGATCTCGGTTGACCTTGAGGCAGTGAAAGCAGCAGGTTATGATGTGATCACACCTATGGTTGTATGCAACACATCGGACTATCAGACCGTGGAAGCAGTGACAGGATCTGATGTCAATCCGGGTGATACAGTTCTGATCTTAAAGAAATAAACAGACAGGGATCTGTGATATGAAAAACGTATTTTAGCCGTGTTTCTAACGGTATAAAATAAAACTAAAAGGGATTATAAAAAAAGGAGGAGCTTTTAGTATGATGAAGTATTTGCAGAAATTAGGAAAAGCTTTAATGCTTCCAGTTGCGTGTCTTCCAATCTGTGGTATCTTAATGGGTATTGGATATGCGCTTTGTCCATCTACCATGCAGGGTGGTGATGTTACCGGTATCGTTGAGATGATCGGTTTCTTCCTTGTAAAAGCAGGTGGAGCTTTAATTGATAACATGGCAATTCTTTTTGTTATCGGTGTCGGTGTCGGAATGGCAGACGACAATGATGGTACAGCAGGTCTTGCAGCATTAGCATCATGGTTAATGATGACAAACCTTCTTTCCGTAGGAACAGTTACAACATTAATGCCAGCAATCGCTGACAATGCAACAAAATCTCTTGCATTTGGTAAAATTGCAAACCCATTTATCGGTATCCTTGCAGGTATTATCGGTGCAACATGCTACAACAAATTCAAAGGTACAAAATTACCTGACTGGTTATCATTCTTCAGTGGTAAACGTTGCGTAGCAATCGTTGCAGGTGTTGTTTCTATTATTGTTTCAGCAATCCTGTTATTTATCTGGCCATTATTATTTGGTGCATTAGTTGCAATTGGTGAAAGTATTGTTGGACTTGGAGCTGTTGGTGCAGGTATTTATGCATTCTTAAACAGATTACTGATTCCAACCGGATTACACCATGCATTAAACAACGTATTCTGGTTCGATACGATCGGACTTGGAGATCTGCAGCACTTCTGGGCAGGTGAGACATCTGCTGATGTATCATGGGATTTAGGTATGTATATGTCTGGATTCTTCCCATGTATGATGTTCGGTGTCCCGGGTGCAGCTCTTGCTATGGTTCACACAGCTAAGAGTGACAAGAAGAAATTAGCAATCGGACTTGTAGCTTCCGCAGCTCTTTGTGCATTCGTTTGTGGTGTTACAGAGCCATTCGAGTTTGGTTTCATGTTCCTTGCACCAGCTCTTTACGTTGTATATGCAGCATTATATGGTATCTTCACAGTTATTACTGTATTAGTTGGATTCAGAGCAGGATTCAGTTTCTCCGCCGGAGCAACTGACTTAATCTTCTCTGCACCGCTTCCGGCAGCAAAGAATACATGGATGATCATTCCTCTTGGAATCGCAGCATTTATCGTATTCTACGTTGTTATTCCGTTTCGCTATCACAAAGTTTGACTTAAAGACTCCTGGTAGAGAAGATGATGATGTAGAAGCAGAGAAAAAAGTTGATCTTGGAAGCAGCGATTACACAACTGTAGCAGCAACAATCTTAGAAGGTGTTGGTGGTGCAGCAAACGTTACAAGCATTGATAACTGTATTACAAGACTTCGTCTTGAAGTAAAAGACAGCTCTTTAGTAGATGAGAAGAAAATCAAATCTGCCGGTGCAGCTGGCGTTATCAGACCAAGTAAAACAGCTGTTCAGGTTGTTGTTGGAACAAAAGTACAGTTCGTAGCTGATGAGTTCAAAAAATTATGTAAATAATGAACGGCAATTTTGAAGTATGAATATCATTCATAACAAAATAAGCAAATAAGTATAATCCCTTTCTTATCAGAAGCGGTTCCGTCTGGAACCGCTTCTTTTAAATCCACAGGATACCTTAAATTGTCAGCCACAGGATAACATAATGTAAAGGAAGGTTTTTCCTTTACAAGAAAAAGCGCAAATGGTAAAATAAATATAGTTTATTTTAAGCTGGCTGTGGGAGGAGACGTAAATGGCAGGTCTGTTTCAGAGAATAGCACAGAATTACCGGAAGAAGAAAAAAATTACACAGCCGTCCGCAAGGCTGAATGCAAAAGAAGATAAAACAGAACACGCAGGAAAAGTGACGCGTGCTAAGGAAAGGATACATAGTAAAGTGGAAAAAGAAGATTTTTTATTAAGTCAGATCGATGAATTCAGGGAGAAAGCAAAACAGTTACAGAATTTATTGACATCCAAGGAGAGCAAGGTACAGGAACTGCAGAATCTTGTGAATGAGAGAGAAGACAAAGCGCAGGAACTAGAGCAGATCTTAAGTGAGAGACAGGAAGAGGCAGATGAGATCGTATCTGATTTCAGCAAAAAAGTAGACGAGCTTGCAGAACGTGTCACCGCGAAGATGAATGAGATTGAAATAAGTGTCTCAAAGCAGGTCGCAGATGTGAAGAGAGTGACTGAGGAACAGTTAGAGGCAAACCGCAAGTTAAATGAGAATCAGATCGCAGCCAGCAAAAAGCTTGGAGAAGATCAGATCGAGGCAGGCAGGCAGTTTATCGAAGAACAGACAGCAGCCAATAAGAAAGTAAGCGATGAGCAGGTCGCAGAAGTGAAGGCATTGCTGGAGAATGCAACCTCCCAGCTGGATTCTATCAAAACGGATCTTTCAGAGAAAGTTCACTCCGAGAATGTAAAATGCTATCGCAATATTCAGGATCTGTTCAACGAGTTTGATTCTAAAATTGAAAAAATGGATGAGATGGAGAAAAGCGTTGGCGCTGTAAAGGGATATGTCAAAGTACTTTCCTGGTTTTCCATTATCAATTTTGTGATGCTGGTTGCATTTATTTTATATTCATTAGGCGTTTTTAATTTTTAAGGTAGTGAGGAATTTATGAATATTGAACCAAAAAAAGTATGGGTTGTCGGACATAAGAATCCGGATACGGATTCGATATGTGCGGCAATTTCTTATGCATATCTGAAAAACCAGCTGGGAGAGCGCCAGTATGTACCAAAGCGTGCCGGAGCGATCAGTGAGGAAACCCGGTATGTGCTGGATTATTTTAAGGTGGAGGATCCAGAATTAATTACAGATGTAGGGGCACAGCTCAAGGATATTTCCATCCGCAAAACAGCCGGCATCAGTTCGCAGATTTCTTTGAAAAAAGCATGGGAAACCATGAAAAAGTTAGATGTCGTAACACTTCCGGTGACAAACCGGCTTGGAAAGTTAGAGGGTGTGATCGTAACAAAGGATATTGCAACCTCTTACATGGATGTTTATGACAACCGGGTGTTGTCCAAAGCGAGAACCCAGTATAAGAATATTGCAGAGACTTTGGACGGCAATATTATCGCGGGAAATGAACATGCGTATTTTATCCGTGGAAAAGTTGTTGTCGGAGCGTCTGACCTTGGATTTTTATCGGAATACATCGAAGCGGATGATATGGTCATTCTCGGACCGCAGAAAGAAGTGCAGATTCGTGCATTAGAGTCCAATGCAAGCTGTATCATTGTAGGCTGTGGATTTGAGGTAGACCCGGAAGTCATTCAGATGGCGAATAAAAAAGACTGTGTGATTATCACAACACCATATGACACGTTTTCCATTGCCAGATTGATCAATCAGAGTATGCCAATCAAAGAATTTATGACGAGAGAGCATCTTGTGACATTTGATATTGATGATTATGTGGATGATGTCAAAGAGACAATGTCAAAAATCAGACACCGTGATTTCCCGATTTTGGATGAAAATGGAAACTATCTCGGAATGGTATCCAGACGTAACCTGATGAGCATGCAGAAAAAACAGATCATTCTGGTGGATCATAATGAGAAGTCGCAGGCAGTTGATAATATCAATGAAGCGGAGATTTTAGAGATCATAGATCATCACAGGATCGGAAGCTTAGAGACGATCTCTCCGGTCTATTTCAGAAATCAGCCGTTGGGATGTACGTCCACGATCATTTACCAGATGTTCGGTGAGAAAAATATCGAGATCCCGCAGCATATTGCAGGATTGTTATTGTCAGCGATTCTGTCAGACACGTTAATGTTCCGTTCTCCGACCTGCACACAGCTTGACATTCTGGCTGCCGAGGCTTTGGCAAAGATTGCAAAAGTAGATATTGAGACTCATGCAAAGAACATGTTTAAGGCGGGAAGCGATTTCAAAAATAAGACGACAGAGGAAATTTTCTATTCTGATTTCAAGATTTTCCATACGGATGAGTTTGACTTCGGAGTTGCACAGATCAGCGCCATGAGCCGTGAAGAACTTGATAAAGTAGCAGAGAAGCTCCGTCCGTTCTTAAAAGAAGTTCTGGGTGAGAAGCGAATCGACATGGTCTATGTGATGCTGACAGATATTTTAGAAGAGTCTTCCAGGGTGATTTTTGAGGGACATGATGCAGGCAGGATCCTTGCAGATGCATTTGAAAGAGAAGAAAATGAAAATGGCATCCTCTTAGAGGGAATCATTTCAAGAAAGAAACAGTTGATTCCGACTCTTATGAATGCCATGGCAGAGAAAGTCTGATTCTTTCATTGAAAACAGGAATGAGTAACCGATTGTCAAAAGGCAGTCAGTATAGGAATGATCAGTGGTTGAAAGTGCTTTGGCGTAAATCTCTCGGGGATTCGCCAAAGCACTTTTTGTATGCGCGGGAAAAAGTGGAATAATTCTTAAATCCACATTCATAACAGACATCTGTGATCGGTTTCCCGGATAAAATCAGTTCTTTGGCGAGCAGCAGACGCTTGGTGGAGAGATAACTGCCGATGCTGTAGCCGGTCTGTTCCTTAAATGTGTGCATGAGGTAGTAGCGGCTTAAGTAAAACCGGGAGGAGAGATCATCAATATAGATAGACTCTGTTAAGTGTTCGTTCAGATAATTTAAAATGGACAGTATTTTTTCGCTCGAAGCAGAAGTCTCGATAAATTCTATTTTATTGTGTCCGGCGGCGCGGTTTAACTGGATCAGAAACTCTAGAAATAAAAGTTTATGATGCAGTTCATGTGCAAAATCAGAATCCGAGAGGGAGGCGTCCAGATCTTTGGTAACGGCACCTAATCTGCTGTTTCCAAAGGAGTGAACGCGCAGTACATGGGACTTTTCTTCATAAGCTTTTTGAAAACACAGGCTGAGATCGCTGTCCGAATCCCGGTATGCGGTCAGAAAATCCGGCGAAACGTAAATAATAATACGGTCATAGACAGCATCGGAGTGAATGACCGGTTTGTGGACTTCCCCGGCGTGCACTAGGACAATATCATTTTTTTTCAGGTTATAAGAGCGTCCTTCTATACAGTAAGTCACATCTCCGTTTAAGAGGATGAGAATTTTGTGAAAATCGTGATAGTGGTAGTGAAAGGTACGCATTTCCTCGTCTTTTAAATGAAACATTTTAAAATCTGCTGTCAGATAGCCGACTTTTTTATATTCTGGCATAATAAATATCCTTTCCGTTTGTAAAATATCCTGTTTTGATTTCAGACAGGTTTTTCGCAGGGGTAAGTAAGCCCGCATCGCAAATGATAGATTTATTATAAAGAAAAAAAGCACAATTTGCAATATAGACAACACAGAAGTTGTATATGTTTTAAATTGTGTTTTGTATAATTAGCTTATATATGGAAGGCAGACAGATTTTCTGAGGCTTTACATAGGCAGTTTCAAAACAGGAAAAGATAAAGACAGAAGAACATGATAAGCAGAAAGGCGGATTTATATTATGAAGAATTTCAGCAATTATACAGATTATGACAAAAAAGATAATTTACATTTTGAATCCAAAGCGGTACATGGGGCGCTCGGAACAGAACCGTTGACCGGAGCAGTCAGCATGCCGATTTTCCAGGCAGTGACTTACAGACATCCGGCACTTGGAGAATCCACAGGCTTTGCGTACAGCCGTCTGGAAAACCCTACCAGACAGGAGTTAGAGCGTACCATGGCAATCCTTGAGGGTGGAATCAAAGCATTTGCATTTTCCAGCGGACAGGCTGCAAATATGGCTGTATTTTCTCTGTTAAATCCGGGAGATCACGTTCTTCTTTCTGATGATATTTACGGCGGAACATTCCGTATTATCGGTGATGTGTTCGGAAAATACGGCATTGAGCACACTTACGTGGAGATGGATGATCTTGACGCAGTGAAGGCAGCAATCAAGCCAAATACAAAAATGTTTTTCGTTGAGACACCGACCAACCCGATGATGAAAGTGGCAGATATTCAGGCTTTATCTGAGATTGCAAAAAGCGTTGGGGCACTTATGGTGGTTGATAACACATTTTTAACACCATATTTCCAGAATCCATTAAAACTGGGAGCTGACATTGTAACACACAGCTCCACAAAATATCTTGGCGGACATAACGACACACTTTCCGGAATCGTTGTGGTGAAAGACAATGAGGAGATCGCAGAGAAGATCCATGTGCATATCAAGTCTCATGGAAGCCAGTTAGCACCGATGGACTGCTGGTTGTTACTCCGCGGAATCAAGACACTTCCGGTTCGTATGGACAGACATAACGAGAATGCAAAAAAAGTGGCGGAGTGGTTAAGAACCCAGCCAAAAGTAAAAAAAGTTTACTATGTTGGATTTGAAGATCACAAGGATTATGCAACAACGATCAAACAGACAAGAGGATTCGGTGGAATGATCTCTTTTGCTGTGGATTCTTTTGAAACAGTTGAAAAAATCCTCAGAAATGTCGATATGATCATGTTTGCAGAGAGCCTTGGCGGAACGGAAACACTGATCACTTACCCGACCACACAGACACACGAAGATACACCGAAGGATGTCAAGGAAAAATTAGGCATCACAGACTGTTTCTTACGTATGTCTGTCGGTATTGAAAATGTGGAAGATATCATTGCCGACCTTGACCGTGCAATGAATTCATAAAAGAAATGGATAGGGACTGTCAGAAGATGGCAGTCCCTGGATTTGTCTCTAGGATATAGGTAAAAAGACACAGAAAGAGGGAAAACTATGAAATTTACAAAAATGCAGGCGTTTGGAAACGATTATGTATATATAGATGCAATTCATCAGGAACTTAAAAATCTGCCGGAACTTGCAAGATTCGTAAGTGACAGGCATTTTGCGATCGGTTCTGACGGAATGGTTTTGATCTGCCCGTCAGACAAGGGGGATTTCCGTATGCGTATGTTTAACCCGGACGGAACGGAAGGCGAGATGTGCGGAAATGCACTGCGCAGTGTCGGAAAATACGTGTACGACCACAGACTGACCGATAAGACAGAGCTTGTGATCGAGACTCTGGGCGGCATGCAGCATCTGACACTGACAGTGACAGACGGTTATGTATCTAACATCCGGGCAGATATCGGGGAACCGAGACTTTCTACAAAAGTGATCCCAATCAACACAGAAATGGATACATTTGTCGATCAGCCGGTACAGGTATTAGACCGCACCTTTCACATTACTGCGGTTTCATGGGGAAATCCGCACTGTGCAATGTTTGTCGATTCTGTGGCAGAACTTGACGTGGAAAAATACGGAAAAGAGATTGAATATATGACATCCATTTTCCCGAATAAAACAAATGTAACATTCACGGAGTTTGTGAGCAGGGATTATCTGAAGATCCGTGAGTGGGAGCGCGGAACCGGTGAGACGATAGGTTGTGGAACCGGATGCGCTACTGCGGTAGTGACTGCGATTCTGACCGGAAAATGTGACCGCAAGGTGACCGTGGAACAGATTGGCGGACCACTTCTGATCGAGTGGGATGAGAAAACGAACCATCTTTTTATGACAGGTCCATCCCATACCGTATTTGAGGCTGAGATCGATGCATCCCATATTTTAAAATAAGATGATCACGGAAACCTGTATGCGAAAAGAATAATTGTTTTACGAGTATTTTTATAGCCAGATCAGAAAATAAGAAAAACGATACGTTGAAAGAAAAAAGGAAACGATAAAATGAAATTAAGTAAGATTTGTGAGGAAATTGAATACACACTTCTTCAGGGAAGCCTTGAAACAGAAGTGCGTGATATTATTTATGATTCCAGAAAGATTGCACCGGAAACGATGTTTGTCTGCATGGTAGGGGCAGTGACAGACGGTCATAAATATATCCCGGATGCGGTCGAAAAAGGAGCTTCCGTGATCGTGCTGGAGAAGGAAGAGGAGGCAGCACAGATTCCAGAAAACATCACTGTGTTAAAAGTGGAGTCCGCTCGTCTGGCACTTGCGCTGATGTCCGCTGCATTGTTTGACCATCCGGCAAGAAAGCTTGTCACCATCGGCCTGACCGGAACGAAAGGAAAGACGACCACCACTTACATGATTAAAAAAGTTTTGGAGATGGCAGGAAAAAAAGTCGGACTGATTGGAACCATCGGTGCAATGGTGGGGGAAGAACATCTTTCGTCCAAAAACACGACACCGGAATCCTACGAATTACACCGCATGTTTGCTGCCATGGTGGAAGCTGGCTGTGAATATGTGGTCATGGAAGTTTCTTCCCAGGGGTTAAAATTAGACCGTACAGCCGGTATTTTATTTGATTATGGTATTTTTACCAACTTATCACCGGATCATATCGGACCGGCAGAGCACGCATCTTTTGAAGAATATATGGAGTGCAAGAGCCTTCTGTTCCGCCAGTGCAGGATTGGAATTGTCAACGCAGATGATGAGCATGTGGAGGGTATTTTAAAAGGACATACCTGTGAGGTAAAAACATTTTCTGCTGAAAAAGAAGCAGATCTTATGGCATCTGATATTGGATTTATCAATGAGGATGGAAAGCTTGGAATGCATTTTAAAGTGAGTGGCTGCATGGACTGTCAGGCGAAAGTTCACATTCCGGGAAGATTTTCGGTATACAATTCCATGGTGACCATGTTAGTGTGTCATCTGGCTGGAATTTCGGACGAGGCAATTTTAGAGGGACTTTCCAAAGTGCAGGTAAAAGGCAGGGTGGAAATGCTTCCGGTATCCAAAGACTATACGCTGATCATTGACTATGCACATAATGAAGTGAGCACAAGAAGCGTTCTCACGACATTGATGGAATATCATCCAAAGCGCCTGATCTGTGTTTATGGAGGTGGCGGAAACCGCTCCAAACTCCGCAGATATGATATGGGTGAGGTGACAGGAGAGATGGCAGATCTCTGTGTGCTGACCTGTGACAATCCAAGGGATGAGGAAATCCGTGATATTAACAATGATATTAAAGTAGGTCTTGCAAGAAGCAACGGCAAATACATCGAGATTGACGACAGGAAAGAAGCAATCGCTTACTGCATGAAAAATGCAAAACCGGGAGACATGATCGTGCTCCTCGGAAAAGGACATGAAGATTATCAGGAGATCAAAGGTGTAAAATATCATTTTGATGAGAGAGAAGCGGTGGCAGAAATCCTCGATGAGATGAAAGCAGGAAAACGTTAGAGACGCTTAAAAATCGAATACAGAAACAATAGAATGTGCGCTCGGCGAATTCTGTTGTCATGGATAAAAGAAACACCCCAACGGAATGTATGCAGACATTCCGTTGGGGTGTTTCAAAATTAAGAAGGGGGTTATAATTAATAAAACCCATGTCGTGGTATCACCACAACAATTAACATTATGCACCAGATTCGACAAAAAATCCAGTGAATTTATTGTGAACAAAAAATGTACGAATGTGGTTATAGATTGTAGAAATTCAGTAAAACGTCATATGTTTTGAGGTGGAAAGATGATATAATGTACGCGAAGGCAAAAGTGTGCATGGAATGGGTGAAATTTATGACACGAAAGTACGATATAGGAATGTTTTTGGTATATATAATAATATTATGTCTGATTGTTTCACATAAATATCCTCAAAACAGTGAGAACCTTATGAAAATGACATCAGATGATCCATTCGTGATAGAAAATAAAGAATTCACGTTAGCTGATTATGCGTACACAGAAAATAAGTCATCCTTCTTTTTCCTGTTAAAAGATGAAAATGACAATACTTACATAATGTCTGCAACCAAATTCCCACTTGTAGACAGATATGAGTTATTTGATCGCAAAATATTTTATGATAAAGAGATTTTAGAAAAGAAAGATTTTTACAACAAAGTAGTTGTTGTGAATGAAAACGACAAGTTAGTCCTTCAAGAAAAAAAGATATTTCCGATACAGTACTTGTGTATTGTATTAACGGCAGTTGTTTTGATAATTCGGATTCTTGCTGGATTTATAAAAAAAAGATGAATGAAAGTCCAATTTTCGATACGGAAAATTGGACTTTTCGGCAAATTGGGAGAAGAAAGAAAAATGGGATTAGATATTGGCAGACTTTTATATGGGATACGAACAAAATATCAGATTAGCGTGAATGATATTTGCAGAGGTATTTGTGGAGTATCAACCTATTGCATGTATGAAAATGATGAAATGATACCAGATATATTATCGGTAAATATGTTTTTAGACAGAATGGGATTTGGAACATTAGGGGTGTCTGCATATATTTCGAAAAAAGAAGCTGTATATTTTCAATGGCGGGAGAGTACAAGAGAATGTATTCAGAGTGAAAAATATAAAAATCTATCAAAACTGTCAGAATGTATGCCGACAAAAAATATGATGCTTAATGAGAAAATAAGACAACAGTATGATTGGTTTTTGAAGGGGATTATTGCAGAAAAAGAGGCATTGGATTTTGAAAGTGCCAAAGATTATTATGAACAGGCATTAAGATGTACTTGTAGTTTTTTGATAGAGACAGAGAAAATAGAAGGAGCTCTAGGTGTAACAGAACTACATATTTATGCCATATATCTGAATTTGTTGAGACAGATGAAGCCAAAGGAAAAAAATCAGATTGCATGCAGACTATTTCAATTAATGAAATATGTGCAGACACATTTTGCGGAAGAACAACAGAAAGTAAAAATATATCCGTTACTGGTTTGTCTCTGGGGAAATCTTACAATGGACGAAAAAAGTGAGAAAAACAGATATGAGATATTTGATCAGACATTTCAATTATTGCGAAGGCGAAAATCGCTGTATTGTCTATTGGATATCATGCGTCTGCGGATTCTTTCCGGTGTGAAAGAAAAAAGAAGTATGACGAGAGAACAGGGAGAGTTACAAATATTACAAAGTTTTTTTGAAGAATTTGGCTATCAAGCTAAAAGTCAGATATATGTGCCGCAGGCAAATGAAATTATGCTGGAGCATGTAGGACAATATCTTTCAACAGAAAGAAAAAAAGTAAATTACACACAGGAAAAAATCAGTGATGGAATCTGTAGTGTGGAAAGTTATTCAAGGATTGAAAATGGTCGTAAACCAACACGGAATAATTATAAAGCATTAACAGAAAAAATTGGTACGGAGAATCGATATTATATAGAATTAGTCAATACAGGAAATATTGATGCGTTACTTTTGCGTAGAGAAATCTCATATGAGTTGTTTATGGAAAGAAATGAAAGATTGCCAGAATTATTAGAGGAGTTGAAGAAGGTTTTAGGCGAAAAAGAAGTGGCGAAAAATAGACAGTATTTGGAATTTGTTCAAGTTTCTATAGAAGAAAACACAGGAAGAAAAACATGGAATCAGTGTTGTGATATGTTTCGGAATATTTTGTCTTATACGATGAACGAGAAAGAAATTGGTAAAAAAAGACATGTTTACACTATGCTTGAAATTAATTTAATTGATCACATATCTGTATGCATGGCGAAAGATGGAAAATCAGAAGAAGCAATGCATCTTATAAAAGCATTTTTAGATGATATGGATTACATGAAAACAGAAAAATATTATGAAACTTTTTTGGCAAAACTAAACTATGCTAGATGGAAATCGGATAGAGGAAATTTTGATGAGGCAGAATGTATATATAGAGAAGGAATAGAACAAAGAATACGGAGAAACAAAACGGAATTATTAGATGAATATATTGGAGAGTATGCATATAATAAATATTTAAAAAATAATATTAATGAAAAGCAAGATGTGAAAAGATATTTATTATATGCATTGGTATTAAGCAGAATGTATGGAACTCAAAGAGTCTACAAAACTATCTTACAGTTTTTGAAAAAGATAAATGAAGAAGATTAAATATTTTTGTTATCATTTTCACCTAAAAGTGATGTCGGAGCAACAGACGAAGCAGAACTGATAAAGGTGTATTTTCCGAAATTCACGGTGACAAGTAATAATAATAAAATAAATAAAGTTTTGTTTTTTTTCATAGGTTTTTTACTCCTTTTCTTTTGAATAAATTAATTTTAGATGGAAGTACTTCAAAATAACATGACGTTTCATTGAAAAAATATTTTAATGAAACGTCATGTTATTTCGAAGATGAAATTGGTATTATTGAAGCATAGAATAATTTATTTATCATAACTTTGGATAACGGAAATGATAAATAAAAAATCAGCGCTGGTTAACGATTAAATGATGATGTGTAGTTGTGAAAGGGGTGAAAATATCAATAATGGTGTTTGGAATTAAAGAAAGTTTAATTCAGTAGAGCAAGATGTAGTGACTTCTTGATATTGGCAGCATGAAGAAAATTATTTTGTGATCAGTTGACAAAAGTTAATTATTTAGTAGAAGGGAGTTTTAACAAATGAGTTTGAATTTAAAAAAGATATCTGGAAAATGTATTTGTTTTTTTATTTTGTTTTTTCTAGTTTGTTTTATAAGTTATCCGGTTAAAGCAGGAGTAATAACAAATTCTACTCAAAAGAAACAATTATTTGCAGTTCCGGGGGGTGGGTGGTCTACAATAACCGTTGAGGTTCATTACAATGAAAATTATACAGCGAGTGGAAGTAACAATAAATTTACAGGAAGATCAAAGACAGTATTTTTTAATAGGGCATATACAACATCATGTCCTGTGTGTAGTTTGGACAACGTCAAACATTCAAATGGAACCGTTTTTTCGAGCTGGACGAAGGGACAATTATATGTTGATACATCTAAATGGGAAAATGGTTCAACATATGATAATACGACATCTGTAACATATTCTGCAACAACAAGTAATACAGGAACATTAAGTTTTATGCTGTCTTGTAGTGGAGGTATGCCAGCTTCGTCAGCAGATTCTGTTAGATTAAATTTGAATACAAAGTAGGAGGCGGGGTTATATGAAAAAAAAGATACAGGCATTGTGCGCATCTTTATTTATGGGAATCTTATTATTCATGGCAGGAGTTCAAACATTTGCGGAGCCATCTTATACATCTAAGTTTTCTGATTGGGGAAATTTGCTTAAACAATATGCAAATGATGAAAATGGAAATGAAATGATATATGCGAGAGGAAAGAATGGAGTTATAACAAATAAGGAAGTAGAACAGGCAATGATGTTTTATACTACTTTTGGAATGAATCAAGAGGATGCAAGGAAACAGGCTGTTTTATATGTGGAGGAGAGGGAAGCGTTATATCAGCAGGCAATTGAAGCAGGGTATACAGTGACAGATCAAGAAGTATATGATTATCTAGAAAAGTTAAAGGTATTTATTAAACAGTCTGATAATAAAGAAGATGCAATGGCGATTATAGAGCAATTCGATTCAGAAGAAGATTATTGGAATTATGAATTCGAAGTATATAAAAAAGATTTGCCGATACAGAAGTATATGGCAGCAAAGGAAAAAGAGTTTAAAGAAGTTGCGCCACAGGCAAAAAGCATAAATGAAATAGAAGAAGAATGGCAGGATTATTATGAACAAATAAAAGCGCAGGCTGTTGAAAACGAAGAGTTTAAAGTAGTAGACTAAATTGTAAAAAATGATAAAGATGGAGAACCTGAGTGTGAATTCAGGTTCTCATTTTCGTTCAGATTTTACTGGTGAAACCAATAAAAATAAATTGCATATATAGAACAGGGTATATTATAATCGAGTTAAGAAGAGGAAAATGAAATGAAGAAAAAACTTATCGGAATCAAATCTTTATTTTAACAAGATTGTCAGCGGCTAAGGAGGATATATATGGGGAAAAAGAGAATTTATGTGGCATTATGTCTCATCGCATTGGCGATGCTTGGAATTTGTTTCTTCTATTTAAAGAAAACAGGATGGGGAATGACAGGTGACAAAGCATGGAATGAATTGTTGGATCTGGATAAAAATGTGACATTAGAACAACTTGAGGCAAAGGGATATATAAATGTAACGGGATGTCTGGATGAAGAAAACGAAACGATTAGTGAATTTATCGATAATGCTGGAAACAGGCGTCCGGCTGTTCTTAGACTTACAAGCAATGAGAATGATGATTTGTGTGCTAAGATACTGTTATATGATAAGGATTATAACCTTATTCAGATGTGGACGATGTATCCCAACAGACAGCAGGCTGTAGCTCCGGGAAAGTGTTTTTCAACGGATGTGGTTTCAAGTGATAAAGATGGAGTTGTAACAGTAACATTAAAAAATATCCAGAATCCAACGGTTCCGACAGAAGAAATACTGCAGGATGAGATGCTTTATAAATGGAAAAATTAAAATTGTCAAAAAATTAACAAAACAGCTTGTTTTTTTCATGTTGTGTGATAGAATGAAAAAGCAATTGAATAATGAGAGGAAAAAGCAATTCGAAGAGGAGAAGAGCAAATTATGAAAAAAAGATTACACATTCTTTTCATGGCACTTCTGGCAATGGCTGTACTGGGCGGATGTGGCGCAGATGGCACAGGAGCGTCTTCGGAGGATACTTCCTCTAAGGAGCAGAATGTACAGGAGACAGAGATCAGTGAAGAACCTGTATACGGCGGCTCTGTTGTTGTAGGCATACAGCAGGATATTGACAGTCTTGACCCACATAAAGCAACTGCGGCAGGAACTAAAGAGATTCTGTTTAATGTTTTCGAAGGTTTGGTAAAACCGGATGAGAACGGTAACCTGATTTGTGCTGTAGCAAGCGATTACAGCGTCTCAGAGGATGGATTAGTTTATACTTTTACATTGAGAGATGGTGTGAAGTTTCATAATGGTAACGATGTGACATGTGAGGACGTGAAGTACTCATTAGAAAGAGTGGCAGGTCTTTTAGATGGAACGCCATTAGTTGCAACTTTACAGACAATTCAGTCAGTTGATATTTTAGACGACAAGACGGTCCAGGTGACAGTGGATACACCGAATACAGAGCTGATTTACAGTTTTGTAACTGCAATTATTCCTGCAGGAAGCGGAGAAGATGCAGAGGCGAATCCGGTTGGAACAGGACCGTTTTCTTTTGTTTCTTACACTCCACAGGAGGGAATCGTTCTTGCGAAGAATGAAAATTACTGGCAGGAAGGACTTCCTTATCTTGATGAGGTAGATTTTAAAATTGTGGGAAGTGCAGATACTGCATTGTTAGAGCTTCAGGGTGGAAGCATTGATATTTATGCATACCTGACAGATTCCCAGGCGAATGAGTTAAAGGACAGCTTTAATGTGATCTCATCCCCATCCAATGTTGTGCAGGCATTGTTCTTAAACAATGACTATGAACCGCTTTCTGATGTGAAGGTACGTCAGGCGATCTGCTACGCACTGGATAAAGATATGGTGAATGAGTTCGTAGCCGGTGGAAACGGAACACTCATCAGCTCTGCAATGCTTCCTACATTAAAAGATTACTATGAGGACTTAAATGATCTTTATGGTACTTCTGCAAATGTGGAGAAGGCAAAAGAGCTTCTTACAGAGGCAGGATATGCAGATGGTTTTGATCTTGCGATCGCAGTTCCGTCTGTTTATGAGTTCCATATGCAGACCGCAGAGGTTGTGGTAGAACAGTTAAAAGCAGTGGGAATCAACGCAACGATTGATGCTGTAGAATGGAATACCTGGTTAGAAGATGTTTATACCAACAGAGAGTATCAGGCAACGATCAGTGGTATCACATGCAGTGACCTGACACCGGGATATCTGTTGAACCGTTTCCAGACAGATTCGAAAAAGAACTTTGTGAACTTCAAGAGCACAGAGTATGATGAACTCTGGAAAGCGACACAGGAAACACAGGATGCAGCAGAGAAGGCAGCAGACTATAAAAAGCTTCAGACAATTCTTGCTGAGGAAGCAGCCAGTGCATTTATCCAGGTTCCGGCGAACACAACAGCATTTAACAAGAACCTTGCAGGATACAAATTCTATCCGATTTATGTACAGGATATGAGTACAGTTTACTTTGTAAAATAAGACGGACACAAAAAATAGTGCCGTTATCATCTGATCAGAAAGGAAAGCAGACACATGAAATTTTTAATAAAAAAAATATGCACTCTCATTATGACATTGTTTCTCGTTTCAGTAGCTGCTTTCCTTGCTTTTCAGGTAATTCCGGGAGATGTGGTACGTTCCATATTAGGAACGGAGGCAACACCGGAGAGAGAGGCACAGCTTCGAGAAGAACTTGGATTGGATAAACCACCGGTAGAACGGTATATTTCCTGGGCAGATGATGTACTGCACGGGGATTTTGGCGTGAGTTACCGGTATTCCAAGAATATGAATGAAATGATGCCCGTGAAGGAATTGATAGGAGATAAGCTGCCGGTGACACTTTATCTGGCAGTGATTTCATTTGTCATGATCGTACTTGTGTCAATTCCTTTGGGGGTATTGTGGGCAAAATGTGGAAGCAGGTTCTTAGATGCAGTCTTTGGAGTCTTAACGCAGGTCACGATGGCGGTTCCATCATTTTTTCTTGGAATTTTAGTGACTTACCTGTGTGGCATTGTATTAAAATGGTTTGTACCGGGCGGGTACATAAGTTATCAGGAGAATATGACCGGATTTTTAGCATATTTACTGTTCCCGGCGATTTCGATCGCTTTACCGAAAATAGCGATGACTGCACGCTTTTTGCGTAATTCCATGTTGACGGAGATGAAGCTTGACTATGTGAGGACTGCTTACAGCAAGGGCTGCAGCAAGAATCAGGTCATGTTCGGCCATGTCTTAAAAAATGCCATGATGCCGGTCATTACATTTCTCGGCATGATGATCGCAGAAATTTTGGCAGGAAGTATCGTGGTAGAACAGGTGTTTGCACTGCCTGGGATCGGCAGGCTTCTGATCAGTTCGGTCGGAACAAGAGACCTTCCGGTTGTGGAGATTTTGATTTTATATATTACCTTTGTGGTGATTTTTGTTTATTTTATCGTGGATATTCTTTACCGGGTGATCGATCCGAGAATCCGTAAGAGTGAATAAAAGCCGCAGGACAGATGTTTCCTTTTGCAGAGGAGCAGGCGGCATTGTGCAGGGATAGGCTTGTGATACGGAGTGTGAAACCTATGGAAAATAAGAAAAGAAAAAAATGGAACGGATATCTTGCAGCAGGCCTGTTTATGACAGGTCTTGCTGTGTTTTTGGGGATTTTGGGATGCTTCTGGACACCATATAGTACAACTGCCATGTCAGCAGCAGAGAAATTTACAGCGCCTTCCATGCATCATATTTTTGGAACAGACAATTTCGGAAGGGATATTTTTTCAAGAGTGATGCAGGGATTGGGAACAACGCTTGTGATCAGCACATCGGTCGTCCTTTTTTCAACTGTGGCAGGTGTTTTGTTAGGAGCATTTACCGGATATTTCGGAGGCATTTTAGATGAGATCCTCATGCGTATCACGGATGCGGTGAACGGATTCCCAAGTATTCTGCTTACGCTTGTGATCATATCTTTACTTGGAAAAGGCAGGCAGAATGTGATCATCGCACTTGGGATCGTATTTATCCCAAGCTTTGTGCGGATTGTCCGTGGAGAGTTTTTACGTATTCGTGATGCGGATTATATAAAAAGAGCAAGGCTGATGGGAGTAGGCAGACTCCGGATTCTGTTCATACATATTTTACCTAATATTTTTTCAGTGCTGCTTGTTTCGGTGATGATCGGTTTTAATAATGCGATCCTTGCGGAGTCCGGTATGAGCTATCTTGGGATCGGAGTACAGGCACCGGATGCGAGTCTTGGCATGATGCTGTCAGATGCACAGGGATATTTGCAGACCGCACCCTGGTATGCGCTATTTCCGGGACTTGCGATCGTATGGGTCGTGCTTGGATTTTCACTTCTGGGCGAAGGTATCCGGAAATGGGACGGGAGCAGGGCAGAGTAGAGGCTGTGTGGTAGAATGAATGACAGGATAGTGTCAAATGACCTATGAAAAAACTGAGCAAAAGAAAAAGGCTCAGATGAACCTTGAAAACTGTAGATCTTTTAGGTTG
>OGJN01000505.1_pt1 | contig 27354 bp, 20 predicted proteins | sample 1572221 | NCBI WGS metagenome assembly OGJN01 (sample SAMEA2582148, study PRJEB24529) | metagenome | biome: Human gut stool | place: China | collected 2011 | reverse complement strand
CGCCGCCGATCAGGGCGACGCATCCCTTCACAAGCCCGCCTCCCATGACTCGGTCGAATTCGCCGAGTCCCGTCACGGTGCGGGGGATCTCCTCGATCGCCACGTCGGAGAGGTCCTGCAGGGAGCCCGTCGTGTCGACGAAGCCGCCTGCGGAGCGCGGGGAGCCCGCACCGTAGCGGGCGGCGATGCCCTGCGCCACCTTGAACTCCTGGAGCGTGTTCCAGGCCTTGCAGTGCGGGCACTGTCCCTGCCACTTGGCAGTCGTGCCGCCGCACTCATTGCAGACGAATTCGGTTCTGGTCTTGGTCGTGCGAGGTGCCATCGGTTGCCGTATGTCGGTTGTCAGTGCTTGATTTGAAGCGGAACGCGGCGTGCAAGCGCGCAGATGAGCTCATAGCCGATCGTGCCTGCAGCGGCCGCCACTCGGTTGACGGGCAGGTGCCTGCCCCAGAGCTCCACGCGGCTGCCGAGGCCTGCGGACGGGATGTCGGTGATGTCGATCTCGAGCATGTCCATCGAGACGGCGCCCACGAGCGGCGCGATGGCGCCCTCGACCCACGTGGGAGAGCCGTCGGGCATCGAACGTGGATAACCGTCCGCGTAGCCGCAGGCAACGATGCCCACGCGCGTGGGACGCTTGGCGATCCAGCGCGAGCCGTAGCCCACGGCCTCGCCCGGCGCAATCTCCTGAACGGCGATGATCTTCGCCGAGAGCGTCATGGCGGGAATGAGGCCGAGCTCCTCGGAGGAAATGTGGGAGTCAGGGCTCACGCCGTAAAGCGCAACGCCCGCACGCACGCCGTCACCTCCCACTTCGGGATGCCAGAGGATGGCAGCGGAGTTGGCCATGCAGGCCGCCGTGGCGGAATGCGCGAGCCTGCCCATGCGGGTGAGCTGTCGGGAGACCGATGCGGGCGCATCGCCGAGATAGCTCGGCTCGGCGTTGGCAAAGTGCGTGACGACGCCCATCACCTTCACGCCCGGAATGGACGTGAGGAGGTCGTAGATCGTGCCCACCTCGACGGGCAGGAAGCCCAGACGGTTCATGCCCGAGTTCACCTTGATGTGAACCTTCACCTCACGCAGCTGGAGACGCTTGAGAATGTCGATCTGCCACATGGAGTGGACGACCGTCTCGACGTCAAGGTCCTGAAGCGGCTCGATGTCCGTTTCATCGAAGAAGCCCTCCAGAAGCAGCACGCGCTTGTGCCAGCCCGCGCGGCGCGCGCGTTCGGCGTCGCACAGGTCGATGGTCGCAAAGCCGTCCGCATCGGCGAAGGCCTCGACGGCATTCTCAAGACCGTGGCCGTAGGCATTGGCCTTGACGACCGCCCAGAGGGTGCGATCGCCGACACTCTCACGAAGGCGGGCAAGATTGTGCTTCAGCGCCTGAATATCAATTTCAGCGTATATGGGACGGGGCACTCGAATACTCTTCTTTCATAAGTCAAGGGAACCCGCACGGGGCGTCTCGTGCAGAAACCCGTTAATGTTACTCGCCTGCGCCGCGATTCGTTCGAATTTCACAATTTGAAAGTGACTCGGCCCACCTCCCGCCTCTCCCCGTTCTCGGAAGGAATTTGCACCGAATGTTTACGTACGCCCTCAGGCAAGGTAGACTTAACGGATTGACCTCCAAGGTAGACTTAACGGATTGACCTCCAACCATTCAGGCTCATTCACAGGCTTTTATGAACCGCGGCTTCTATACCATCATGTGCGCGCAGTTCCTGTCGTCTCTGGCCGACAACGCACTGCTCATCGCTGCCATCGCCCTTCTGACGAGCATCAACGCTCCTGACTGGATGACGCCGCTCCTCAAGCTCTTTTTCGTGGTGAGCTACGTGTGCCTCGCCGCCTGGGTGGGCATCTTCGCAGACTCGATGCCCAAGGGCCGCGTCATGTTCCTGACGAACTTCGTCAAGGCGGTCGGCTGCCTGCTGATGCTCTTCGGCGGCCACCCACTTCTCGCCTACGCGATCGTGGGCGTGGGCGCTGCGGCCTACTCGCCCGCGAAGTACGGCATTCTCACCGAGCTTCTCCCGCCGCAGAAGCTCGTTGTCGCCAACGGCTGGATCGAGGGCCTCACGGTTGGTTCCATCATTCTCGGCGTTGTGCTCGGCGGTGTTCTCATCAAGCCTGAGATCGCACAGTCCATCCTCGATTTGTTCCATCTTGATGCTCTCGGCCTGTCGAGCTTTGCCGAGGCCGCCATCTTCGCAATCGCCTTCGTCTACCTCGCCGCCTCGGCCGTCAACCTCGCCATTCCCGACACGGGCGTGCGCTATCCCCCGCAGAAGTTCGACCCCGTCGACTCCATCAAGGGCTTCGTCAAGAGCTGCCGTCTTCTCTGGAGCGACCGTCTCGGTCAGATCTCCCTCTCCGTCACGACGCTCTTCTGGGGCGCAGGCGCAGTGCTTCAGTTCCTCGTTCTCAAATGGTGCGACCACGCGCTCGGCATGGATCTCTCTCAGGGTGCCGTCATGCAGGCCGTCGTGAGCCTCGGCATCGCCGTCGGCGCCTTCCTCGCCGCCGCCAAGGTTCCTCTCAAGAAGTCCCTCAACGTTCTGCCCATGGGCATCTGCATGGGCGTGCTCGTCGTGGGCGCCTCCTACTTCACGCGCGACATTGCGCCCGCAGGCGGCCTCTCGCTCTTCGGCTTCGAGCTTTCCTGGGCCGTCATGATCGCCGGCCTCATCATGATCCTCGTGGGCATCTGCGCGGGCTTCTTCGTCGTTCCGATGAACGCGCTCCTGCAGCACCGCGGCCATGTCCTCATGAGCGCGGGACGCTCCATCGCCGTTCAGAACTTCAATGAGAACTCCTCCATCCTCGTGATGCTCGGCGTCTACTCCCTGCTCATCAAGGCCGACCTCTCGGTTCCCGCCACGATGATGATCTTCGGCGTCTTCGTGAGCATCTCCATGCTGCTCGTCATCCTCAAGCACCGCCGCAATCAGGCCGAGTACGACAGCACCCACCTGATCGGCGAAGGCACCCGCCACGTGACTGAAGAGCACTGATCAGCATCACCAAGGCACCCTCCCGAACGGGCCCTGCACGACAGCACGGGCACGTTTCTGTTCATGGCTCCCAGCCATGAAGCGCAAAAAGCCAAACGCCCTCTCCTCGCCAGCAAACAACACAGCAACCACCTGCCCCCATCGAAAGCCCCCTCAAAGCCTTAGGAAACGCGAGTACAAGAAAAAGCGGACCGCCTCCACGTCGGGAGAACGGTCCGCCTGAAGACGTCAGGAGAAAGTCCTGTCTTATGCGGCGGCGGGAACTGCCTTTTCATCCTTGCCGAGATCATGGTTCACCATGGCTGCGACCGTGGAGTCGGACCAGACGTTGAGCGTCGTTTCGATCATGTCGATGACGGCGTAGAAGGGCAGGATCACGCCCATGAGCATGATGGGCACGTTCATGCTTGCGAGAAGACTCGCCGAAAGGAAGAAGCAACCCATCGGAACGCCTGCGTTGCCCACGGCCGCGAGGGTCGAGATCAGGATCCAGGCGGCGAGCATCGGCAGCGTCACCTCGGCACCCGCATTCTGCATCAGGTAGACGACCGTAACGAGGATGAAGGCGGCGCAGCCGTTCATGTTGATCGTCGTGCAGATCGGCAGCACGAAGCGGGAGACGGGGCGAGCGACGCCCACGTTGTTTTCCGCGCAGGACATCGTGACGGGCAGCGTGCCGGCGGAGGACTTCGAGAAGAAGGCGACGGCAAGCGCAGGCGCCATGCCCTTGGCGACGCGGATCGGATTGACGCCGCGGGCAAGCATGAGAAGCGGAAGCACGACGAGCATCTGGACGAAGTTGGCGGCGAGAATGACGCCGAAATAGGTGCCGAGACCGCCGATCTCAACGCCCTTGTTCATCTCGACGACAAGTGCAGAGATGAAGCCGAAGATGCCGATCGGAAGCACGCGGATGAGCCACTTCACGAGAATGAAGAGGACCTCCTGAGCGCCCGTGAAGAAGGCAAGCAGCACCTCCTGCGAGCGGCTGTCGCGCGGCAGGCGGGGGATTGCGATGCCGATGGCGGCGGAGCAGGACAGAGAGCACGTTCGCGGAGAGGAACGGCGCCAGGAAGTTGTCCGGAATCACGGACTGGATGTATTCGAGATAGGAGTGCTCCGCCACCTGCGGCGCGATGGCGCCCGCCGTCATGGCGACGTTGGCGGGAGACATGGCGACGTAGAGGACGGCGGCGAGCGTGGCCGCCAGAATCGTCGTGAAGAGCGTGTAGAAGATCGTGTGGCGGAAGATGCGACCAGACTCGCTCGAACGGGAGATCGAGGCGAGCGTCGCGATGATCGACACGGCGATGATCGGAATGCTGATGAACTTGAAGAGGCGAATGAAGATCGAGCTCACGAAGTCCGCGAATGCATGGATAGTCTCGCCGCCCCAGAGGCCGCTGCAGACGCCGAGCACGATCGCAACGAGATAGGCGGCCGCCATGGCGGTCTGGGAACCCTTGACGCGGGGCCTGGCTTCGTCGGGGGATTGAGTCATCTGGGAGTTTCCTTCTTGTTTTTGAAAAACTGCAGTGCTGCGGATCCGCAACAGTCTTTTCGAAGTGTATACCCGAGTAACTCGCTCAGGTATATCCGCACATCCTCATTTTGCGTCAACAAAAATCAGGCATGCTTTCCCGGCCTGCAGCAGTAGCGAACCGACCCATCTAAGCACAACTGCCTAGTTCGACTCACCGTAATCCAAAGGCGTCTGCCCCGCAAGGTAACGCCGCCTTCTGACGACAACAGACGAAAAAGAGGCGGAAGACCGTGAGACCAGTCCTCCGCCTGTCAAAAGGCCTTCCGGAGAAAAAGGAAAAACCGGAAGGCATTCCAAGACAACTTGTTCCGTCTTCGCCCTTTTTCTCTCAGAGCCCAATGAGGCGCTCGGGATGGGAGTAGACGTTGGCGCGGCTGCGACGGCAGAAGGCCGCAAGCGTGATCCCGCACTCTCGTGCAAGTTCGACGGCGAGCGCCGTCGGTGCGGAGACGGCGAAGATGATCTCGACGCCGCACATGGCCGCCTTCTGAACCATTTCGTAGGAGGCTCTGGAGCTGATGACAAGCGCGCCGTCACGCCAGCCCCTGCGGGCACGAAGACCGAGCAGCTTGTCAAGCGCGACATGCCTGCCGACGTCTTCGGCGCCGCCCGCGAAGCTTCCGTCGGGACGAACCCAGACGGCGGCGTGGGTGCAGCCCGTGATGCCGCCGAGGCGCTCGACACGCTCCAGATAGCCGAGGGCGTCGGCATAGGCCGCCATCGGGAAGGTCTGCTCGTGCGGCACGACCCGCTTTTCGCGCACGGCCTCTCCAAGACTTTCGACGCCGCAGATGCCGCAGCCCGTGCGGCCCGTCATCGAGCGGCGGCGGTCCTTGAGCTTCCAGAAGCATTCGGACGAAATCGTGAGGTCCACCTCGATGCCGCCGCGGCAGGCCTCGCGCACCTCGCAGGCATAGAGATGCGAGGCGTCGGGAATGATGCCCTCGGCAAGCGAGAAGCCGAGCGCGAATTCTTCGAGCATCGAGGGAGAGGCCATCATGACGGCGTGCGAGATGCCGTTGTAGACAAGCGCAACGGGAACCTCCTCTGCCACCCAGTCGAGCGCAGGCTCGTCTGCATTCATGCGAAAGACCTCGACCTCGCGGGCCCCCAGACGCTCGACGCCGCCCATGGAGACGGGCATGCAGGTCCCCGCCTCAATGGCGGTCGCAAGCGCGTGTTCGGCCTTGTTCAAATAAGCGCATCCCATGTTCGTCTCCCGTGCGTTTCGTGCCAGCGGCGTCTCGTTGCGGAAATATTGATCCTCAGGCTTCCTTGCCCTCAACGGCGTTCTGATAGAAGAGCTCAAGCCCCGTCATGACGATCTGCTCGACGTCGGCGCAGAAGTTGAGCTCCTCTCCCGCGAAGATCGTCGGGAAGGCGGCATGACAGCCGGCGCAGACGTGCAGGCGGCGCGTTTCGTCGGTCTCGTCATGGATGTAGGAGAGGTCCGACACGGCCTGATCGCCGCAGACGGCGCAGCGGATGCGCTCGAAGACCCAGTGTGCGCCGCAGCACGTGCACCAGAGCTGCTTGACGTGCCCGTTGAGCGGCGTGTCGGTCACGCTCGCGACGGCGGCGTCGGAGCCGCAGACGGGGCAGTGAAGCGGACGGTTGTGATGCGTCGTGTCAGTGCCCGTTCTGGCGATGCGGCGGCTGCCTTCGTCGGCCGCCTCGTCAAGGAAGACGCGAAGCGCGAGGCCGAGCACGGGAAGAAGGAAGATGTCAAGAAGGTCGTCCTCGCCCGCGTGCACCTCGACGGCATGGAGATACCCCATCGGATCGCGACCTGCGCTCTCAAGGAGCTCAGCCGACGCAAAGCGCGTCCAGTCGATGGCTCGGCAGGCTTCGAGCATGTCGCCCTCGATCTCGTCGTTGTCGAGAAGGGCCGCCGCGATGGCGTCGACCGTCTGCAGGAAGCGCTCCGAGTCAATCGTGACGGGACGGAGCGAGAGAAGCGTCTCCTTGCCCAGACGGGCGGCCTCGATCTCTTCGTCAGTCCACTCGGGAGCTTCAGCGGCAAGCTGTGCGCGCAGATCCGCCGCCTTGAGCAGCGCAGGCGCAAAGAGCGCGAGACGCGCGACGACGCTTTCGTCCTGGTGGCCGGCGGCACGGGCAAGGGCCCTTTCGATCGACTTGCGGTTGAGCATGTGACTTTCCTTTTTTTCAAGGCACTCCGTGCCGTAAGCCCGGAATGCGCGTTTTCTGATTGTGGATTCGGCGCCTCTTCGGGCGTCCGGAAAGAGGTCTCCAAGTCTCTAGAGGCCTCTTTCCGGACGAGCCCCCTGCGGGGCCCGTCCGGGGGTCGTCGGCGTCGCAGAAGCACCGGCGGCTCTTTCGGAGAGTTCGGAAAAGCTTCCCCTTACTTTTCCTTGCCGTCCTTTTCAACGGTCACGTTCTTGCCAAGGGCGATTTCCTCATTCGCCCAGTAGCCCCAGTGGTAGACCGCGTCGGACTCGCTCACCTTGCCGTCGCCGAACATGATGCGGGCGGTGCCGCGATACGGCTGGAAGATGCCGGCGCCGAGATAGATGTGGGCGATGCCGACAAAGACGGTGAGGAAGAAGAACACGTCATGCACGAGGTGTGCAAGAAGCAGCGTTTCAGGGGCGAAGTCGACCTTGAGGCCGGAGCCGGTCGGGAACCCCGTGTTGAGCCAGAGCACGATGCCCGAGAGCGCGAGCATGATGCAGAAGAACAGCAGGGCGCCGTCGGCGAGACGCTGGGCGGACTTCACGTGGTGCTGCGGGGGCATGTGAACCTTGCCCGGCGCAAACAGATAGAACGGGAATTTCATGGCCCAGGTCACGTCGTCCTTGTCCCACTTGCCGAAGATGTCCTCCTTGAAGAGGTGCACGAAGCCGGCGGGCGACTTCAGCACGGCGAAGAGCGGAACGAGGATGAACGGAACCGCGAGGACGCGATGGAGCATGCGCATGGTCTGGGTGAACTCACCGCCCATAATGCCGCCGCCGAGGCTCGGAACGAACACGAACACGCCGGTGACCGCGAGCAGGATGCAGGCGACGGCGGCAACGCCGTGAGTCACGCGGGTGAGCAGAGAGTGACGCTGAATGTATCTGGTCATTCTGAGTCTCCTATTACTTGCCGGAGGCTTCTTTTTCAAGAAGCTCCTTGACTTCACGATCGGCGGTGGCGCGCTGTTCAGGCGTCCAGTGCTTCTTGGCTTCCTCGACGGTCACCTTTTCGCGGCGGTAGCCGGTGGCGGCGACGAAGGAAACGGCGAGGCCGGCGAGCACCGCAGCGGTGCCGACACCGGTCACCGTGCGCATGGCGTTCATCATGCCGATCATCTTGTTGGGCTTGGGATCGGTCGGGAGGCCATAGGCTTCGTGACCGAACTGGCAGACCTGCAGCACGTGCAGACCGCCCATCTCGTTGACGCCGTAGAGCTCGGCCTTGTCAAAGCCCTTCTTCTTGAGGAACTCGACTCGCTTCTGACCGAGCGCAATCATTTCGTCGCGCGGGCCGAACTTGAGCGCCTCAGGCTGGCAGGTCTTGACGCAGGCCGGGATGCCGCCCTCTTCGAGACGGTCAATGCAGAGCGTGCACTTGTCCACGCAGCCGTCCATCGGACGGAAGCGGGGCACGTCGAACGGGCAGGCGGACTGGCAGTACGTGCAGCCGTTGCACTTGTCCGTGTCGTACGCGACGACGCCGTTCTCCTTCTTGTAGAGGGCGCCGGACGAGCAGATCGCAACGCAGGCGGCGTCCGTGCAGTGGTAGCACGAGCGGCGGCCGATTGCGAAGTTGATCGGCTGGTACTTGTTGCCGGACTCCTTCTCGTCGAACGTCATCACGAGACGCGTGTCGCCGTTGAGGTCAGGCGGGTTCTGATACGTGCCCGAGAACTTGTTCTCGTTGAGGCCGAGCTTCGATGGAAGCATGTTCCACTGCTTGCACGCAACCTGGCAGCCCTTGCAGCCGGTGCAGTGCGAAGAGTCGAACAGCATGGCGACTTCTTTAGTGTTTGCCATCATTCATCTCCATTGGCACGCCGTCAGGCTGCCTTCTCAAGGTTGACAAGGAACGCCTTGTATTCCGGAATGTACGAGTTCGGGTCACCGACGTTGGGGGTGAGGTCGTTCACGTTGTCGCCGGTGGCGAGCTTCGTCGCCCAGGAGAAGTGGTGCGGCATGCCGACCACATGCGTGAGCTTGCCGTCGATCATCATCGGCTTCATGCGGATGGTGATCATGGCGTCGACCACGACGGAGCCTCGGTTGTTCCAGACTCGGACCTTGTCGCCCGGACGAATGCCCTTTTCCTTCGCAAGCTCTTCGGAAAGCTCGATGAAGTTGCTCGGGATGAGTTCGTTGAGCCACGGGATGTTGCGGGTCTGCGTGCCGGACTGCCAGTGCTCGACGACGGAGTAGGTCGTGACCACGTACGGGTAGTCCTTGATGCTGCCGCGCCGGACCGACGGGTCCTCCGTGAAGCGAGCGCACGGGTTGCCGCCTGCACCGTTGAGGAGGTTCTTCACCGGAGCCTCATGCGGTTCGAAGTGCTCGGGCAGCGGACCGTCGGCCATCGAGTAGGCGAAGAGACGGGCGTTCTGCTCCCAGGTCATGAAGAAGGCGTTGTCGTCGGGGGCCTTGGCCGTGACGAAGTCGCCCACGTCGTTCTGGAGCCACTTCTTGCCGTCCCATTCGACGAGCACGCGCTTCGGATCCCAGGGCTTGCCCTTCGGGTCGGCGGAGCAGCGGTTGTAGAGGATGCGGCGGTTGGCGGGCCAGGCGAAGGACCAGCCGGGGAAGAGACCGAGACCGGTCGGGTCTTCCTTCGAGCGGTTTGTCATCGGCTGCTTCATCGGGTCGAGCTTCTGGGACTCGTTGTTGTAGTAGCCCGAGAAGATCCACATGCCGCAAGCGGTCGTGCCGTCAGCCTGAAGCTGGCCGTAGCCCTTGAGGAGCTTGCCGTCGCCGACCGTGTAGCCGTTGAGGGCCCAGCAGAGGGCGCGCAGATCGGGCTTGCCGTCGATCGTGTAGTCGAAGTTCGTCTTCAGGATCTGATCCGGGCAGGCGCCGCCTTCCTTCTTGTAGAGCTCGACGATGTTCTTCCAGAGAAGCATCATCATCTCGAAGTCGGAACGGCATTCTCCCGGCGGCTCGATGGCCTTTTCACGCCACTGGATCCACCGACCGGAGTTGTTGATGGAGCCGATTTTTTCATAGATGAGCGCGGCGGGAAGGAAGTAGACCTCGGTCTTGACGTCCTCGGACTTCATGTCCGGAGCTTCCCAGAAGGTCGAGGTCTCCGTCTGGAACCAGTCGGCGACGACGAGCCAGTCGAGGTTGGCCATCGAGTGGCGGGCGTGCTTGCCGTTCGGGGTGGAATGCATCGGATTCATGCCCCAGCAGAAGTAGCCCTTGATCTTGTTGTCGCGCATGTCGTTGAACGACATGATCGTGGAGTAGTCGCCGTAGTCGAGCTTCGGGCTGATCTTCGGCAGCAGGTCGTAGCAGTAGTCGTTCTCGACCGTGGCGTTGGCGCCGAACCATTCGCGAAGCTGGGAGATCCAGAACTTCGGCTTGTTGGCGTAGTAGCCCGCGGCGTACGTTTCCTTCGAAAGATAGTCGGCGAGCTTCGGGTGAGCCTTGCCGGTCGGCCAGGAGAGATAGGCGGGAGCCTGATGCGAGCTTGCGCCGACGTCGGTCGAACCCTGAACGTTCGGTTCGCCGCGAAGGGCGTTGATGCCGCCGCCCGCGATGCCGATGTTGCCGAGCAGAAGCTGGATGACGCACATGGCGCGGCAGTTCTGGGAGCCGTAGGTGTGCTGCGTCTGACCGAGGGCGTAGAGGATGGAGCCCGCCTTGTCGGGACGGCCGGTGGAGGCGAAGACCTCCCAGACCTTCTTCATGACGTCGGGATCCATGCCGGTGACGCGCGTGACGAGCTCGGGCGTGTAGCGGGCATAGTGACGCTTCATGACGTTGAGGACGCAGTTCGGATCCTGAAGGGTCATGTCGCGCTTGAGGACCTTGAGGTCAGGCGTCTTGAACTTCGGCGTGCCCGGACGGTTGACCCAGGCGAAGGCGGAGCCTTCGGAAGTGTCCCAGACGGCCTTGTGATCGACGTCGTAGCCCCAGGTTTCATTGTCGTAGCGCTTCGTTTCCGGATCCCAGCCGGAAAAGAGGCCGTGATCGACGTCGAACTTGAAGTCGGGACGCAGCAGGCAGGCGGCGTTCGTGTAGTGCAGGACGTATTCCTTCTGGAAAAGGTCGTTCTGCAGGATGTAGTTGATCAGGCCGCCGTAGAAGGCAAGGTCGGAGCCCGGACGGATGCGGGCGTAGATGTCGGCGCGGGCGGCCGAACGGGAGTAGCGCGGATCGACCACGATCCACGTGGCGCCCTTGTCTTGGGCGCGCTCGACCCAGCGGGAGGAGAGCGGATGGTTTTCGACGTTGTTCGAACCGATCGACATGATGACGTCGGAGTTGGCGAAGTCGCACCAGTGGCTCGTCATGGAGCCGCGGCCGAACGACGGCGCAAGACCGGAAACGGTCGAAGAGTGACAGACGCGGGTCTGGTTGTCGATGGCGAGGACGCCGAGGCTACGCGCGAACTTCTGCACGAGCCAGCCTTCCTCGTTGTTAAGCTGGGCGGCGCCTAGGCTGGCGATGCCGTCGCAGCGATTGACCGTCACGTCGCCTTCCTTCTCGACGAAGGTAGCGTCGCGAGTCTTCTTGACGTGCCTGGCAATTTCAAGAGCGGCCTGATCCCAGGAAAGACGCTCCCAGGTCTTGCTGCCCGGACGGCGAACCATCGGATAGAGCACGCGGTCCGGATGAAGCTGGGCGCGGCGATCCTTCGTCACGATGTTGCGAAGGCCCCACATGGCGGCGCCCTTCGGGCACAGGCCGCCAAGGTTGACCGGATGATCCGGGTCGCCTTCAAGATTGATGAGTTCGCCGTTTCGCGTCGAGCAGATCGTGCCGCAGCCGCCTGAGCAGTAGCAGCAGATGTTCGTCGTTTCATTCACGCTGGTGAGCTTGTAGGGCTTCTTGGAGCCGCCGGCCGCATGGGCAGCCGCGCCGGCAAGACCGGACGCAGCACCGCCGCCGAGAAGCAAACCACGCTTGAGAAAACTTCTGCGAGATACTTCCATGGGGGATCCTTCTTGGAAAGTTGTTGTTCTTGCCGTCGCATGAGCGATGCACCGAATCAGGGGCGGCGCATCGCGGCGGTGATTTTCGTCATGACAGAGGGGGACTCCGTCGACACAGAGAGTCTGCCCTCATGTCGAATTCATGACAACCCTACTCTCGCAGTAGTTTTCAACCAAAAGCCCCCTCCCTTAGCTTTAATACACCTACCACCTGAGAGGTACTTCTGACGAAGGGTCTTCCACGGGAAACTCATTTCTGCAGGAGAGCCCCGCTATTCACAATGAAAATAGCGAGTTGTCCAAAGATCACATGGCCGGCATACCGCATTCACGGTATTCTCAGGTTTTCAAGTCCGCCTGCCCGAAGCGTTTGCGGAAAACGCCACTGCGCCCTTCTCTTTTTTTTGCTATTCTTTTGCCTACGGGTTTACCCGAGACCTGCAAAGGGCGAACGACGCCCAACCTTCAAAGACTGTCTTCAGCTCGAAACCACACCATGCTCAACAGCGGACACGGTCATCAGACCCTCGGCAAACTTCTTTCGCGCTGCCTTCGCGGCGCGGCGGGCATTGCCGCCGGCATCGGCCTTGCAGCGGCAGCCACATCGGCCCTTGCCGCCGACGCGCACTGCGACGTGGTCGTGATCGGTGCGGGCGGCTCAGGTCTCACGTCGGCGCTCTCCGCAGCCGAAGCGGGCGCGAAGGTAATCGTCGTCGAGAAGATGCCCTTCATTGGAGGCAACACCGTTCTTGCCACGGGCTTCATGCTCGGCGTCCCGAAGGGCGAACCCCGCGAGCTCGAGCTGCTCGAGAGCGACATGATCCGCAAGGGCGGCCGCACGACCGATCAGGCCCTTCTCACACGCATCGTCTCCGGCTCGGGCGAAGCCGTTGAATGGCTTCGCAGCTACGGCGCCGAACTCGAGCCCCTCTGCATCACCCGCGACGACAGCCTTCAGACGGCCTGCAACCTCAATGAGGACGGCACGGTTTCCAAGCGCGGCATCCAGCCCAAGCGCGGCCTCATCGGGCCCGAAATCATCAACGCCCTTCTGCACGGGATCGAATCCCACGGTGTGCCCATCCGCACCCGCACCGCCGTCAAGAGAATCACAACCGACGCCGAGGGCCGCGTCAACGGCGTCGTCGTCCTCAACACGAAGGGCAGGGAGTACAGGATTGATGCGCCCGCCGTGGTCATCGCAACGGGCGGCTTCAGCGCAAACGAGGCGATGGTCTCCCGTTTCGCACGCCACACGCAGGGCCTGCAGTCCACCAACTCCCCCGCCGCCACGGGCGACGGCATCCTTCTTGCCGAGAACATGGGGGCCCGAACAGTCGACATGCACGCCGTGACGGTTCATCCGACCACGCTTCCTTTTTCCGGTCTCATCCTGCCTCATCAGGTGCGCGTCAACGGCGCGATCCTCGTCAACGACAAGGGCGAACGCTTCGCCGACGAGCTTTCCGAAAAACTGGCGGAGCAGATCCGCGACAAGAACAGCGGCCGCGCCTGGCTCATCTTCGATCAGGCGATGATCGACGACATGCCAGTTCTCAAGAGCTACGCCCGCTCGGGCTACTTCATTCGCGGCACGTCCGACCTTGAACTCGCCCGAGGCATCCGCGTGCCTCCCGAAAAGTTCCACGAAACCCTCGTGCGCTACCGTAGCATGGTCGACCGTCAGGAGGACACGGACTTCGGCCGTCCCCAGCTCCTGAGCCGCCTCGACAGCTCCCCGCTCTACGCCGTGAGCGTGCGCCCCGGCATTCACACGACACTCGGCGGCCTCAAGATCGACCCGCGCGCCCGCGTCCTGAGCGACAAGGGCCCCATTGCCGGGCTCTATGCTGCGGGCGAAGTGACGGGCGGCGTCCTCGGCGCCAGACGCCTTGAGGGTGCAGGTCTTACCGCAGCCATCGTCTACGGCCGCATCGCGGGCACCGAAGCCGCAGACTGGGCAAAGTTGCGCGCGAAGACGAAGCCTGCGACTGGAACGGGCGGCTGAGGGCCACTCCGTCGCCAGACGACGCAACCTGACGCGGCTTCCGTCATAATGGTTCCACAGAACCCACGGAGGCCCTTCCTTTGCCAAAGCTTCGCATCTTTCACTCGGCCGACTGGCACATCGGCAAGGGACTCGGAACGATCGACCGCACGGACGACTTCCGGGTCTTCATCCGCGACTTTCTCGAACTCGTCGAGAAGCGCAGGCCCGATGTCATTCTTCTAGCGGGCGACATCTTCGACACGTCCATGCCCGCAAACAGTGCCCAGCGCCTCTATTACGACATGATCCGCGCCCTCTCGGGCACGTCGGTCATGGCCACCGTCATCACGGCGGGCAACCACGACTCACAGCGCTTTCTCGAAGCCCCCAGGGCACTTCTCGAAACGATGAACTGCTTTGTCGCGGGCGAGTCGCCCGAAAGTCAGGCGTTCGTTCTCCGAGACGATGCGGGCGAGCCCCTCCTTGCCGTCGCGGCCGTTCCCTTCCTGCGCGAGGGCGACGTAAGAGGCGGCTCAATCGACGACACGGACGCCGCGAGGGCCGCCAGATTCGAGTCGGGCGTCAGGAAGCACTACGATACCGTTAACGGCTTTCTGGACGAGGCGCTCGACGGCGCACGAGTACCCCGAATCGCCATGGGGCACCTGTTCGTGACGGGATCGCGCCTGCGACCCGACGACGACCCGACGACACCGAACGAGAGTGCCTACGTGGGCTCTCTTCGCAACGTCACGGCCGACGCCTTCGGCACGGACTGGGACTACGTCGCCCTCGGACACATTCACAACAGCCAGACGGTCAAGGCACAGATTCCCATGCGCTACAGCGGCTCTCCCGTCTCGCTTTCCTACTCGCACATCCCGTACCGCCATCACATCGTCGAGCTCACCTTCGATGAAACGGGCAGCATGACCTTCGAGGAACTTCCCGTCAGGCAGCCCCGTGAATTCGTCCGTGTCAGCGGCACGTTCGAGGAGCTTCGCGCAGACATTGCCGAGGCCGGCGCAACACATGAAAAGCCCTTCGTCGAAGCGACGCTCACGTCGGACGAATGCGTGCCCGACCTTGCGGGCGAACTCACCGCCTGGGGCGAGGCGCACGGCGTCATCGTCACCGCCGTACGCAACCAGCAGGCCGCACGCAAATACGAAGAGGACGAGCTCAATGCGCCGTCCCTCGACGACCTGACGCCCGAATCCGTCTTCAAGTCCTTTCTTGAGGAGCGCTTTGAAACGCGCGAAGGCGCAGACGACGCCTATCGCAAGCTCATGCCGCTTCTCGACGAAGCGGTCGAGGAGGTGCGCATCGAGACGCGCCCCGCCATCGAAAGCGCCGACACACCCAACCAAGAGAAGAACACCGCCGAGGAGGTTCCGGCATGAGGCTCCTGCAACTCCGGTTCACGAACATCAACTCACTTGCGGGCACCTGGGAGATCGACTTCACGAACGCCGACTTCAGGCGCAGTCCGCTTTTTGCCATCATCGGCCCGACGGGCAGCGGCAAGTCGACGATTCTCGACGCCGTCTCGCTCGCGCTTTATGCCACGACGCCCCGCATGACGGACACACACGTCAAGTTCGAGGGACCCGACGCCTGCCCCGTCATGACGAAGGGGGAAGGCGCGGCCAGCGCCGCCGTTCGATTCGAGGCGGACGGCCGCGAGTACCTGTCGCGATGGAGCCGGCGCACGAAGCGTACGGGCAGGCTTTCCGAAGACGAAGTCGAGCTTGTGGCCTTCGCAAGCCCCGAAGACAGGACGGGACGCGTCATCGCCAGTCAGAAGCGCCTGTGGGAAAGCGAGATCCAGCGCATCACGCGCATGTCCTTCCCGATCTTCACCCGCTCGGTGCTGCTTGCGCAGGGCGCCTTCTCCAACTTCCTCAAGGCTGCCGACGACGAGCGTGCAAATCTCCTCGAAAAGATCACGGGGACGGATCTTTATTCGGCCGTCAGCATGAAGATCTTCGAGAAAAACCGAAGCGCCCGCGACAGTCTTGACATGGCCGTCGCCAGACTCGAGGGCATGCAGATTCTCTCCGACGAGGATCGTCGGGCGCTGGAACAAACGGTGACCGAGCTCTCGCTCAAGGTGCCCGCCATGGAAAAAGCCTCGAAAGAGCTGGACGAAGCACTGCGCTGGCGCAGGGGACTCGACAGACTGACCTGCGACCTTGCAGGGTCGAAGCCGCCGCAAAGGCGGCCGAGGCTGCCTTCGAGCCCGAGCTCAGGAAGGCCGAACGCGCCGAGCAGGCCGCAAAGCCTGTCGAGCGCCATGAAGAGCTTCTCAAGACCGAGGTTCTGTTCACACGCAACAAGTCCGAACTGGCCGAAGCGGAATCTCAGCTTGAAGCGGTACGCACTGCCCTCCCTGATCTGGAAGCTACCCTGAAGACCGCCGCGACGGCGGAGCGAGGAGCCGCAGCCACCAGAGACGGCTTCATGCCCGAATACCGCCGCATGCTCGAGGCTGACGAAGGCATCAGACGACTCTCTCATCAGGCGTCAACCGCACAAAAGACTGCCGAAGCAGCCTTCGAGGCTGAGAAGACCGCATGCGCGGACCTCGAAACAGCAGCCGCCCGACAAAAGAAGGCCGCAGATGAGTCCGCCCGCCTGCAGGAACGCATGACCACCACTTCTGCCGATGCACAGCTCGAGACTCCGCTTGCGCTTCTGAAGCAGTCTGCCGCTGCGATTGAAGCGCTCTCCACCCGCCTGCGGCAGGAGGAGCAGAATGCCGACACCCTCGTGGGACGTCTTGAGCTCGGCCGCGTCAAGACGGCGTCATTCGAAGCAGAGGTGAAGGCCGCCGTCGAAGCCCATGCCGCGTGTCAGACCACTCTGGCACAGGCTCGCAAGACCCTTGCCGCCATGCAGGCAAAGAGCTCCTACGAAGCCACACTGCTTCGCATGAAGACTCTGACCGAAGAGATGGCACTCGCACGCCACGTCGAGACGCTCCTTCAGCAGAAGGCCACGATTGAGGCTAGCACGGCACGCATGGCCGCATCGGCCGACCCCATCTGGTGGGAGGCCTCGGGTGCTCCCGAAATGCAGGGGCTTCTGCACCGTCTCGAAGAGCGCCTTGATGCCATCGAGAAGCGCCATCCGGGACTTTGCACCGTGCTGTCGACACCTGACAACACGCACCTCAAGTCTCTCAGTGAAGAACGAAACGCACTGGACAAGTGGACGAGCGATCTTGCAGAAGGCGAGCGCGCCTGCCGTGCCGCAGAGCTCAAGGAGCGCGAGGCGCTGGAAAACAAAAGCCTATCCGCAGAAAGGTTCCGGAAGGCGCAGGCTCTTCTCGAAAAACTTGAGGGAGAGCTCAGGCATACCCGCGAGAACCGTGACGCCGCCTCCAAGGCTTTGGAGGCTGAAAAGACGCATGCTCAGGAACTTCGCTCACAGCTTCCTGACAGCGACGCCGAACTCGATCTCCCCGCGCTCTGCACCGCGCTCGAAGCCCGCGTTGCAAACCGAAGGAAGCTCGAAGCTCAGGCAAGCCAGGCTGCCGACGCACTCACCCGCGCCGACCGTACGCTTGCCGTTTGTCAGTCCGATGCCGCCAGGGCAACACAAGCGAAGAACACCGCGGAGGCAGCGTGCGGCGCAGCGAAGAAGGCATGCACCGACGCTGTCGCTCTGAGAGCGGAAGCCTTCGGAGAACGCAATCCCGAAGCAGAGCTCACCGCTCACGATCGGGCCCTCAACGAGGCCCGCGCCCGCCTGCACGTCGCGCAAGACGCTCTCTCAAAGGCGCAGGCAAACGAAAGGGAAGGCACTGCCCGTGCCGAAACGCTCAGAAAAACCTCGGCGGATCTGGACGCCCAGATCACAGAGAAGCGCACTGCTCTTGCCAAGGCACTTGAGGATGCAGATTTTGAAACGATCGACGAAGCCAGAGGCGCCGCTCTGCCGGCTGAGACGATCAGAGCTTGCAGAACGCAAATGCAAAAGCTCGTCGAAGAGCGCGTGCGTCTTTCCGGCGAGGTCGCGCAGCTTGATAGACAGGTGAAGGAAGAATCCGCCAAGTCTCTGACAACAGAGACGGCCGAAGCGCTTGCGCCCAAGGCGGCGAATGCCGCCACCAAGCTCCTTGCAGGCAGGGATGAACTGAGCGCAGCGAAAAAGTCGATGGCCGAGGATGACCGTCGTAGACTTGAAGCCGACGACGCACGCAGGGAAATCGAACGGCTTCGTGAACTTGCCGGTCAGTGGGAGCAGCTCAACATGCTGCTCGGCAGCCATGACGGCAAGAAGTTCAGGGCGGCCGCCCAGAAGATCACGTTCCGCATCCTCCTCAAGCTCGCCAACGAGGCCATGAAGACCATGTCGCCCCGCTACCAGCTCAGGACGGGCGGGCCCTCGGGACTTTCTCTCGACGTCATCGACCACGAGATGGGAAGTCAGGTGCGCACCTCCCAGAACCTCTCCGGTGGCGAAAGCTTCATGGTGAGTCTGGCGCTTGCCCTCGGGCTCTCACGCATGGGCGGCCGAAATCTGAGGGTCGACACACTGTTCCTCGACGAAGGCTTCGGCACTCTCGACGAGGACACGCTCAACAAAGCGCTTTACGCCCTCGAGACGCTCCAGAAGTCGAGCGGCAAGCTCATCGGCATCATCTCCCATGTCAAGAGCATTCGTGAACGCATTGATGCGCAGATCGTCGTGACGAAGCGTCCCGGAAGCGGCAGAAGCACGCTGTCAGGACCTGGAGTCACGAAAATTGACGCAGAATAGCTGTACAGTTCCACAACAAGCTCAAAAGAAAGCGAAGCCCTGCAGGATCACCCCCGCAGGGCTTCTTCAAGTCAGGTGAGAAAACACTCAGCGTGTAAAGTCAACGTCCTTCACCAACTCGGACACTCCCAAGTATTCGGCAAGCGCCCTGACGTCAGGGCAAAGCACGGCAGGCTTCGAGGCGATGAGGTCCTGAAGCGTCGATGCGCCGTAAGTCATGGCCGCAGCATCGCAGCCGTAGCGGTGCGCCATGATCACGTCGTGGGTCGTATCGCCGATCATGACCGTTCGTTCGGCAGGAACATCAAGCTCAATGCCGATCTTCTCGAGCATCTCGGCATTGGGCTTGGGAAGACATTCGGACGCCGTCTGCGTCGTCATGAAGAAGCCTTCCAATCCCGTACGCTCGAATACGCGCCGAAGGCCTTCACGACTCTTGCCCGTTGCAACCGCCGTCCTGAGGCCTCTTGCATGAAGTCCAACGATCAACTCGCGCATGCCGGGGAAGAGGATCACGTCCGCCTCGTGCGGGATGTACCACGCGCGGTAGATTTCACCGAACCTCATGTGCTCGGACTCGGGACAGTCAGGCACGACCTTGAGGATGGCGCTTCGCCAGTCGAGGCCGATCACGCCACAGGCGTCCTGAAAGGACGGCACGGGATAGCCCATTTCGCGCGCGGCATGCTGGATGCCCTTCGCGATGAGAGCCGTCGTGTCCATGACGGTGCCGTCCCAGTCAAAGACAAAAAGATCGTACTTGGGTGCAAAGCCCGTCATGTCAGCGGCCTCCCTTCTCATCAAGAACCTTTAGAAGCGCAGCACAGTCCTCAGGCATCGGCGCCTGAATGTCGAGCTGCTCGCCCGTCACGGGATGCGTGAAGCGCAGGCGGGCGGCGTGCAGAAACATGCGCTTGAGAGGCGCACCGAGCAGGCCTCGCGACACCTCCCTGTTGAAGTCGAAGTCCCCGTACTTGTCGTCACCCACGAGCGGGAAGCCCTGGGAGAGCGCATGGACGCGAATCTGGTGCGTGCGCCCCGTCTTGAGCTCCGCATCAAGATAGCTGACGGAGCCGTAGCGCTTCAGAAGCGTGAAGATCGTGTGGGCGGGAACTCCCTCGACCTGATCGACGCGCACGCGACGCTCGCCCGAGGGCAACAGATAGCGCACGAGCGGAAGCTTCACGTGCTGGCGGTCGTTGACCCAGTCGCCCTTGACGAGCAGGCGGTAGTGCTTCTCAATACCGCCGCTCTCCTTCATCATGTCGTGAAGGCGCACGAGTGCCTTGCGGCTTCGACAGACGATGATGGCGCCGGAGGTCTCGCGGTCGAGCCTGTGGGCAAGCTCAAGAAAGGGTTCGTCGGGACGCGAGGCGCGCAGGCGCTCGATGAGACCGTGCGAAATGCCCGAGCCGCCGTGGGCGGCAATGCCCGAAGGCTTGTTGACGATGAGAAGATGTCTGTCCTCGTACAGGACGGGAACCGTCCCTTCAGCAAGGGGCACGGCCGCAGGCCTGCCTGCGGGCTTCTGAGAAATCCTGATCGGAGGCACGCGCAGCCGGCCGCCCTCGACGAGCTTCGTCTCCGCCTTGACGCGCGCCTTGTTGACGCGCACCTCACCAGCCCTGATGATGCGGTAGATGTGGCTTTTGGGCACGCCCTTGGCAACGCGTGCAAGATAGTTGTCGACACGCTGGCCGTCCGCATCCGGGCCGACCGCAATCCAGTTGACGCCGTCAGTACGCAAAGACGTGATCCCGGACGAAGGCAGGATGGAAATTTCCGCTTTGTTTTCTCCACTCATCGTTTATACTTGTCGGCTATGATCGTTTGAACCACCGTCCGCTCGACGGCTTCAGGCGGTCAGGTTTCAGACGTGACGAGGCTTGAAAGCGCCCCGTCAGGCATTGATGCGGCCCGAAGCCGCGTCATGACGCGCATTCTCTCACGTTTTCATCGATTTTTGTGTCCGCCGCCCCACTGGCGAAGCGTCGGGCTAAAACCCATTTTGTTCAACAGGCGTCCCGGTACCCGGCGTACCGAGCCCTCGCCAAGGCGTCCGCGCCGTCCGACAGGACCTCCGCGATGCGCCGCACCGTTCTCGAAACGGCTCCCCGACATTAGGCTCGCAGCCCCGGCAAAGCCGTGAGGCCAGCTTGAGCGCTTGTCCGCCCCCTTTGCGGCGGTCGTGTCCGGAACCGAAGCGAGACGAGCGGAGAAGCATCGCGACCGGTCCGCCGGCCGAGCAGCCCGCGCCTGCGACGGCTCCTGCCGAGAGAGGGATGCAGGCGGCATCAGGGCGACAATCCCCGATGCCGTTGCCTTTGAAGCTGAAATTCACTTGTCTGCCGCTCCGGGCTGTCAGCCCGGCCTGAGCGGACCCCGGACCGGGAAATTCGAGGGAGGTCCCTCTTTCCCGCCGCGCAGCACGCACTGGCGCAGCTCCCCCGTCTTCCCTTCGGGTGTTGAGCGCGCCGCGTAGAGTCATCTGCGCCCGAAGCCTCCGACGGGTCTGAAAAATGCTCCGGCCGCGCTTATCAGCGTATGCACCGGCGGGCTTTTCCTCGTGCTCCGCACGATGGAGAAGGCTCGGAATGCTGTGAGGGATTGAGCCCGTTCGAACGCTCCCGCGTCCGCTCGTGAAGACTCTCCCCAGTTGCCCCGATCGGGGCAGACACAGCGCCGTTGACGCACCCGACAGCAACCAGGATGGCCGGCCGCAGGGCTCCAAAAGGTGCGTCACACGCACCATGGGGGCACGCGTGCCGTCGGCGCCGAAACGCGCGGAAGACGCCACCCGTGCCGACCTCAACGAGGTCCGGCATGACGGGCCTGCGTCCTTCGATGCGGCTGAGGCGCGCTTGCCGTTGCCCGCAGCGAATGCAGGGACAGGCGCCATTTCACTTCAAGGCACGCCAAAGTCCGCCCGCGTCAGTGGCGGCCGGAGTGCAATGCCATGAAGCGCATGCTTTTCAATGCCACGCACGCGGAAGAAACCCGCGTCGGCATCGTCGATGGACAGAAGCTCATCGACATCGACATCGAGACCGTGGGCCGCGAAGCCCGCAAGTCCAACATCTACAAGGGCGTCGTGACCCGCATCGAGCCCAGCCTCGAAGCCTGCTTCGTCAACTACGGCGAAGAGCGCCACGGCTTCCTTCCCTTCAAGGAAATCTCCCGCGCCTACTTCAAGGAAGGCGTCGACGTCCGTTCGGCCTCCATCCGCGAAGCCATCACGGAAGGTCAGGAACTGATCGTTCAGGTCGAAAAGGAAGAGCGCGGCAACAAGGGCGCCGCCCTCACGACCTTCATCAGCCTTGCCGGCCGCTATCTCGTCCTCATGCCGAACAATCCGCGCGGTGGCGGCGTCTCCCGCCGCATTGAAGGCGAGGAACGTCAGGAACTGCGCGAGGCCATGGAAAAGCTCGACCTGCCTGGCGGCATGTCCACCATCGCCCGCACGGCCGGCATCGGCCGTACGACCGAAGAGCTCCAGTGGGACCTCAACTACCTCCTCAAGCTCTGGGAGGCCATCTCCGAAGCCGCTGCGCCGCAGTATGAGCTCGTGCGCGAGGAAAACGGCCGCCGCACCACGCAGCTCGTCAAGACGAGCGTCGTCGAAGGCCGCCCGCTTCGCCGCGCCAATCCTCCGCCCTTCCTGATCGTTGAGGAATCCAACCTCGTCGTGCGCGCCATCCGCGACTACTTCCAGCCCGACATCGGCGAAGTGCTCGTCGACACGGACGAGATCTATGAACAGGCCCGCCAGTTCATGTCGCACGTCATGCCCGACATGGTCGGCCGCGTCAAGCGCTACCGTGAGGACATTCCGCTCTTCACGCGCTTCCAGATCGAACACCAGATCGAAACAGCCTACTCCCGCACGGTCCCGCTGCCCTCCGGCGGCGCGATCGTGATCGACCATACGGAAGCCCTCGTCGCCGTCGACGTCAACTCCGCACGCGCCACGCGCGGCGCCGACATCGAGGAGACGGCCTTCCGCACCAACTGCGAGGCTGCCGACGAAGTGGCCCGCCAGATGCGCCTGCGCGACCTTGGCGGCCTCATCGTGATCGACTTTATCGACATGGCCGACACGAAGAACCAACGCGCCGTCGAGCAGCGTCTCAAGGACGCCCTCAAGTACGACCGCGCCCGCGTCCAGATGGCCAAGATCAGCCGCTTCGGCCTGATGGAGCTCTCCCGCCAGCGCCTGCGTCCTGCCCTTTCCGAAGGCAGCCACGTCACCTGCCCGCGCTGCAACGGCGTCGGCGTGATCCGCGACACGGAAAGCTGCGCCCTGCAGGTCCTGCGCATCCTTCAGGAAGAGGCCATGAAGGAAGGCACGGGCGCCGTGCACGCGCAGGTTCCCGTCGACGTCGCCACCTTCCTCCTCAACGAGAAGCGCAACGACATCACGAAGCTTGAGGCACGCCACCGCGTGCCCATCGTGCTCATCCCGAACACCAAGCTCGAGACGCCGCACTACCACATCGAGCGCCTGCGTCAGGACGACGAGCGCCTCGAAGACACGACGCCGAGTTTCAACCGCGCCGAGGACGTCGCCCAGGTGGCCGACGATCCGTACGCCCTGAAGAGCCAGGAGGACAAGCCCCAGCGTCCGAAGCAGGTTCCCGTCATCAAGAACGTACTCCCGCGCGATCCCGCTCCCGTGCATCCGCAAAAGGCCGAGGAAGCCAAGGCCGAGGCCGGCAAGTCCGCCCAGCTCCAGCCCGTCACGCAGGAAAAGGGCCTCTTCTCTCGCATCATGAGCTTCCTCTTCGGCAGCAAGGATGAAAAGAAGGAAGAGGAAAAGAAGGTCGAGGAAAACAAGACCGAAGGCAAGGAAAAGTCCAAGGACGCCGGCCGCGAAGACCGCCGTCGTCGCGGTGGCCGCCGCGACTCCCGTCGTGACGCCTCCTCCCGCACCCGCCGCACGGAACGCACCGAGGAAAAGGCCGACAAGACTGAAAAGCCCGAAGAGCGCATCGAAGAGAAGAAGCGCCGCGAGCGTCCCGCCCGCCGTCCGGTCGCCGAGGCCGCCCCGCAGGCTCAGGACGCCCGTGACGAATCCGTCGAAAAGGCCGAGGGCGAACGCACCCAGCGCCGCCGCTCCCGCCGCCGTCGTCCTGCCGAAGCCGAAGCTCAGGCCGCACAGCCCGAAGCCCTTCAGACCATCGTCTCCGAAGCCCAGGAGGTCGCCCCCGCCGCTCAGGCTGAAGTCGCTCCCGAGGTGAAGGAAGAGGTCAAGCCCGAAGTCAAGGCCGCCCCCGTTGTCGAGATGCCCGCCGAAGCGGTGACCAAGGAACCGAAGGCCGACGAAGCTGAAGCCGTTCGTCCCGAAGGCGAGGAAGCCGTCGACGAAGCTCAGGGCGAAACCCGCCGCCGTCGTCCGCGCCGCCGCCGTCGCAGCGGCAAGGCCGCAGGCGAGACTGCCGAAGGCGCCGCCGAAACGACCGCCGATGCCGCTCCCGAAGCTGCCGTCGAGGCTCCTGACGAAGTGAAGGCCGAGGAACAGGCGCAGGCCAAGCCTGAAGCTCAGGTCGAGTCCCGGCCCGCCGAAGACCTCAAGCCCGCAGAGGATCTCTTCGCAGGCATGGACGTCGGCGCCTCTGAACTCGTTCAGGTCGAGACGACGGCCAAGGCCGAGCCCTCCGACTACGTCGAGGCCCAGCCGCGCGGCCGCAAGCCCGTTCATCAGGCCGTTGAAGCCGCCGAAGAGCCGCTCGTGCAGATCGAAACCCGATCTGCCGAGGCTGAAGCCCCCAAGACGGAAGCCGACCTGCTGAAGAGCCCCGAGCACATGGCCGACGTGGCCCAGCTCATTACGGAAAGCTTCGAGAAGTCCGACCGCCGTCCGCGCCGCTCCCGTCGCAGCAAGGTCAAGCCGGACGAAACAGTGAAGACCCACCTGAAGCCGATCGCCGAAGCCGTCGCCGGCATCGTCGCCGAGCCCGATCCGCTCGGGAAGATCGCCGTCACCGCCAAGGCCCTTGAGACCAAGGAGGAAGAGGTGGGAAAGGTTCAGGTTCAGGCTGAAGCTGTCGAACTCAAGGCCGAGGCTGTCGAAGCCGCTGCAGAATCCGCTGTTGAAGCCGCACCCGTCGTCGAAGCCGCTCCCGCTGTCGGGACCGAAGCCGTCGTGCACGCGCCGCTCATGGGCGACGTGGCCGAGGGCCTCGAAGCCAACCTCGCCCGCGCCGGCCTCGAACAGGTGCACACCAAGCCCGAGCTCGTGACCTTCAAGGGCTACGACGTCGTCCGCTACAGCGGCCGCCCGATGCCCGTCAAGGCTGAAGGCGAGACCGAGGGCCCGCTCGAACAGGTTCATACCCGTCCCGAGCTCTGCCGCCCCGTCGTCTACGAGGCCGTGCGCTATCCCGGTCGTCCCTATCAGGCTCCTGCTGCTCTCAACGAAGAGCCGCTCGTGCAGGTTCACACCCGCGAGGCCTGATGAGCCCTGATGACTGACCCCGGTCAGAGCCCACAAGGGCGCCGAACGCTTCACGGCGTGCGGCGCCCTTTTTCTTCTACAATCATCTTCACCTCTGTCTCCCGCACCATGTCGTCCTACCGAGGCCGTTTTGCCCCCTCTCCCACAGGCGCCCTTCATGCAGGCAGTCTTGTCGCTGCCATGGCGAGCTTTCTCGATGCGCGCGCCCACGACGGCGTCTGGCTCGTTCGCATCGAGGACATCGACCCGCCCAGGGACATTCCGGGCGCAGGCGAACACATCATCCGCACCCTCGCAAGGCTCGGCCTTGCATCGGACGAGCCCATTCTCTGGCAACACGACAGACACGAAGCATATCAGGCGGCCCTCGATCGCCTGATCGCCCAAGGGCGCGTATACGGCTGCGCCTGCTCCCGCAAGGAAGTTGCCCTTCGGGCCGCCGAGCTTGGTCTTCCCGCCGGCGTCTATCCCGGCACATGCCGCTTGGGAACGCTCGGTCGCCCCGTGCGCGCCATGCGTTTTCTGACGACTTCAGGAACCACCACCTTCACAGACCGCCTCTGCGGCGACTTCACGCAGGACGTTGAGCACGAAGTCGGCGACTTCGTGCTCAAGCGTGCGGACGGCCTCTGGGCCTATCAGCTCGCCGCCATCGTCGACGACATACATCAGGGCGTCACCGACGTGGTGCGCGGCGCCGACCTGCTCGACAACACGCCTCGTCAGATCCAGCTCATCGAGGCGCTCGGTGCCCAAGCTCCCCGCTACATGCATCTGCCCTTGGTACTCAACCCCGAGGGACAGAAGCTCTCTAAGCAGCAGGGAGCAACGCCCCTTGATGAAGACGATCCACTCGGCGAACTCGAGCGTGCATGGATGCACCTCGGATTCGACAGACTTGGTGCAGACTCGATTCATGCCTTCTGGGATGCGGCGCTCCCCCTCTGGAAGTCGAGGCACGCCGTCCCGTAATGCCTCCGAAGAAGGCGCAGATGCGACAAAAGGCGGCGCTCTCAAGAAGAGCAACCGCCTTTTGAAAGGAAATCGTGGTGACGATCAGCGGATGATGCGCGGCGCCGCCGAAGCCATGCGGGCCATGGCCGAGTCGTCCGGGTGCGCATGCTCCTCAAGCATGCGGTCCATCGTCTCGTCGCTTTCGTCCTCTTCATCCTCGCTCACGATGCGGTCTGCGATAGACAGGAAGCCCGGCACGACGACATTGTCGTCGCCCACGGCATCCTCGTCGGAAGGTTCGGCGACTTCCGTCACCTTCACCTCGAACTGAAGCGCCATGCCTGCGAGCGGATGATTGGTTTCGAGCACCGCCATGCCATCGGCAATGTCGGTCACGTGCCAGCGTCGGCCGTCATTGGCCTCGCCGGGCACGCCCTCGAAGACAAGACCACGGACCACGGTCTCGGGGTTGCCCAGACGTTCAACCGGCACCATGACGAGCGAATCGGGATCGTATTCCCCGAAGGCATCCTCGGGCTCAAGCTTGATGAAGAAGCCTTCGCCGGGGAAGCGGCCCTCAAGCGCAGCCTCGAGCTTCGGGAAGATGTCGCCGTGCCCGTGCAGATAGGTGAGCCCCTCGGGGCCCGATTCCTCAAGAATCTTTCCGGACATGTCCGCCATGCGAACGGACAGGGTTACGAGCATGTCTTTCTTGACGGCAAGCGCCATGTTTTCACTCCCAGCCGCACTCGGCAGCCGCCTCTTCCAGACGTCTCCAGCCCGTTGGCCGTGAGACGCCGGGGCGCAGCAGCAGGTACAGCATCAGAAAAATATTTGCGCCCGGACACATCACGAACAGTGCCCAGGCCCCCGAATGACCGGCATCGTGCAGCCTGCGCGCCGCGGACACGGTCATGAAGATAAGAATGAGATTGATGAGGAGAGGATAGACGAAGCGGCCGATCCACGTCAGCATCTCGTCGCTGATGAACTCGGCGTCGGCTATCGGATTGATCATGAGCCAGAGAAAAAGCCCCGCCAGAAGCGCGCCCGTCGTCTCCTGGGCGTAAAGCCTCCTCCCGCTTCGGAACTGCGGGCAGAATCCCATGGCGAGCCTGCTCCAGCGCATGATGCCCCGCCTCAGAGCCCCTCGAGGATCTGCACCCATCGCACGAACGCAGACTGGGTGAGACGCCCCTCGTTGCGCGCGGCAACAAGCCCCGCCCTGACGGCGGCAACCTCACCCTCACGGCTTTCAGGCGAAGCTTCGATGCGCGCCTTCGCTCCTGCGATGAGATCGGAGGCCCAGTCTTCGGCCTCGGCACTCATGCGTTCGCGAATGATCGTGCCCTCCAGATCGGGCCCCGGCTCCACGACCTCGCCCTCAAGCGTCTCGCGCACTTCGCGCGCAGGACACCTGACGGTGTCGCTCCGTTCGGTTCGACGCACGGGCGCGGCATCCCTCACCGTCATCACGGCAAGCGGATCCGGACC
>OGJN01000504.1_pt1 | contig 27364 bp, 28 predicted proteins | sample 1572221 | NCBI WGS metagenome assembly OGJN01 (sample SAMEA2582148, study PRJEB24529) | metagenome | biome: Human gut stool | place: China | collected 2011 | reverse complement strand
ATTTTTATCTGTTCAGAACGCTGAATGAAGTGCGGGAAATCACGGAGAAATGGTTGTCAGAATATAACTGTGAACGCCCGCATGAATCACTGAACAATATGACACCGGAGGAATACCGACAGCACCATTATTTGGCCGGGATCTCAAAAAAAGCATGGAACTAAAACGGGTCTATTTACAGCGGACGCGTATTTGAATAAAAACCCCGTCAGCGCGGGGAGTGGATTGCTACTTTGTTTTTCTGCAAATCCCACAGATTGGATTTAACGACCAGACTAGAAAGTTGATGGTTAACTAGGGGTTTACGGAAAGCAGATATGAAAAAGCCCCGGCGAATACCAGGGCCTATATTAATTTAATCAAGTTAAAGATAGTATTATCTGATTTTCACAACAGTAAGCGTTATATTACCTAACGCACCAGAGTCAACGTTACCGCCTTCAACTTGTACAACATATTTATTAGAGGCACTTGTATATTCTTTCTTATTGGTCTTTTTCCCCCAAGGGCAATCCCAATAAAAGCGGCCAATTTTTTCAGGGCCATTATACATAACGAAACTGCCCTCAGTACCAACAGCAGCATCTGAACGCCCACATGCGCAGATCGTGGCCTCATCGGCAGTCGAAGAGCTGGTAATCACCATTGCATTTATTCTATCTGGTGATAACTCCTGATCTTTATTTCCTAGTTTATAAAATTTTCCACTATCGTGTGATGCGTTTCTAATGGATACGGATTGTCCTTCAGCGACAACTATTTTAATTTCTGCCCATTGAGCGTAAGCCATAATTCATCCTTAATTTTCATTGGAATATAAAATAATTTATCGTTACTCGACTGTATCGACGAATAATTAGTACCATTTAGATGGTGTTAAATTTGTGACAAATCACTCAATTCCAGACTTAACCAAAAATATCTACCAGCAATTTATACATATATTGACAAAAAGCAACCTATAAATTTGGAACATAAAACAACCACATTTATTGATTTCAAAAATATAACAATAGATTCAATTAATATTGTGAATAACTATATCAAGTCAAGCCACATTATATTTAACATGGTATACATGAAGAATAACTCTCTGAAAAAAAACTGAAGCCAGGAGTTTTTTGCGCACCCTGTAAACCGACGATGTGACAGGGGTACTGGTGCAATGCACCTCGCGAATACCCCTGTCGTATCGCCGGAAAGCAAAAACCCCGCGCTGGCGGGGTTCTAGTTGTGTTTAAATTGTTCGCTTATCGTCGCTGCCATCGTGGCGCAGCTCTGCCAAGCATATATAAATCATCCACTTTACTGGCCCGTTTTCAACGTTTTTTCTAGAATAAACACTTATTACTAATTTTTTAGTTCTGCGAGGCCTTGCCTCCCGTGCACTGATACTCAATATAGACATCCGCCTGCCTGCACCCCATAGGGACAGGATCTGTGCATTGTGACGTTTGGCCACCGAATGCCTCGGCCCCCTCGTACCCCCAAATCCTGCACTTTTGTGCCGCCAGGGATTGCCCCTGCGTCATATCAACATTCGCCTTTTCAAATGCTCCGTAGCTATCACCAACGTGATAGCCCATTCTAATTGTCCCGTCGGCTTTGCTCCCACCGACAGGCGTCATCTGTTTTTGAACGGTGCAGCCGGATAGCGCTAAAACACACAAACAACACAATGATATTTTTTTCATGATAAACCCTATTCATTTTAGGTTTTTTCATGATGAGCCATGAGTTTAGGGAAACATACTGCTACTCGCTGTTTTAGGATTACGTTTACCCGGTTCCTGGTTAGCGTTTATCAGTACGCAACTGACGACGGGCCTCCAGATACACCCGCGCTCCGAATATCTCAACGCACCAGCGCACGCGCTTGCGGGCCTCGTCTGCTGTCAGCCAGGGCGCAATCTGCTGAATATTCCGGGTCAGGTCCGAAATTTTTTTTCTCGTCGTGTAGTAGCTCGCACCAATAATATAAACCGGATCATTCTGTTCGAACGCCTCCAGCACGCACTGCTCCATAAAATCTGCATCATCGTCCGCTAACGCCTCGTTGAGAATACTAACTAGCGCTTTTGCGCACCCTAAGACAAAAATAATCTTTCACCATCGTGAATATGGCGCTACCGGGATCCAGAAAGTGCACTTTGTTTTCATGCCCAGGATGCGCAAGGGAGAACAAAAACCCAACTACTCTATGAGTAGCATAGGTGCCAGATGGAACGCTGCTGTAAAACGTGCTGGTATTCGTCGCCGTAATCCGTACCATACGCGGCATACTTTTGCTTGCTGGCTGTTATCGGCTGGAGCGAACCCATCATTTATAGCTAATCAGATGGGGCATGAAAACGCGCAGATGGTATACGAAATTTACAGTGCATGGATTGAAGAACTGAACGGCGAACAGGTGAAAATGCTCAACGCCAAACTTGCCCTGTAAAAAAATTTTGCCCCTTATATGCCCCTTTTGGAGTCAGAGACAGTAAATAATGCAAGAAAATCAACAAGTTACAAAGAAAGAACAATACAACCTGAACAAATTACAAAAACGTCTGCGCCGTAACGTGGGCGAAGCGATTGCCGACTTCAATATGATCGAAGACGGCGATCGCATTATGGTGTGCCTTTCTGGGGGGAAAGACAGCTATACCATGCTGGAGATCCTGCGTAATTTGCAGCAAAGCGCCCCAATCAGTTTTTCCTTAGTTGCGGTTAACCTCGATCAGAAACAACCTGGCTTCCCGGAGCATATTCTGCCGGAATATCTGGAACAACTGGGCGTGGAGTATAAGATTGTCGAAGAAAACACCTACGGGATCGTCAAAGATAAAATCCCTGAAGGCAAAACGACCTGCTCGCTCTGTTCTCGCCTGCGTCGCGGCATTCTGTACCGCACGGCAACTGAGTTAGGCGCCACCAAGATTGCGCTCGGTCACCATCGCGACGACATCCTGCAAACGCTGTTTTTAAACATGTTCTACGGCGGGAAGATGAAAGGTATGCCGCCGAAGCTGATGAGCGATGACGGTAAACATATCGTTATCCGTCCGCTGGCTTACTGCCGTGAGAAAGATATCGAGCGTTTCTCCGAAGCGAAAGGTTTCCCGATTATTCCATGTAATCTGTGCGGCTCACAGCCTAACCTGCAGCGCCAGGTCATTGCCGATATGCTGCGCGACTGGGACAAACGCTATCCAGGGCGTATTGAAACCATGTTCAGCGCAATGCAGAACGTTGTACCTTCACATCTTAGCGATATCAATCTGTTCGATTTCAAAGGTATCAGGCACGGTTCAGAGGTTGTGGACGGCGGTGATTTAGCGTTCGATCGTGAAGAGATCCCGCTGCAGCCTGCGGGCTGGCAGCCAGAAGAAGATGATGCTCAACTGGATGAGCTGCGCCTGAACGTCGTGGAAGTGAAGTAAGTCGATAGTACCGGATAAGCGGAGCGCCATCAGGCGCTCCGACGAGTGGTTATTTCAATAACCGAACCCGGCAAGTCTTGCCTTTTATCTTACCGTTTTGCAATTGCTTCCATGCCTTATGCGCTACAGTCTGGCGAACAGCGACATAGACATGCGCCGGATGAACGGCAATTTTGCCGATATCGGCGCCTTCCAGACCAATATCACCGGTCAGCGCGCCGAGAACATCGCCGGGACGCATTTTAGCCTTTTTACCGCCATCAATGCATAACGTCGCCATCTCAGCTTCCAGCGGCAGGATTGGGCCGTTAGCTGGGGCTGGCAGCCAGTTCAGCTTCAGTTGCAGCATTTCAGAAAGAATATTGGCCCGCTGCGCTTCTTCCGGTGCACAGAAGCTAATCGCCAGACCACTGTTGCCGGCACGTGCGGTACGCCCGATACGATGGACGTGGACTTCCGGATCCCACGCCAGTTCGAAGTTAACCACCAGCTCAAGTGATTTAATATCCAGACCACGCGCGGCCACATCGGTAGCAACCAGAATGCGCGTGCTGCCGTTGGCAAAACGTACCAGCGTCTGATCGCGATCGCGCTGCTCAAGATCGCCATGCAATGAGAGCGCGCTTTGCCCCGCCGCATTCAGTGCGTCACACACGGCCTGACAATCTTTTTTGGTATTACAAAAAACTACGCATGATGCAGGTTGATACTGACTGAGCAATTTTTGCAGCAGCGCAATTTTGCCGTGGCTGGAAGTTTCAAAAAACTGCTGCTCAATCGCCGGCAGCGCGTCAACAGTATCAATTTCGATCGTTAATGGATTTTGTTGCACCCGGCCACTAATGGCGGCAATGGCTTCCGGCCAGGTCGCAGAAAACAGTAAGGTCTGACGCGAAGCTGGCGCAAAGCGAATGACATCATCAATCGCATCGCTAAAGCCCATATCCAGCATGCGATCGGCTTCATCCATCACCAGCGTATTCAGGGCATCCAGAGAAACAGTGCCTTTTTGCAGATGGTCGAGTAAACGCCCTGGCGTGGCGACAATAATATGTGGCGCATGCTGCAGGGAGTCACGTTGTGCGCCAAAGGGCTGCCCACCGCACAACGTTAAGATCTTGGTGTTAGGCAGAAAGCGCGCTAAGCGACGCAGCTCACCCGCCACCTGGTCAGCAAGCTCGCGCGTTGGGCACAGCACCAGGGACTGCGTCTGAAACAGCGCGACATCAACATGCTGTAATAATCCAAGACCAAAAGCCGCCGTTTTGCCACTGCCGGTTTTAGCCTGCACGCGAACATCTTTCCCCGCCAGAATTGCCGGTAACGCAGCAGCCTGAACAGGCGTCATTTCAAGATAACCCAGCTCGTTAAGATTCTCGAGTTGGGCAGCAGGTAAAACATTCAGGGTTGAAAAAGCGGTCACAATTTAATCTCGCGGTAAAAACTCACAATCAGCAGGCGCGTATCCTCGCAGATCTGCGCCCGCGATGCGACAATTTAATCGGCTCTTCATCCGGTGGCGGATCCGGCATTGGCTGCGGACGAGGTATGGGATCGGGAATGGGAACCGGGTCGGTCGGTAGCGAATCAGTGTGCGGCGTTGCAATCAGACAGTTCATATACCCCTCCAGTTATTCAGGTTGGCTCTTTTAGGGTAGACGCTGATTTCCTGCAGGCAAAAAAAAGCCGACTAATCTAAGTCGGCGTCGTACGAATCAATTGTGCTATGCAGTAATTCAAAAAAGGAAGTAAGACAATATGGAGCGCAACGCCCATCGCTTGACGTTGCATTCACCTGCGAGAGAGATATTGCCCCGAATAGGTAGATGGTTTATTGACTTCGCTCAAAAACCAGGACGTTTTCATGCGCAAAAGTCACTAAAAAACGTTGTTGTTACAACCATTTACTACGATGCAACCATAAAGTAACACCACCAATCAGGACCACTAACAGAATACAAAAAAGTGAGAAGCCAAACTGCCAGCCACCGCCAGGGATACCGCCGAGGTTAACGCCAAACAGCCCGGTTAAAAATGTGCTGGGAAGAAAAACCATTGCCATCAATGACATTGTATACGTTCGGCGAGCCAGAGACTCCTGCATAACCTGCGCAATTTCATCCGCCATAATACCAGTCCTGGCAATGCAGGCATCTATTTCATCCAGCCCTCTCCCTAGCCTGTCAGCGATATCCTGCATCCGCCGCCGATGGTCGTCGGTCATCCAGGAAAAACGTTCGCTCGCCAGCCGGGAATAGACATCGCGTTGAGGCGCCATATATCGGCGCATCACAATTAACTGCTTACGCAGCAATGCCAGGAAACCACGCGGCGGAATCTGCTGATCGAGCAGGTTATCTTCCAGATCGATAATCTTATCGTGCAATTGTTCGATAAACTCACTGGCATGATCGGTTAGTGCATCGCAAACATCCACCAGCCAACTACCACAATCAGCCGCTCCCGTGCCTTCCTGGAGATCGCTGACCACATCATCCAGCGCCAATACTTTACGCTGACGCGTTGAGACAATCAGACGTTCATCCATATATAAGCGCATCGCAACCAGTTGGTCAGGTCGCTCGTCGGTGCTGCCGTTAATACAGCGCAGCGTAATCAACGTACCTTCCCCTACCCGGCTTACGCGTGGGCGCGTGCTTTCACCCGCCAGCGCATCACGCACGTTATTGGGAAGTAAAGGCGTTGTCGCCAGCCATTGCGCGCTTTCAGGATGGGTATAATTAAGATGCAGCCAGCAGGGATGTTGACTGTCGATAACATCGTTATCTTCCAGTGGCTTCACCCCACCACGGCCATCCAATAGCCAGGCAAACACGGCATCCGGCACATTAACATCCGTTCCCTTAATGGCTTCCACAGCGCCTCCACAAACATTCAGCTTTTTTCGTTAGTCTAGCTGTCAGAATATGTTAAGCAATATCTCATTGTCCCATTGTGCTGAAATGATTCATAAAAAGTATCTGATAATAAGAAAAGCGCCGACGAATGCGGCGCTGGTTACGAGATGCCCGTCTCAGGCCCGCTGGCGTCTCTCTGATTCAAGCGCATGACTTAAGCGAAATTTATGCGTTCGCGATTGAAGGTCAATCACCTGATTTTTCAGGATACCTGAGGAGTCAGAAAGCTCATCAACCATAATGGCATTACTTTGGGTGACGTTCTCCAGTTCGGCCAGAGCATGGGTAATTCTGATTATTCCTTTCTCCTGCTCCTGCGTAGTGGTTAATATCTCGCCCATCAGTTGGTTTAATTGCCCGGCCCCCCCGACAATATCATGCATGTTTTTCTCAGCTTCACGCACAATAGCAGCGCCTTGCTGAACATTTTGATGGGTTTGGGCAATCAGTTGCTTAATATTCTTAGCTGCATCTGCACTGCGGTGTGCAAGCATTCTTACCTCACCGGCCACCACAGAAAAACCTTTGCCATGTTCACCGGCCCTTGCAGCTTCCACAGCAGCATTCAATGCCAGAATATTGGTCTGGAATGCAATACCATCTATCAGCGTAATAATTTCTGTCATTTGCTGTGCGCATTCGGTGATTGAACGCATATTTGTCGCAACCTGCACCATTAATTCGCCACCCTGACGGGCGCATTGCGTGGCAATTGTTGCCTGGGCGCTGGCTATTTGCGTGTTATCAGCATTATTCCGCGTATTAACCGCTATTTCATCCATGTTGGCAGCCGTCTGCATTAATGCTCCGGATTGCTGTTCTGTTTTCACTGAAAGCTCGGCGCTGCGTTCCGCCAGCTGTTCAGAAAGCGCCATCGCCGTTTGCGAGGATGTTCTGATCTCATTAACGAGTGCTGAAATATTACTTGATAAGCTATTGATGCCAGGAATTAGTCTACCCGCACAGTTATTACCAAATTCGGGAATACTGATTGCCAGATTCCCGGATGTTACCTCTTCAATGCTTCTTTTAACCGTATTAATCGGCATGACCAGATATTTCGTCATGTACCACCACAAACATAATATAGAAACAATGCTTACCGCATTAGTGCCAATAATAATTTCTGGGGTAGCCGAAAAAATTATTTCAACAACATTGAGCGCAACCGCTGTAATGAGCAGAAATAAAATAATAAAGGTTCTGACGCTAATATCATTTAACATTTTAACCCTGTGCACCAAGAAATAACGTGGATGTTATTTTTATAGCATCTGCAATACAGATTTCCATTGCTCTGTGACGAAAGCTGAACTTTCAATGAGAGCCAACAGACCTTTAACTTAAGTCAATAAATTACACTGTCCATTTATAATAGTTCAGCACTTTATCCCGCCAATGGCGGTAATGTTCCCCACCATCAGATTATTGTGATGGCGAGCACGTGACGAGCATAAAACACACAGAAACATAATTTTTATGAATGCTTATATAAGTAATGGCTTATCATTTTCAATATCTTGCTCTTCGCTCTAATACTCATTGTAAAAACACAAGAACATTCCTGGTTTTATCAGGTTAACTGGACAAAACCTGCTAGATTTATCATCACGGCTTTTTTTCGATAGGTAGTAAGATGTTGCACGTGTCGTGGGACCCTGTATTGATTGGGATTTCCTTTGTTGTCGCGTTTATTGCCTCCTTTATTGCCCTCGACAGTGCGGGTAAGGTAGCAATCTCCAGCAAACGTGAATCTACCTTCTGGCGGCTATCTGGCGGCGCTACGCTGGGTATGGGGATCTGGTCGATGCATTTTATCGGTATGCTGGCCATGAAAATGACTATGCCGATCAATTATCACCTATCACTCACCGCGTTTTCGTTCTTTATTGCGCTCATTTCTGCAACCCTCGCCATCAATATCGCTATTTCCGGTAATACGTTATCAACAAAACGACTGGTCATTGCCACCAGCATATTGAGTGCCGGCGTTGTCACGATGCACTACGTTGGCATGTATGCCATTATCGAACATGTGGCCATCTCATGGGATCGCTCGCTGATATTGCTCTCTGTAATTATTGCCGTCGTTGCGTCTGGCGTAGGTTTATGGCTCGCCTTCCATTTACGCCAAAACACCCGTCGCGTGCTGATTAACCGACTTATTGCTGCCCTTATTATGGCGCTGGCAATTGCTTCTATGCATTACACCGGTATGGGAGCGGCAACGTTCACCCATTTTGGACACACTGCGCACGATGGGCTCAGTACGCTGGAACTCTCTGTCTGGGTCTGCGCCGTCACGCTGATTATTTTGGGTATCATGCTGGTCGTCTCGATGGTGGATTCACAACTGCGCACTTCCCGACTGGCTGACAACCTGCATCAGTTGAACTGCCAGCTTGAACATCAGGTCCACTTCGACGCGCTGACCGGACTAGCTAATCGAACGCAAATAGATACCCGCTTACAGGCCTGCCTGCGGCATTCCAAATTGCATCAACAGCGTTTCGCGTTGGTATTTATTGACCTCGATCGTTTTAAAGTCGTTAACGATACCTGGGGGCATCACATCGGCGATCAACTGCTGATTGCCAGTACACAGCGTATCTACAGTTGCCTTGATGATTCAATGACGCTGGCAAGACTGGGGGGAGATGAATTTATCCTGCTGGTTCCAGACTGCAACCAGCAGGCTATCTCCGCCTTGCTTGCGCGAATTTCAGATGCGATCGGTGACCCCTTTACCTTATTCGGTCATACCATTCGGATTTCGTTAAGTGCGGGGAGCAGTATTTATCCCGAACATGGCTCGACACTGCATGAGCTAAAAGTGAAGGCCGATATGGCGATGTATCATGTCAAACAAGCGGGCAGAAACGGCTGGGCTATTTATAGTCCCCAGATGGAAGCTATCGCTGATACGCCGCCGACATTTCTACAGGAACTTTCACAAGCGCTTGAACGCAACCAGTTTGAGCTATGGTATCAGCCTAAATATACCGCCGGAGATCATTCCCTGACTGGTTTTGAAGCGTTATTACGCTGGCATCATCCGGAGCGCGGCATGCTGCTACCGGCTGAATTTCTGCCTGAGCTGGAAGAAACGGGCCTGATTATTCCCGTCGGCAAATGGGTTATCCAACAGGCATGTTTGCAGTTGCATCAGTGGACATTACAAGGGAATACAGAATGGACGCTCGCCGTTAACCTCTCCCCCGCCCAGTTTGAACAGCATGATATTATTGATGTTGTTTGTAACGCCCTGGCGCAATACCAACTTTCACCTGCCTGTCTCACGCTGGAGCTCACGGAGAGCACTGCACTTAAAAATTTTAAACGCAGTATTGAAATCCTGAATGCTTTTTCGGCATTGGGGATCACCGTTTCTATTGATGATTTCGGCACTGGTTATTCAAATATATTGATGTTGAAGTCACTTCCGGCACGGGAATTAAAAATCGACAGGATATTTGTCAAAGATATTAGCGAGAACAGTAAAAATACAAAAATTGTGTCTACCATTATTGACATAGCTCACTCCATGAATATGCGCGTGGTGGCTGAAGGAATAGAAACCCAGGAGCAGGAATTACTTCTTACCCAGATGGGGTGTAGCATGCTGCAAGGTTTCCTGTTTGCAAAACCGCTGCCAGCGCATAAGATTCATGAACTGATCCAATCAGAAAACAGCATCAAACAAAAGCCAGTCGTACAACCCTTGTCTCACCGACAATCAATAACTTTGTGAGACTGTAATATCTAAAATATTCGCCATTAAACGGGCAACACAGCAGATAAAGATAACGGGATTATCGATGAGCACAACCGAGCTGCATTCACTGGATTTGTTAACCTTTCCGGTGTGGATTGTTTCGCCACAAACCGAAGAACTGGTGTTCGCTAATATCGTTGCACGTGAGTTAATGCAGGATCTCTGTTTTTCCCCACTGCGCAAGGGCATATTCTCAACGCATTCTCAAAATGATTTAACCATGTATCTCAGTGACTTGAGCAATCATCATCACGTTGTTGAGATCCTCACGGTTTACCGCGATGGTGAGGAAATCGCGTTGGCCAGCCGCCTGTCCATTAAATCTCTGCCGGGCGTGGGGGATGTTATCCTTTTCGAAGGCATTGAAACGCCTACTGCGCAAGGTCTGAAAGCCAGCCGTTCAGCAACTTATCAACGAAAAAAACAGGGCTTTTATGCGCGTTTTTTCCAGACCAACTCCGCGCCAATGTTACTGATTGATCCGTCCCGCGATGGCCTGATCGTTGATGCAAACCTCAGTGCCCTGAATTTTTATGGTTACAACCTTGATGTGATGTGCCAGAAACATACCTGGGAGATCAACATGCTGGGCCGCCATATATTGCCGGTGATGCATGAAATCGCCCATCTGCCCGGCGGCCATAAGCCTTTGCACTTTGTCCATAAACTGGCAGACGGCACCTCACGTCATGTGCAAACCTACGCCGGACCGATTGAAATTTACGGTAATAAACTCATGTTGTGCATTATTCATGACATTACCGAACAAAAACGGCTGGAACAGGAGCTTGAGCATGCCGCTCTGCGTGACCCCTTAACGGGATTACTTAATCGCCGACATTTTTATCAGGTAACCGAGCCGGAGCAGACGCATGCGGTATCATTGACGCAGGACTACAGTCTGTTGTTGATCGACACCGATCGTTTTAAAAGCATTAACGATCTCTTCGGTCATTTAAAAGGCGATGAAGTGCTTTGCGCTCTGGCCCGCACACTGGAATCCTGTGCACGAAAAGACGATCTTATTTTTCGCTGGGGTGGTGAAGAATTTGTGCTGCTGCTGCCGCGAACCTCGCTGGATGTCGCCCTCAATCTTGCAGAAGTGATCCGCGCAACGGTAGCCAAGGTTACTCTCCCTGGTCTTCCCCGCTTTACCGTCAGCATTGGCGTTGCGCGGCACGAAACGAACGAAAGTATTGATGAATTATTCAAACGCGTGGACGACGCGTTGTACAAAGCCAAGCACGAAGGCAGGAACAGAGTATTGGCCGCCTGATGAATACGTGGCTCAACGGCTGCGCTTAGCGTGACGCTCCCAGTTTTCCTGTTTTGCCTGCGCGGTTTTACGTAATGCCACATAGCATGCCCCGCTGCCGCCGTGATGCGGCAAAGCGGCGCAGTAGGCCTGGACGTCATCAAATTCTGTCAGCCAGCGCGCCACATAGCTGCGAACAATATTGGCATGAGCGTTATCGTCACGCCCCTTACCGTGTATCACCAGCACATTACGTAATCCATCTTGCTGTGCCTGCAGAATAAAACTGAATAGCATCTGGCGGCATGTTTCTACGGGCTGGCGGATGAGATTAAGGCTCGCCTGCTGCGGATATTTTCCGGTTCGCAGTTTGTCAGTCACGCCGTGCTGTAAACCTTCGCGACGAAACTCCAGCGGCTCGTTCAACGGGATAATATCGAGAAACCCCGTCGTGAGAAAGTTATCCAGTTGAAGCGTATCGATACGCGCCGGAGTGCGGATATTACGCGTTGGCTGCCAGTGTACATCGGCGCAGCCCTTCAGCGGTTGGACATCCCCCATAGCATCCAGAAACAGCGAAGCATCATCAAGGTTCATGTTTCTTCCTCCAGCGAATTACGACGAGCATTATCATAACCGCGCACTATTATACCGACAACGGTTTACGATTATTTCCAATAATTCACCCGGCTCGCTCCGCTGAAAAGATCTACTCACGACATACAGATATCCGTTTTTAGGGGTATAGCTGCAACTGTTGCTGGCGTGATAATGTGTAACCTCGCCTGAACGCTGTAATGAGAGAAACGGATGCTGAACTTACTGGAAGACACCATCGACACGCCGCTAGGCCCGCTGTGGGTTATTTGTGATGAGCAATTTCGCCTGCGCGCGGTGGAATGGGATCAGCACCGCGATCGCATGGAACAATTGCTGGATATTCATTACCGCACAGAAGGTTATCAGCGTATTACAGCCAAAAACCCTGGCGGATTAAGCGATAAACTGTCGGAGTATTTTGCCGGGAATCTCAGTATTATTGACACGCTGGAAACGGCAACGGCTGGCACGCCTTTCCAGCGTGAAGTCTGGCAAGCATTACGCACTATCCCGTGTGGGCAGGTCATGCACTATGGTCAACTGGCCGAACAGTTAGGGCGCGCCGGTGCTGCAAGAGCCGTCGGTGCGGCCAATGGCGCCAACCCGGTAAGCATTGTGGTCCCCTGCCATCGCGTCATTGGGCGTAACGGCACCATGACTGGATATGCTGGCGGCGTGCAGCGAAAAGAGTGGTTATTGCGTCACGAAGGCTATTTGCTACTCTAGAATCCAGGCAATTAATGCCTTATTCGTCACACTTTCGCATAATGTGACCACAAATTAAATGCGGTTAATCAAGGAGATACAAACATTCATTCCGGTTATACCTGAATTATTCTCTATTGGGAGTAGCTCAGACTTACGTGCTCACCAAAAAGATGTTAAAATTGACAAATATCAATTACGGCTTGAGCAGACCTATGATCCCGGAAAAGCGAATTATACGGCGCATTCAGTCTGGCGGTTGTGCTATCCATTGCCAGGATTGCAGCATCAGCCAGCTTTGCATCCCGTTCACACTTAACGAGCATGAGCTTGACCAGCTCGATAACATCATCGAGCGCAAAAAGCCTATCCAAAAGGGGCAAACGCTCTTTAAAGCAGGTGATGAACTTAAATCACTCTACGCTATCCGCTCCGGAACGATTAAAAGCTATACCATTACCGAGCAAGGCGATGAGCAAATTACCGGCTTCCATCTGGCGGGTGATCTGGTCGGTTTTGACGCGATTGGCAGCGGACATCACCCGAGCTTTGCCCAGGCGCTGGAAACCTCAATGGTTTGCGAAATTCCTTTCGAAACCCTTGATGACCTGTCCGGAAAAATGCCGAATCTGCGTCAGCAGATGATGCGTCTGATGAGTGGCGAAATCAAAGGCGACCAGGATATGATCCTGCTGTTGTCGAAGAAAAATGCAGAAGAGCGCCTGGCGGCCTTTATCTACAACTTGTCTCGCCGCTTTGCCCAGCGCGGGTTCTCGCCTCGTGAGTTCCGCCTAACCATGACCCGCGGCGACATCGGTAACTACCTGGGTCTGACGGTTGAAACCATCAGCCGCCTGTTGGGTCGTTTCCAGAAAAGCGGTATGCTGGCAGTAAAAGGCAAATACATAACTATTGAGAATAGCGACGCGCTGGCAGTTCTTGCTGGCCACACGCGTAACGTAGCGTAATCTTTCCGCAAGCATTTCTGTTATCCTTCTGTCAAATCGCTAAATTTTCCCGATTTATTGATCTGGCAGGAGGTTCTCCCCTGTTTCAATCCACATTATTGGGTTACTCTTTTAATTACAAACTGCGATGACAGTTGTAAGGAGACCCTGTATGGCTATGTATAAAAATATGCTGGTCGTCATCGATCCAAACCAGGACGATCAACCAGCATTACGGCGAGCTGTTTATTTGCATCAACGGATTGGTGGCAAAATTAAAGCCTTTTTGCCAATCTATGACTTTTCCTACGAGATGACTACCCTGCTGTCGCCCGATGAGCGTACGGCAATGCGTCAGGGGGTCATCAGCCAGCGAACAGCATGGATCCGTGAACAAGCAAAATACTACATCGAAGCAGGGATCCCTCTTGAAATTAAAGTGGTATGGCATAACCGTCCCTTTGAAGCCATCATCCAGGAAGTCATTAGCGCTCAGCATGACCTGGTCCTCAAAATGGCACACCAACACGACCGCCTCGAAGCCGTAATTTTCACGCCTACCGACTGGCATTTATTGCGCAAATGTCCAAGCCCGGTATGGATGGTTAAAGATCAGCCATGGCCTGAAGAGGGTAAAGCGCTGGTTGCGGTGAACCTCGCCAGTGAAGAGCCTTATCACAACGCGCTCAATGAAAAACTGGTCAAAGAGACGCTGCAACTAGCAGAACAGGTTAACCATACTGAAGTGCATCTGGTTGGCGCCTACCCTGTTACGCCAATCAATATCGCAATTGAACTACCTGAGTTTGACCCCAGCGTTTATAACGACGCGATCCGCGGACAGCATCTGCTGGCCATGAAGGCGTTGCGCCAGAAATTCAGTATCGATGAGAAAGTGACGCACGTTGAAAAAGGATTGCCTGAAGAGGTCATTCCTGATTTAGCCGAGCACTTGCAGGCGGGTATTGTAGTACTGGGTACCGTCGGTCGTACCGGTATTTCTGCCGCGTTCCTTGGTAACACCGCTGAACAGGTTATCGATCACCTACGCTGCGACCTGCTGGTCATCAAGCCGGATGAATATCAGACGCCAGTTGAACTGGATGATGAAGAAGACGATTAACCACACAACTCAATGCCGGATGGCGATCTCATCCGGCATAACAAACGCTTAGTGTTGCTCTTCGCCGCCGAGGAAATAGATTCCCAGCGGGATAGCCAACAGAATCGTAAACACCATGCTGTAGACACAAATCATTGCCGATTGAATAGCGTACATTGAAGCGGTCCAGTCGGATAGCGGAATGTCATACTGTTCAATCACACCACCGATCGTCGCTCGCGTCACGACCGACGCTGCGATAATAAACACCCCAAGCAGGCACAACAAAAACTTCCGTCCCTTCGCTGTCTTCAGCTTAGCCATGATCATAGTACTGTCCTTTTGCAGATGAAAACCTTGTTACTTTGCGCTAACAATACCATGACATCAACTGACTGTCTGCTACATAAACCGCTTTCAGGGTGGATACCAGCGCTATTTCGCCGAAAATAGCGCTAATTGCATTATATATCTCCCCTATGGATTAATGATCTGACCGCCAGAACTGAGTAAAATATTCGAGGATTAGGATATCAGAAGATATTTCACTACCACGGAGCTGTTGGAAGAATCATGATCGCTGAACTGTTTATAAATAATGCGTTTAATTTGACGGTAATTCTCAGCTGCTGTGCCGCGCTGGTTCTGATGAGCGTCTGGTATCATCGTGGAGAGCGTCGCTGCAAAGGATTCATATTTCATGCCGCGCAATTTCTTGTCTATGCCATTATCATCGGGACGTTAGGCAGTATTGCTAATAACGTTATCGAAAATTACAGCCTGAAATTTATCTCCTCCAGCGTGGTCGACTTTATCTGCACCTCGTTGATTGCGCTGATCCTTACCATCAAACTTTTTCTGGTAATTAATCAGTTTGAAAAGACGCAGATTAATAAAGGCAGAGATATCACCAGCGCGAGGATCCTGTCGCGAATCATCAAGATTACCATCGTGGTTGCCATCATTTTGCTGTATGGCGAACATTTCGGTATGAGCTTATCCGGCCTGTTAACCTTCGGCGGCATCGGCGGTATCGCTGTAGGTATGGCAGGCAAAGACATTCTGAGCAACTTTTTCTCAGGGATTATGCTCTACTTCGACAGACCCTTTAGCATCGGCGACTGGATCCGCTCCCCGGACCGCAATATTGAAGGTACAGTTACGGAAATCGGCTGGCGAATGACCAAAATAAACACCTTCGATCATCGTCCGTTATATGTCCCGAACTCGATTTTCTCCTCTATCAGCGTAGAAAACCCAGGAAGGATGACGAATCGCCGCATCAAAACGGTGATCGGGTTACGATATGAAGATGCTGATAAAGTCAGTGCCGTTGTCGAGTCGGTCAGAGAAATGCTGCAAAACCATCCGGGAATAGACCAGAAACAAACCCTGCTGGTTTATTTTAATGAATTCGCCGATTCATCGCTGAATATCATGGTGTATTGCTTCACGAAAACCACCGTGTGGCAGGAATGGCTTGCGGTACAGCAGGACGTTTATTTAAAGATTATTTCGATAGTCAAGGCACACGACGCCGACTTTGCGTTCCCCAGCCAGACGCTGTATATGGATAATCCTGAAGTATCGCCATCGACACACTAACAAAAGAAAAGGCGCGGAAATCCGCGTCTTTTTTCTGCACTTATTTCAATGAGGCAATATCAATGACAAAGCAGTATCAGCGCCAGCGTTGGAATATACGGATTCAGGTCATGTAGATACGGGACTGTATCAATAATCAGCTCAAAGTGATTCACTTCGGGCATCGGATTCTTTACCTGCAGAACGCGTGCCCCGCACAGCTCAGGGGAGCAGGTTGTACTCAGTGTCGCTTACCGGTTCAAGCCACTCGTTCGATGCGCCAGCTGCCGGGATTTCCACAGCGATATGGGCAAACCAGCTATCACGCGCAGCACCGTGCCAGTGTTTCATTCCCGCCGGGATGTGTACGACATCACCAGTTTTCAGTTCGCGCGCCGGTTGATTCCACGCCTGATACCAGCCTCTGCCGCCGGTCACCAGCAAGATTTGTTCCCCTTGATGATGGATATGCCAGAAGTTACGACAGCCCGGCTCAAATGCTACGTTACCAATCACCACGCCTTCCATGGAGAGCATGGTCAGATAGCTGTCGCCAGTGAAATATTTCGCATAGGCTTCATTTTTCTCTCCGCGAGGAAAGACGCTGTTACCATCAAATTGTTGATTCATAATCTCCGCGCCGGCGCTGGAGACGGTATTCCGTTGATTTTGCATTTCGACTCTCCAAAACGGTGGCAGCACGCGCCACCGGATGCTGAAAACTATAAAAATTATAGAGACTCGACAGGCGGGTGATTAGAGGTGAAAAGAAGGACAACCTTATGAATCATGCTCATCAATAGTCGGTAACAGGTACAACATTTCTACTGGAGATGACGTGAAGCCTTAGGCCACAATTTCAATCAAGTTGCCGTCAGGATCGCGTATCACCGCTTCGTAATAGCCATCACCGGTGGTGCGCGGGCCAGAAACTAATATCCCCTGTTCTTTTGCACGCATCGCCATGGCATCAACGTTTTCACTGCCGCCAACTGAAATGGCGAGATGCACCCAGCCTGAGGTGTTATTGTCGGGAGCATGTTTTGTCAGTCCAGGCTTAGTCATTAACTCAATCGCGATATCCTCACCAATTTTGACAAAATAGGATTCAAATCCAGGATTGGTTTTACTGCAGTATTTTTCGTTGATCTTTGCGTCAAAAAACGTGACCCAGAATTGAGCTTGTTGCTCAAGATCCCGTGTCCATAACGCCACATGCGCAACCTTCATAGCTAACCTCTTCTTGTTGTATCCAAACAATAGGTTCCCTAAAGGGATGTTGACATCGAGAACCATAATGCACAATTATGCTTGTTATTGCTCGATGTTTATTTCACTGGAGTATTGATGCTCGATTACGCAGCATTCCCTGAACAGCGCCAGGCGCTTATCTATCAGATCCTGCAGGAAAACGGCAGAGTCATCTGTTCCGAACTCGCCAGCAGGTTAGGCGTTTCGGAACATACAATCCGCCGCGACCTGCATGAACTGAGTAAAGATGGCGTGTGTAAAAAAGTCTATGGCGGCGCGGTCATTGCACTCCCTGAATCCGAAGACATCACCGTACGCAAGAGTATTAATGTGGCGAAAAAGAGCAATATCGCGCAGAGATGCGCCCGGATGGTCAAATCCGGAAGCTGCATTTTTATCGACACAGGCAGTACTAATCTGGCGATGGCTGAAGCCCTACCCGCCGAGCTGGCGTTAACCGTGGTAACAAATTCCCCGGAGATTGCCGCCGTTTTACTAAAAAAACCACTGTTTGACGTCATTATGCTGGGCGGCGCGGTGCAACGATCTTCTGGAGGGTGCGTGGGTGCCACCGCTATCTCGCAGGTGCAGGGCATTTTATTCGATCAGGGATTTATTGGCGGCTGCGCGATGTCGCCAGAATCCGGCTTAACCGGATTTGATTACGCGGATTGTGAGTTCAAAAAAGCGGTGATCAAACAGTGTAATGAAACTATTGTCGCGCTGACGGCTGAAAAGATCCCGGCCGTCGCCCGTTATGTCGTTACCGAAAGTAGCAATATCGATGTAATTGTCGTCGAGGAAAATATCAGCAAAGAGTATGCCACGGCGTTTCAGGCGCACGACATTCGTATTTATACAGTGTAACCCATTCTATTGGGTGATACTTTTCCATTGCTTTCATGACTCACCTTCCCCACAGCCTTGCCTGTTCGGGAAATCGCCAATGCAACGTCCCGAACAGGCCAGCGATATCAGTGCTTCACAATATACATTGTGCGGCTATAAGCCACATCTTCAGGGTTAGTAATCGGATACCCTTTCAGCCACGGTTTAATTAAACGCCCGTTGGTGTACTGATAAATCGGCGCAATGGGAGCCTGTTCCATCAGAATGTTCTCCGCAGCGTTATAATCAGCATTGCGTGCTTTCTGCGTATTCTCCAGGGTTGCCTGGGTCAACACTTTATCGTACGCCGGATTATTAAAGCGGGAGATATTGCCCGTATGGGTTGATGTTAATAGCGACAGGAACGTAGATGGCTCATTGTAATCGCCCACCCACGAGGCGCGGATCACATCAAAATTGCCGGTATTGCGGCTATCGATATAGGTTTTCCACTCCTGGTTTTGTAGTTTCACGTCAACGCCGAGATTTTTCTTCCACATAGACGCGACAGCAATAGCAATCTTCTGATGATTTTCAGAGGTGTTATACAGCAGCGTCAGTTTAAGTGGTTTCTGTGGACCATAGCCCGCCGCACGCAGCAGCGTTTTCGCCTGAGCGTTCAGCTCTTCCTGACTCATTTGCTCAAACGGTGAAGGTTCCGGCACAAACCCTGCCGTTACATCCGGCGTAAAATGCCATGCGGGCTTTTCGCCGGTACCCAGAACTTTCTCCGCCATCAGGCGACGATCGATAGTCATGCTGAGCGCCAGGCGCACGCGTGAGTCGGCAGTCGGCCCCTTCTGGGTATTAAAGGCATAGTAGTAAGTGCCAAGCTGCGGCGGGGTATAAACCTGGCCCGGGATGTCCTTCAACAGTTTCTGATACATGTTTTTCGGGAACGACTCGGTAATATCGATATCACCAGCAAGATAGCGCTTGGTCGCTGCCGATTCCTGGTTAATAGGCAGGAAGGTGACTTTTTGCAGCACCGTTTTGGCGTTGTCCCAATAATGCGTGTTCGGCACAACGTCCAGTTTTTCGTTCACCACGCGATCTTTGAGCACATAGGCGCCGTTACCAATTAGATTGCCTGGTTTGGTCCAATCTTTACCGCTCTCAACGTTAGCTTTTTGTACCGGATAGAAAGCAAAACTCGCCGTCAGATTAGCAAACCATGGCAGCGGTTTATCCAGTTGGACCTTCAATGTACGCGCATCGATCGCGCTAACGCCGAGCTTATCTGGCGAGGCTTTTCCATCAATTATCGCCTGTGCGTTGTTAATACCCGCCAGCGCAGCAAACCAGGCAAACGGCGACAGCGTTTTCGGGTCAACCAGACGCTGCCAGCTATAGACAAAATCCTGCGCCGTTACCGGCGTACCATCTGCCCATTGCGCATTGTCGCGCAGCGTAAACGTCCAGATACGGTTATCGTTGCTTTTCCACTGAGTGGCAACACCGGGCACAATCTCGCCCTTCTCATTCTGGTTGACCAGTCCTTCAAACAAATCACGAATAACCTGAATTTCAGGAAGCCCGACGGCCTTTGCCGGATCCAATGACGCCGGTTCGTCTTTGATATGACGCACCAGTTCTTGCTTTTCTGCCAGTACCGTTCCGCTGGGAACATCAGCAGCCCAGGATAATGAAATGCTGCTTACCAATAGCGCACAACAGGTTACTGAAACAGAATGCTGCATAAAATACCCTCAATTCCGGCTACTAAGTGAATGTGTAATTATTTGTATCGCCAGCAGGAAATGCAATTAACTTTCGACAAGGAAATAATATTACATCTGAAAAGATAAGTGTGTGAAAACGATTTGATTATCCATACATTTTGCACAACACTGCGAGTAACAATCCACGCATTCAGAGATGACTATGACCGTTACCCGACCCCGTGCCGAGCGCGGCGCATTCCCACCTGGAACCGAACATTACGGACGTTCATTATTAGGCGCGCCGCTAATCTGGTTTCCTGCAATGGCGGTCGATCGTGAAAGCGGTCTGATACTGGCAGGAACGCACGGCGACGAAAACGCATCGGTTGTCACCCTTTCCTGCGCATTGCGTACGCTTAATCCTTCCTTACGTCGTCACCATGTGGTGCTGGCGGTTAACCCTGACGGTTGCCAGCTCGGGCTGCGCGCAAATGCGAACGGAGTGGATCTAAACCGTAACTTTCCCGCTGCCAACTGGAAAGCGGGTGAAACGGTGTATCGCTGGAACAGCAGCGCAGAAGAACGCGATGTGGTGTTGTTGACCGGCGAAAATCCGGGTTCAGAACCAGAAACCCAGGCGCTGTGCCAGCTTATTCACCGAATTCATCCTGCGTGGGTGGTCTCTTTTCACGATCCGCTGGCCTGTATTGAAGATCCCAGGCGCAGCGAATTAGGCGCGTGGCTGGCGCAGTCGTTTGAATTACCTCTCGTCACCAGCGTAGGTTATGAAACGCCCGGCTCATTTGGAAGCTGGTGCGCAGACCTGAACTTACACTGTATAACCGCCGAATTTCCGCCCATCTCTTCAGATGAAGCGAGCGAGAAATACCTGCTGGCCATGTCCAATCTCCTGCGCTGGCACCCTAGAGATGAAGTTGTCCGGTCGTAAAATGCAGGGCCGGCTCCGCGTCGCTGGCAAGCCAGGTAGGGCCATCAAGATCGGCAAAGTTAACCTGCGGCGTAAGCGGTAACGCCGCCCCAATCGCCCGGGAAGTGCACAACATGCAGCCCAGCATTAGCGTAAATCCCTGCTCACGGGCTTCGGTTGCCAGCGCCAGCGCCTCCGTCAGGCCGCCTGTTTTATCCAGTTTGATATTGACCATTTCATAGCGCCCGTGCAGCGCTTTCAGGCTGCTGCGGGTGTGGCAGCTTTCATCTGCGCAGATCGGCAGCGGATGCACAAAATTTTCCAATGCGGCATCGTCCTGCGCTGGCAGCGGCTGCTCCAGCATCGCCACCCCTAAATCAGCCAGCAGCTGGCAGCGCGCCGCCAGACCTTCTGCCCGCCAGGATTCATTGGCGTCGACAATAATCGTGGCATCAGGCACCGCAGCACGAATAGCTACCATCCGCTCGCTAATCAAACGCGCATCCAGTTTAACTTTTAGCAGTTTCGCGCCATTTTCCCACAGTGCAGCCGCACTCACCGCCATTTGTTCCGGCGTGCCAATTACCACGGTTTGCGCCGTCGTCACCACTTCCGCCAGCTCACTTCCCACCAACTCTGCCAGTGACCGTTGCTGTTGACGCGCACTCAGATCCCACAACGCGCAGTCCACAGCATTACGCGCGGCTCCCGCTGGCAGCAGCTTTTGCAGCTCTTCACGCGTCAGTCCATTTTCCAGTTGTGGGGCAATGCTCATAATTTGCGCCAGCACTGAGGCATCGCTTTCACCATAGCGCGGATACGGTGTGCACTCGCCGATACCCGTGACGCCGTTTTCTGCCACTTCAACCACCACCACATGCGCTTCGGTTCTGCTCCCACGGGCAATAACAAAGGGAGTGTGCAGCGGCCAGGCTTCCTCATATACCTTAACTGTTCTCATTTGCTTTCCTTAATGCAGTCCCTGAAGCGGATATCCGCAAATAGCGTTTGCCGTGTTAACTGCTGATGGCATAAACTAGCCTCGACGTTAACTATATGTAAACAGGAAGATAACCATGTCACAAACCGTTCATTTCCAGGGCAACCCGGTTACAGTTGCCGGCTCAATTCCTCAGGCTGGAAGCAAAGCTCAGGCTTTTACCCTTGTGGCTAAAGACCTGTCTGACGTTACGCTGGGCCAGTTCGCAGGCAAGCGCAAAGTGCTGAATATTTTCCCAAGCATCGATACCGGCGTTTGTGCGGCATCGGTACGTAAGTTTAACCAACTGGCGACAGAAATCGACAATACCGTCGTACTGTGCATTTCGGCCGACCTGCCATTCGCCCATTCACGTTTTTGCGGCGCGGAAGGTCTGAGCAACGTTATCACGCTGTCCACCCTGCGCAACGCAGAATTTCTGAAAAACTACGGCGTAGAAATCGCTGAAGGCCCACTGAAAGGTCTGGCCGCACGTGCCGTGGTCGTTATTGATGAAAATGACAACGTCGTTTTCAGCCAACTGGTCAATGAAATCACCAACGAGCCAGACTACACTGCTGCGCTGGACGTACTGAAAGCTTAAGCCACGTCTGCATACAAAAATGCCTCCGCAGGGAGGCATTTTCATTTACCGCGTTACTCTTCGCTTTTTTTCTGCTGGCTCAAACCGTATTCACGCAATTTGTTGGCAATCGCGGTGTGCGAAACGCCGAGGCGCTTGGCCAGTTTGCGCGTGCTGGGATAATTCATATAAAGCTGCGTCAGCACAGAGCGTTCAAAGCGGCTGGTAATTTCATCCAGCGATCCTTCCATCACCTCTTCTCCGACCGCAACCGTTGCCGCATCGTAATCCGGCAGTAAAATATCCTGCGGCCGCAGCTCATAGCCTTCAAGCTGGGTCAGCGCCCGGTAGATGGCATTTTTAAGCTGACGCACGTTGCCCGGCCAACCGTAGCGGGTTAACACCGTGCTGAGATCGGCAGATAGCTTCGGACGCGGCACGCCCTGCTCGTCGGCGAAGCGCGCCACAAACAGTTCGGTAAGCGGCATAATATCCTGCGGGCAATCGCGTAGCGGCGGCAGATTTAGCGTCAGTACATTCAGTCGATAATAGAGATCTTCACGGAAAAGCCCTTTCTGCACCATTTCCACAAGGTTCTTTTGCGTCGCGCAAATCACGCGGACATCAACATGAACTTCGTGATCTTCTCCCACGCGGCGGAACGTGCCGTCATTGAGAAAACGCAGCAATTTGGTCTGCATACGCGGCGACATTTCACCAATTTCATCTAACAGAACCGAGCCGCCATTCGCCTGCTCAAAGAAGCCTTTTTTGCCTTCCGGGGCATGGCCAAACAACTCACTTTCGACTGCATCTTCAGGAATTGACGCGCAGTTCAGCGCCAGATACGGCTTCGACGCACGCGGGCTTGCCAGGTGGCAGGCATGGGCAAAGAGATCTTTGCCGGTGCCGGTATTACCGGTAATCAGCAGCGGCGCACTCAGTGTCGCCAACTTACGCGCCTGTTCCACTACGTGTTTCATTTTGGCGCTGACGGCAATAATCTGGCTAAACGCGCTCAGATCCTGCGTAGTCATATTTTGCAGCTGACGCCCCATCCGGATGGTGGAGCGCAGCATGACAACAGCACCAGTCAGCATCTGCTCCTGATTTTCACCCTGCAAATGGACAGGCGTAATCTCCATCAGGAAGTTCTGTCCGTTAATTACGACATGCTCGCTATGAGAATCCTGCGGATTGCTTTCGAGCCAGCGCTGGAAGTTAAACCCATTGATTAACTGGGCGGCGGTATGATTGCGCATCCGATCCTGAGTGTGCGCGAAAAGCTGACAGCTCGCAGGGTTCGCCATCTCGATTTTGCTTTTCATATCCAGAGAAAGGACCGGTTCTGGTAACGCCTCAAGCAGCGCACTCAGCGCAAGATGTTCTCGTTCGGAAGGCATCCAGGGCACGGTACGCACATCCGTAACCCCTGAAATACGGCGGATTTCAGCCATCAGACTACTGAAGTTGGTGAACTCCAGTTCCGCAAAATTGAGGTAAATCCGCCCGATGGGGTCAATCTCGATACCGCGTAAATCAATGCTTCTCAGCACCAGTAAATCGAGCAATTCGCGGGTCAGACCAAGTCGGTCTTCACAAAAGACTTCCAAACGCATAGGAACCTTCACCTGGACAAGGGATTATGTATTAAATGATAAGACAGTATTGGGTTTGCAGGAAGAACTCTGTCAACAAATATTGACAGCTCGCTGGAAAATCAGGCGCCAGGACGTAAAGTTAAACGACTGGCGCCTGATTTTTAGCTAACTTTCGCGCGGCGATTTGTTCTTTTGTAAGGTTTCTTTCACCTGACCAATCAGTTGACGGCGAAAATCGCCCAGTCGTGGCTTATCGTCATCGATCCACGGCAGCGGTCGGCAAAGTTCCATGGCTTTAATACCCAGACGCGCCGTTAATAATCCCGCGCCAATACCCTGCGCGGCACGCGTCGATAAGCGAGCGGCTAAATCCTGCGACATCCAGTCCATTCCCACTTCCCGCACCAGCTCACTGGCCCCGGCAAAAGCGATATTTAGCAGCACCAGGCGGAACAAACGCAGGCGGCTGTAATAACCGAGTTCAATGCCATACAGCGATGCGATGCGATTAATCAGCCGCAGGTTTCGCCAGGCAATAAACGCCATATCCACCAATGCCAGCGGACTGACGGCAATCATCAGCGTGGACTCCGCCGCTGAACGGCTAATCTCACGTCGGGCCTGCGCGTCCAGCACCGGCTGCACAAGATGGGCATACAGGCTGACGACTTCGCGATCGTTCTGCGTTTCATGAATTGAGGCATACCAGCGCTGTAGCGCCGGATGGGACTGATCGATACCCGCCTGCTGCGCCAGCTTTTCGCAAAATGCACGACCTTTTCCGGTTCCATGGCTGTGGAGCAGATCTCGCGCTTCATCACGCTCGTGCGCACGCTGGCGCAAACGCCATAGCCGACGCCACTCGGTCGCAACCGATCCGACACCTGCGCCGATAATCAATGCGCCAGCGGCACATCCTCCCAGCGCGACCCAGTCCTGAGTCTGCCAGGCGTTCATAGTCCATTGTACGCCCTGAGCGACAACGCTCGCGCCAAACAGCGCCAACCCACCCATTACCATTTTGCGCCACAAACTACGTTTGGGGCGTAGGGCCGCATCAATGACGGCTTCTGCCTGACCTTCGTCTTGCAGAGGCTCATCCACTGTCGCCGGAGAAAAAGTCTGCGCCTCTGTTTCATTGAACATCTGCTGCGCTTTAAACGCCGCGTTTTGTTCCACGTCTAGCGGACCTGAGAAATCGATACGCGGTTTTAACGGCTCGCTCATCGCAATTTATCTCCTATTAAAAACTCCATCGCGGCATCAAGACGAATATGCGGTAAGGGTTTATCAACATCCATAACCTGCGGGCGAAACGCCTCAAACTGAAAGCCCTGGCTGTCCCAGAATGCTTGTCCAGGTAAACGCGCGGGCACTTCCCCCGGATAAACGGTTAGCGGTTCACCATCGCTCAGACGATGACCACGCAGCGCCGGGATCTTTTCGCCTTTCACATCGATCAGGCCGCTGGTGGTTGCCTGTACTGATGCCAGTCCCAGACAATCCATGCTGATACCTTCGAACGCAGCGTTTTGCCAGGCGTCCTGGATCAACTGCTGCAATAACGACACCATATTGGCGTGCTGATCGACCGTCACATGGTCGGCTTTGGTGGCGGCAAACAGCAGTTTGTCGATCACCGGGGAAAACAGCCGACGAAACAGCGTACGCTGTCCGTAATGGAAGCTTTGCATCAGTTGGGTGAGTGCCAGACGCATGTCGTTAAACGCCTGTGGCCCGCTGTTGAGCGGTTGCAGACAATCGACCAGCACAATCTGACGGTCAAAGCGCAGGAAGTGATTCTTATAAAATCCCTTCACGACTTTTTCACAGTAATAATTAAACCTGTCGCGTAGCATGCCCGCATTGGTGTGTTTGTCTGCCTGCGCCAGCTTCGATTCCCCCCAGGCATCAACGTCCGGCCACGGGAAGAACTGCAGCGCAGGCGCACCCGCCATATCTCCGGGCAGAACAAAACGGCCCGGCTGAATAAAATGCAGTCCCTGCTGCTTGCACTGGTGCAGATACTCCGTCCAGGCGGCAGCGATTTCCGCCAGACGGTTTTCATCAGCAGGCGCCAGCGGATCCAACCCCTGGCATAACTGCCGCCATCTTGCCGACCATTCGCCCCGCTGTCCCTGTAATAATCCGGTCATTTGCCGCGACCAGCTGAGATAATCCTGGGCCAGCATCGGTAAATCGAGCAGCCACTCCCCCGGATAATCGACGATTTCCAGGTACAGCGTGGAGGTGTCTTTAAAGTGGCGCAGTAAAGAATCATTGGATTTGTAGCGCAGCGCGAGGCGTATTTCACTCACACCACGCGTAGGTGTCGGCCAGGTCGGCGGTGAGCCATACAGCTGCGCCAGTCCCTCATCATAGGTAAAGCGCGGAATACCAAAATCGCGTTGTGGAACCCGTTTAACGCCGAGCAGACGCTCTTCGCGCACGCAACTGAGCAACGGCAGACGCGCACCGGCATGAATATTGAGTAACTGGTTTACCATCGCGGTGATAAACGCCGTCTTACCGCTACGGCTAAGTCCGGTGACAGCCAGGCGCAAATGCCGGTCTACGCCGCGATTAACCAGCGAATTGAGTTCATTTTTAAGTCGCTTCATCGCCATCCCGTTTTGCTGAAGGAACCGAAGAAATTATAACAAACAGGAAGTAAAGATAGGGGTCAATTCTTACTTATCAACTACCTGAGCTGTAACAGGCGGCATTATTCTTACCGCCTGGAGCAGAAGAAATGCGAGCGGTTTATTGATTCTCTACTTTAGGAAGCGCTATCTGATTGATGCCACCTTCGTTGGTCACCTGCGTGTAGCCCATTTCCGTCAACATATCCTTCGCCTGCCCCGATTGACGCCCGGAGTTACAGTAAAGCTTCACGGTGTCGGTCTTATCAGGAACTTCAGCAGCGATACGCGCCTTCATCTCTTTTAATGGAATGTTGACCGCCCCCTGAATATGATGCTGTTGATACTGTTCAGGAACGCGAACATCAATCCAGTGCTCGGCTGCAAAAACCGGCATGCCGATGACCAGTGCCAACGCTAATACGCCTTTTTTCAACATAATATCTTCCTGACTGATAGTTGGATTTAACCAACACACTATACGCCAGTTCTTAAGAAAATATTGCGATCGCAT
>OGJN01000485.1_pt1 | contig 28543 bp, 28 predicted proteins | sample 1572221 | NCBI WGS metagenome assembly OGJN01 (sample SAMEA2582148, study PRJEB24529) | metagenome | biome: Human gut stool | place: China | collected 2011 | reverse complement strand
ATTCCTTATTTTTCTCTTAAAAAGTCAAATTATAATTTCCTTATATATAAAAAAAGGTGTCAATGATTTCTCATCAACACCAAAACTACTAAAATCTCAAAGATAGACAGCTAAGTCCTCCATCAATCTTTCTAAACTCAGATGTATCTGTGCATATTACCTTGTATCCAGCTTCCTCTATTGCTTTTTTCACCTTAGGATATCCACTTGGTACAATCACAGTTCCATTTACCCAGATACAGTTAGAAGCATAAGCCTCATCTTCTGGTATCACTATCTTCTTATAATCTTTGAACTCTTCCTTTGTTATAAACTCTCCAGATACTAAAAGAGTATTATTTTCTATATAGTTTACTCCTGTTTTTAAGTGTAATACCTCTTCTAATGTTACTTCACTTCCAGTATGTCCATACTTTTCTAAAATCTCTATAAACTGTTTTATTCCCTCTGCATTAGTTCTAGCAGATTTTCCCACATAGAAGTGATTTCCTACCATCATTACATCTCCACCATCTAAAGTTCCAGGCTCTTTTATATACTCTATCTTCTCCTCTGGATAGTATTTCTTTATAGGTTCAATGATATACTCCTTCTCCTTATTTCTACTACTTGCCCCTGGATTTGTTATAATAGCACAATTTTTAGTTAGCACAGCTACATCTTCTACAAAGCAAGAATCTGGAAATTCATCTAGTGGCTCTAATACCTCTACCTCTACTCCACATTTTTTCAATGTCTCTATATACCCCTTATGTTGCTCCAAAGCTTTCTCATAGATAGGTTTCCCTAACTCTGGTGCTGAAGTTATTCCATCACATATTGATTTACTTGGTGTTCTCACAATTACATTTTTAAACATATTTTTCCCTCCGTTGTTTTATATATTAAATTCCATATTTATCTTGTAATTTTTTTAAAGTTCCATCTTCTTTTAACTCAGCTAAAGCCTTATTAAAACTTTGTTGTAAAGCTATATCATCTTTATTGAAAGCTATAGAACAAGCTTCTCCATCACCATAACCAAAGATAGCTAACTCTGGATTTTTTTCTATATACTCATTAGCCACTACCTCTCCTACCATAGTACAATCTACTTTCTGACTTTTTAATGCTAACAATGTTCCGCCCGTTGATGAAAAAGCTATTACCTTTGCTCCCTCTATACTTCTAGCTGTTGTTTCATAGCTAGTTCCTAAATCTACTCCAAAAGTTTTTCCCTTTAGTTCTTCCATAGTCATAGGATTATTTTTATTCATAATATAGGCTGTCTTTGATTCGTGATAAGGTATAGAAAAATTAACTACTTTTTCTCTCTCTGGACTTGAACTTATTCCTGCTATTACAATATCTATCTTTTTAAACTGTAAAGCAGAGATTAATCCATCAAAATTCATATCTTTCCACTCATACTTAATTCCTATCTTCTTTGCCACAGCATCAATTACATCTACATCATAACCTACTATTTTTCCATTTTCCAAAGTTTCAAATGGTGGATACTCAGCAGTAGTTCCAACTTTATATACACGATTTGTGTCTAATACAGTTTGCTTCTCACCTCCTCCACAAGCTCCAAGCATAAGAGCCATAGCTCCTATCAATAGAAATTTTACACTTCCTTTCATAAAATATTCCCCCTTTGATGTAATAAAAAAAACAGACCTACTTTTAATGTAAGTCTGTTAAATACAAAAATTATATACACAAAATAACTAGAAAATAGGTATACTAATTACACCTCTCTCCTAATTGTGAAATAGTAAAATTTTCAGACACACTAAAAGTTAATAAATATTTATTTGTTAAATATTTTCTTAACTTCATTGTCCTTAGCATTCTACTACCTCCTCTAATATTGTTGAAATAATAATATCACAACTGTTTTCTTTTGTCAATAATTTTTTATTTCAACTCTAGTACCACTCTATCTCCCACTCTATATTTTAAAGCTTCTTCTCCAGGAATAGTTACATATATTTTTTTCTCCAATCTCTCCACTACAAATAGAGTTGTAGCTCCCATAAACTCTCTATTTAAAATAACAGCATCTCCACTGTCATCCCTTCTCATTTTTATCTCTTCTGGTCTTTTATTTCCTATTTCTAAAAAGTTTATCTTCCCTATAAATTCAGCTACATATCTATTTTTAGGAGAATAGTATATCTCTTCAGGTTTTCCTATTTGAACTATCTCTCCATTTGACATAACAACTATTCTATCAGAGATACTCAAAGCTTCCTCTTGGTCGTGAGTTACAAATATCATACTTATTCCTAATCTCTTTTGTAACTCCTTTATCTCCTCTCTCATAGCTATTTTTAATTTTGCATCAAGATTACTAAAAGGCTCATCTAAAAGTAAAATTTTAGGTTGTAATACCAAAGCTCTAGCTAAGGCAACTCTTTGTTGCTGTCCTCCACTTAGTTCTCCCACAGAGTTTTTTTCATACCCCTCAAGTCCTACTATTTTTAGATACTCCTTAGCTAATTTTATCTGCTCCTCTTTATTATATCCTCTATATTTTAGCCCATATTTTACATTCTCTACTACATTCATATGAGGAAAAAGTGCATAGTTTTGAAATACTGTTACAATCTCTCTCTTTTCTGGAGGGTACTCAGTTATATCTTTATCTTCTAGATAGATACTCCCACTATCATTTTTTACAAATCCACCTATTAGATTCAGCAATGTTGTTTTTCCACAACCACTAGGACCTAAAAAAGATACTAACTCTCCCTTTTCCAGTTGAAAAGAGATATTTTTTACCCCTCTTTCCTTTTCAAATATCTTACTAATATTCTCAATTTTTAGATACATTATTCTTTCTCTCCATTATTTAAAAATTTTACTACTAATATATTCAAAGAAAAAGTGATTAAAGTTATTGCTAAAGCTGTAATAGAAGCTAGTCCATACTCACCTTGTGAAACATAGTTAAATAATACAACTGTAGCCACATTTGCCCCTGGGGATATCAAAAATATAATTGCTCCTATAGTTGTCATTGTAGCTATAAAACAGTTGACAAAAGCTATTAAAAAAGCTGACTTCAAATTTGGTAAAACTATATCCAAAAGAAGATTGAGCTTAGTAGCTCCCAAATCTCTTCCAGCCTTTAGCAAATTCAAATCAAATCTTGCCAAGATAGAATCTCCAGCCTTTATACCTATGCTAATCTGTCTAAATATACAGTTTAATACCACTATGGCAGCTGTTCCTGTCAAAGTTAAAATTCCATCATTAAAAGCTAGTATATATCCCAATCCAAAAAATGTCCCTGGTATTATATATGGCAAGCTTGAGAAAAATTCAATCACTTTTATTAATATACTATCTCTCTCTTTATTAAAATATGATATCAACACCCCTATTATTGCAGAAAAAAATCCAGCAATTAGAGCATATATAAGAGTTCTTACAAAGACATCTAAAGTAGAAAGTTTAAATCTTTCAAGATATTCCAATGTAAAAACTATCCCCTTTGTTGTATAGTTATAGAAACCTGAAAAGAAAATAGCTCCATACTGCAATAGCATAATTCCAAAGAAACCCCAAGCCACAACTCCTAAAACTAATTTTAAATATATGGGAAGAGAAAACTCCACTCTTCTTAAAACATTTCCCTTATTTTGATTATACTCATTTTTCTTCTTAGATAAAAATAATCTGTATAACACATAGGATAGAAGAGCTGGAAAAATAAGAAGCAACGTCATAGCAGAACCCTTTGGCATATTTCCCTCTCCTATCACTGTAAGATATGCTTCTGTAGCTAATGTACTATACCTTCCACCTATGATTACAGCACTTCCAAAGTCAGCTAAATTTTTTGTAAACAGAATAAAAAATGTCCCTAAAAATGCTGGAACTGAAATAGGAAGTAATACTCTTTTTATACTCTCCAACATATTTGCTCCCAATGACCTTGATACAGCTATGAGATTATAATCTAAACCTTTAAATAGTTCATATAGCATAAAAGTAGTAAAGGAAAGTTCTCCTATCAGTTGTAATAATATTATTCCCTTTAGTCCATAGGGATTTGTATGTAATCCTAAAAGTCTATAAGTTATAAGCCCTCTTCTCCCAAAAAGAGTTATATAGGAGATACCAAAAATAAATGGTGGAGATATCATTGTTAACATTAAAATATAGTGAAAAAACTTTCTCACTCTCTCTTTGGAAAATACCATATAGAAAGCTATCATTCCACCAAATATAGTAGAGAGTAGTGCCGAAGTTATAGAGGTTATCAGAGTATTTTTTAACAAAGGATAGTTATCTCTAAAAATCCCTTCATAATGTTTCAATGTCAATCCACTTTCATCATAGAAACTTACCTCTAGTATTTTATAAATGGGGTAGAAAGAAAAAACTACTACCCCAACTACTACACAAAGCAAGATTCCATAATAAATAAGATTATTTCGCTTTATTTCCAAATCTCTTATTCCATTCATTTAAAACCTTTTCCCTGTCATTTCCCAATACATCTATATCTATATTAATAAGTTTGTCCATATCTATTTTTTTAACTACATCTGGAGTAGCTATTCCATTTCTTACCATTGCTCTTGGGTCTTCATCTCTTATAACTGTTTGACCTTTTTCAGATAGAGCCCAGTCAACAAATTTCTTAGCTGAGTCTAAGTTTTCAGCATTTTTAAATATTGCCATTCCAGCTGGAACCCAAGGAATCATATCCTCTGGATAATAAGTAGTTACTGGATATTTTTCTTCTAATAGGATAAACTCTCCAGACATTGGAATTACAGCTACACCAAACTCTCCTGTTACCACTTTCATAGGTGGCTCTCCTCCTCTTTTAGCTAAGAAAGGAACATTTTTATTTAACTCTTCAAAATATGCCCAAGCTTTTTCATCTCCCATCTCTTGAATAAGGTTACTTACCATTGCATAGTTAGTTCCAGAGATAGCTGGGTTAGCCATAATAACCTCATCTCTATACTCCTCTTTTGCTAAGTCTGCCCAAGTTTTTGGTGCTTCTAATCCTCTATCTTCTAATATTTCATTATTTACCATAAATCCTACTAGAACTAAAGAAACTCCTGACCAATATCCATCTTTATCTCTATATTTTAGTGGTACTTCTTCCATCTCTGGAGATATATATTTCTCTAAAAGTCCTTTATTTTTTGCACTTATAAAGCTATCTAGTCCTCCACCAAACCAAACATCTGCTGATGGTTTTCCTTTTTCAGCTTGTAACTTAGACAGTACCTCTCCTGATGACATATCTATGAAGTCTACCTCTATTCCTGTATCTTTACTAAATTGTTGGAATATCTTTTCTTTTCCACCATAAGCTGCTACTACTTTTAATTTCCCTTCTGCAAATGAAGTTAAAGTCATTGCTCCAAAAAGCATTGCTAATAAAATTTTTTTCATCTTTCTCCTCCTAAATTTATACCAAAATATTAATATTCAATTACCTCATATTTTCCATCTTTATAAACCAATGGTTTACATCTATTAGTTTTCAGAGCTTCTATCAACTCTTTTACATTTTTTACTGGATATGGTAACAGTGTTGCAAATACCCCAACCTTACTTTGAATATGAGCATCACTAGAACCTATTACTTGTATCCCCAATTTCTTTCCAATTTGAGCTGCCATATCATTGTGTATATCTTGTGTACTTCCATTGTACCCTTCTATTGCTGTAAGTCCCTTAACAATATTTAATTTCTCTTTTAATCCTCTATTGTTAGTTCTAAATGGATGTGCAGCTGTACAAGTTCCTCCCTGTTTATTCACATAATCTATAAACTCTTGAGCTGTCATCTGCTCTTCAGGTAACTTATCTATTCCAAATGCCACTATATCTCCATCTTTAGTTAAATACTCAACACCTGGAAATATTGGAAAGTTATATTTTTTTACTAACTCCTCTATCTCTTCTTTTACTTCAACACTCTCATGATTAGTTAGAGCTATCCCATCTAATCCCTTTCTTCTCGCCTCTTCAACTATCTCAGCTATTGAAACATGACTATCACTTGAATATTTATTATCATGTAAATGTAAATCTACCTTCAATTCTCCTCCTGATATTTTTTAATTTTCTATTTTACAATTATTCCTACTCTCACTATCAACAAAATCACTGTAAATCCCATGTAGAGATAATCTTTTTTATTGAGCTGATACTCTTTTAATCTACTTCTTTTCATTCCATTTCCATATCCTCTCACTTCCATAGCAGTAGCTATATGAAAGGCTTTTTGTATTCCAGATACAACCACTGGAAAAAATAGATTAATTACACTTTTTACTCTCTCTCCTATACCCATCAATTCAAAATCTAGTCCTCTAGCCTTTTGAGCTAAGTATATTCTCTGCCCCTCCTCTTGAAGCAGAGGAATAAATTTTAATCCAAGAGCAGTGATTACAGCTATGGAATCCACTGGTATTTTAAAAATTTTAAGTGGAGATAGAAAACTCTCCATCACAAATCCTATCTCATCAATATCTATTGAAGAAACTAAGGTAACAGCTATAAATATTATTCCTAAAAATCTAAATACACCTACAACTATATATTCTAAGTCCCTTCCAATAAAAAAATAATTGATAAAGATAATAGATAAGAAAAGTGTTATAGAATATTTTAAAACTCTTTTTAGATTCTCTCTCTTTATTGAAAAAAGTAGAATATGTCCTATCAAAAATGGTAAAAGTACCACTATATCAATATATTTTCTCATCATTGCTAAAAGGAGTATATAGATAAATGTTGTAAAAAATAGTGTCCTTGGGTCATATTTATTCACTTAACATCACCTCACATAGCTCCTCTATTGAGTCTATCTCACTTAAATCCATACCTTTTTCAGATAAGATTCTAAAGATATCTGTACTCTCACTTCTCTCCTCTAATAAAATCTTTTTAGGATTTCCGTCTTTTACTACTCTTCCCTTTTCTAATTTTATTACTCTCTCTCCATATTTTAAGACATCTTCTAATGTATGAGAACTTTGAATTATCATTATCCCAGAGTTTTTTAATCTCTCTAAAACTGAATAAAAGATTCTCTTATTTTCAATATCCAGTCCAGCAGTAGGTTCATCTAGTATCAAAATCTCTGGCTCATTGATTAGTATTGAAGCAAGGGCAGTAAATCTCTTCTGTCCTCCACTTATTTCAAAAGGAGAGTTAGATAGTATCTCTCTAGGAAAACTTAAAAGCTCTAAAACCTTTTCTAGTTTTTTCTCTATCTCCTCATTAGAAGCCTTCTTTCTCTTAAGGGTATAGGTAATCTCCTCTTTTACACTATTACAGAAAAATTGTTTCTCTGTATATTGGAACATCACTCCAACCTTATCTCTAAACTCTCTTAAAGTATTCTTATCCTTTAGCTCTTTTCCATTGAAAGTAAGCTTTCCAGAGAATATTTTTGTCAAATAAGCTACTGTTTGAAGTAGTGTAGACTTTCCACTTCCTGTTTCCCCTATGAAAAAACACCACTCATTATTTGAAAAAGATAAGTCTATATCTTTTAGATACTCATCAGTAAATCCAGCTCCTACTTTTTCAAGCTTAATCTCCATAGATGCTCTGCCACCTCCTCACTACTAAAAAGATTTTTGCTAATATCTATCCCTTTTCTTCTAAAAATCTCCCTAGCTATATAGAAATTTGGTGGAAGTTCTAAACTCTCTCCAAGACTACCTGTAATAATCTCTTTTAAGAACTTATCTCTATCTCCTTGCCATAGCTCTCCATTTTTTAAATATATTACTTCATCTACATATTTTAGCTCATCTAAATGATGGCTAATTAAGAGAATTGTTACTCCTCTATCTCTCAATCTTTTCAGAAGCTCCATTATATTCTCTCTATTTTTTTCATCTAGCATAGCAGTTCCCTCATCTAATACTAAAACCTTTGGCTTTAACATCAGAGCTGAACCTATACATAATCTCTGTTTCTCCCCACCAGATAGTTGAGATATTCTCAAATCCCTTTTTTCTAAAAGATTTATCTCTTGTAAAACCTCTTCTATTCTTTCTCTCATCTCCATAGAAGAGTATCCATAGTTTTCCATTGAAAAGGCTAACTCCTCATCTATCCTTTCAGAAACTATCTGCTCATCTGGATTTTGAAAAACCATTCCTATATTTTTTCTTACTTCATAGAGATTATCAGTTAGATTTTTCCCATCTACCAATATCTCTCCACTTTTTACCTTCACTATTCCCAATAGAAGTTTTACCAATGTAGATTTTCCAGAGCCATTTTTTCCTAAAAGAGTATAAAATTTTCCATCTTCCAATTTTAAAGAGAAATTTTTAAATACCTCTCTCTCATAATATGAAAAATCAATATTTTTAATCTCTATCAAGATTCTCCCTCCAATTATCAAAGTCAAAGAAATTTATCTTTACTCTCTTCTCCTCTAGTAACTCTTGAAAAATCTCCATAAGTATCCCTTTTTCTTCTACCATCTTAACTTTTGATTGAGCATCTTCTATACTTTTATAGGTATTGACCTCCCCTTGCCAATCTCCCACACAAGTTAGGCTTACTCCACAAGTAGGACTTCCCTTTATTCCACATACTCCTAAAACTTCATAGCCATTGGCTCTATAATCCTCTAACTCTTCAATTATAGGATACAAAATATTTTTACATTGGTTTCTATATCCAGAATAATCTAGTTGTGTCTTAAGATGTCCCCATCTTTTAAGCCCTAGTTGTCTTAGCTCTGGACAAGGAAGTTGTACAAGCCCTATATTATTTTCCATACAATATTTTACCATCTCTTGAAAGTCTTTCATCTCTCTTCCGTAAGGTAAAACAACTGAATTTTGGTTTAGAATACAGTGAGAGATAATTAAAATTTTTCTCCCTCTATTCATTTCCCTTCAACTCTCTTTTTATATTTTGAGGTAATTTTTGAATTATTAAGGCAACTATAACACACGAAACACTTTTATCTATAACATTTGACAATACTCTTGGAATAAAAGCTGCCGTAAATATCTTCTGTCCACTCTTAGCCAACCAACCTACAAAAATATCCAAAGTTCCTCCTGCTAGTCCTCCAAATAGATATACAGTAATAGGTGTTCCAATAAGTGGAGCTAGTACTGATAAGATAAGCCCTGTTATTAGAGCAGTCTTCACATCAAAAGCAAATTTTTTAGCTACTAGTCCTACAAATATACCAATTACCATATTTACTATTGCATAAGGTAACTCCACAGGATTATTTACAACTGAAGTTATAACATTGGTAATAAGTCCTGTTATTCCTCCAAAAAATGGTCCTAAAAGTGCCCCAGCTAATATTGTTCCAATAGTATCAAAAAATAAAAATGGAATAGCAAAAGTTTTAGCTAATACAGCTAATACTATATTTAATCCTATTCCCATTGCTGATATTGTTAAAGATAATGTTTTTTTATTCATATTTTTTTACCGTCCTTTACTATTTCGTTTTTTTAATTTAAATACACTCTCTCCTTTCATAATTTTTTCTACACGCTGCCGAAACATTCTCATAATAAATACCTCCCAAATTTTTATTATATATCAGTTAAGCTTCCTTAACACTATTGAATATTATACCATATTTTTTAAATTTTATCTCTTTAAAAAGAAAAAAGAGAGTTACAATTTATATTGCAACTCCCTTTTTAATCTATCTATATAATACTCCAATATCTTTTCTAAAGTATTTCTTTTCAAAGTTTACTTTCTCAGCATCAGAGTAAGCTTTTGCTCTAGCTTCCTCAAGGTTATCCCCAATAGCTACCACATTGATTACCCTTCCACCATTAGTAAGAAGTTTTCCATCTTCTAGTTTAGCTCCAGCTACAAATACCATATTATCTACACTATCCATACCTGTTATCTCGTAACCTTTGTTATATTTTTCTGGATATCCACCAGAGGCAAGAACTACACAACAAGCTGATTTATTACTCCATTTTACATCTATTTCAGAAAGCTTTCTATCTATTCCACTCTCTAATAGGTTTATAAAATCTGATTCAAGTAGTGGTAATACAACTTGAGTTTCTGGGTCTCCCAATCTCATATTGTACTCAAGAAGATATACTCCCTTAGCAGTTATCATTAGTCCAAAGAATATAAATCCAGCAAAATCCATTCCCTCTGCTTTTATTCCCTCAAGAGTAGGATTCATTATCTCAGTTATAAATTTATCATATACCTCTTTAGTTACATAAGGGTTAGGAGCTATTGTTCCCATTCCTCCTGTATTTAATCCTGTTTCTTTCTCTCCAATTTTCTTATGGTCTTTAGCAGAGATAAAAGGTAGGATAATATTTGAGTCAGTTACTGATAAGATAGAAGCCTCTACTCCATCTAAGAACTCCTCTACTACAATTTGCTCTCCAGCACTACTGAATACTTTATCTACCATTATCTCATCTACTGCTTTTAGAGCCTCTTCAAGATTTTGGCAGATAAGTACCCCTTTACCAGCAGCAAGTCCACTAGCTTTTACCACTAGAGGAAACTCACAAGTTTTTATATATTCCTTAGCCTTGTCAGCTTCATTGAATACTTCATAAGCAGCTGTTTTTACTCCATACTTTTTCATAAAATCTTTAGCAAAAGCTTTTGACCCTTCAAGTAGAGCAGCTTTCTTATCTGGTCCAAAGATTTTTAATTCTTCAGCTTGGAATTTATCTACAATACCATCTACTAGAAGTTCCTCACTTCCAACGATAGTTAAATCTATTTTATTCTCTTTAGCAAAGGTAAGAATTTCATCTACTCCTTTTAGATTTACATTCTCTCCCTTTTCAAGTAACTCTGTTCCACCATTTCCTGGAGCACAGTATACTTTTTCTACTTTCTCATTTTGACTTACTTTCCAGCAGATAGTATGCTCTCTTCCACCGCTTCCAACTACTAATATTTTCATTCTCTCTTCTCCTTTAAAAAATTAATAGTAGCTACTTTCAACTACAAACTTTAATCAAGAAAACTCAAAGAATTGCGTAAATTACGGAGAAAAGTTAGATTAACTCAGCGAAATCGAACGCTAAAAAACACAACTGTTTGAGTGAAACGAGTTTTCCAATAGTAGAGGAGTTTTAACGACTACTACTATTGAGACACAGAAATTTATTTTCTGTGTTACATTAAGGAAACACTGAAAGCTTTGCTTTCTGTGTCTCAAAATTCTTAGAGAGCTAAAGCTCTTAGAATTTTGGAAGCCATAGTTAATCAACTTTTTGTAGTCTGAAGCAATTCTTAGTTTTCTTTTAATTTTTTAATAACTTAAGTAGATACGATTAGTGTTTGAAATGTCTCATTCCACTGAATATCATAGCTATTCCATGCTCATTACAAGCTTCGATAGATTCCTTATCTCTAATAGAACCTCCAGGTTGGATTATAGCTTTGATTCCATGTTTTGCACAAGTGTCTACTACATCTCTAAATGGGAAGAAAGCATCAGAAGCAAGGACAGCTCCCTCTATTCTCTCTCCAGCTCTTTCTATTGCTTGTTCAGTAGGCCAAATTCTATTTGTTTCTCCATTTCCTATTCCAATAGCCATCTTATCTTTAGCTACTACAATAGCATTAGATTTTACATGTTTTACTATCTTCATTCCAAAATCTAAGTCACTCATCTCTTTTTCAGTAGGAGCTTTTTCTGTAACAGTTTCATAGTGAGTAGAAAAACTTAAATCTTCATCTTGTACCAGGATTCCTCCATCTACTTTTACAAGGTTTACTTTGTCCATAGGTTTATGATGGCATTTTATTACTCTTAGATTTTTCTTAGTTCTTAATACTTCTAAAGCTTCCTCTGTAAAGCTTGGAGCTATTACTATCTCTAGGAATATTTTTACTAACTCTTCAGCAGTTGCCTTATCTACCTCTTTATTAAGAGCTACTATTCCTCCAAATATAGATACAGGGTCGCACTCATAAGCTTTTACATAAGCCTCGTGTATATCCTTTCCAATAGCTGCCCCACATGGAGTAGAGTGTTTTACTCCACAACAAGCTGGCTCTTCAAATTCACAAGCCACTTTCCAAGCTACGTCCATATCTCTTATATTATTAAATGAAAGCTCTTTACCATTTAATTGTTCAAAATCCTTCATAGCTCCACTATCAGTAGTTGATACATAGTAAGCAGCTTTTTGATGAGGGTTCTCTCCATATCTTAAATCCATAACTTTTTCATACGAAGCATTTAGATAGTGAGGCATCTCGTCTCCAAGTAAGAAACTAGATATAGCTGCATCATAAGCAGATGTTAAGTTGAAAACTTTTCCAGCAAGTCTTTTTCTTGTTTCAAATGTTACCTCTCCAGCTTCCATCTCTTTCATAACTGTTTCATAGTCAGCTGTATCACTAATTACTACAACATCTTTAAAAGATTTTGCTGCTGATCTTAGCATTGTAGGTCCACCAATATCTATAAATTCAACTTTCTCTTCAAAAGTTAAATCCTCATTTACTTTCTTAAAGAATGGATATAGATTTACAACTACCATATCAATAGTTTCTATTCCTCTAGCTTTTATAGTGGCCATATGCTCCTCATTATCTCTTATAGCTAAAATTCCCCCATGGATTACAGGGTGTAGAGTTTTTACTCTTCCATCTAACATCTCTGGAGCTTTTGTTACTTCAGCTACCTCTATTACTGGTACTCCATTCTCTTTTAAATATCTATATGTTCCACCTGTTGAGATTATCTCCACGTTGTGTTTTACTAAAAATTGTGCAAACTCTAATATTCCATTTTTATCAAAAACTGATATTAATGCTCTTTTCATTATAATAGACTCCTTTATCTTCTTTCTGATATAATTTTTGCAATAGATTCAGGTAAAAGCTTATGTTCTTCTACTAATACTCTCTTTTGTAAAATCTCTGGAGTATCTCCTTCTAAGACCTTTACTCTCTTTTGAGCTATTATCTCTCCACTGTCCACTCCTGTATCTACATAGTGTACTGTACAACCACTCTCTTGCTCTCCAGCTTTTAGTACAGCTTCATGTACCCTTATACCATACATTCCTGAACCACCAAATTTTGGAAGAAGAGAAGGGTGAATATTGATTATTCTCCCCTTCCATTTATTTACAAACTCTTCATCAATGATAGATAAAAATCCAGCTAGAACTATCAAATCAATTCCTCTTTCTGAAACAATTTTATCTATCTCTCTACATAGCTCTTTTTTTAAAACTTTTCTATCTAAGGTATATCCATCTATTCCAGCTTCCTTAGCTCTCTCTACTCCATAGCATTCTCTATCTCCAATTACAACTTCAACTTTACATTGTAACTCTCCACTTTTAGATTTATCTATTATAGATTGAAGATTGCTTCCTCCACCAGAAACTAAAACTCCTATTTTAAACATAGTCCCTTTTCTCCCTTTTGAACATATCCTATTTCAAAAGCTTCTTCTCCATATTTAGCAAGCTCTTCTATTACTCCATCTTTATCTTTAGGGTCTACTACTAGTACAAAACCTACTCCCATATTGAATGTTCCATACATCTCATCTTCTGGGATATCCCCCTCTTTTTGAATATATTTAAATATATCTAATACTCTTAATTTTTCTTTTAATACAACTGGTTGATGTCCTTCACTTATTGTTCTAGGTAAGTTCTCTGGTAATCCTCCTCCAGTTATATGAGCCATACCTTTTACATTATATTTTTCTAATACAGCAAGAACTGGTTTTACATATATTTTTGTAGGTGTAAGAAGAGTTTCACTAATTGGTTTTCCATTGTACTCTTTATTATAGTCAGTTATTACTTTTCTTACTAATGAGAATCCATTACTATGTACTCCAGAAGATGGTATAGCTATTAAGATATCTCCTTCAGAAGTTGTACTTCCATTTACTATTTTAGATTTTTCTACTGCTCCTACACAGAAACCAGCTATATCATAATCTCCTACTTTGTAGAATCCTGGCATTTCTGCTGTTTCTCCACCTATAAGGGCAGCTCCAGCTTGATAACAACCTTCAGCTACTCCAGAAACTAATTCAGCTGCTACTTCAGCATCTAATTTTCCACAAGCTAGATAATCTAAAAAGAATATTGGTTTTGCTCCGTGGCAAAGTACATCATTTACACACATAGCAACAGCATCTATTCCTACTGTGTCATATTTTTTTGTAGTAAGAGCTATCTCTAATTTTGTTCCTACTCCATCAGTTCCAGAAACTAATACAGGATTTTCATATTTTCCTAACTCATACATAGCTCCAAAACTTCCAAGTCCATTTAATACGTTGCTATTCATTGTCTTAGCAACAGCTTTCTTCATAAGCTCTACTGCTCTGTATCCTTCCTCTTTATCTACTCCAGCTTCTTTATATGAAATTGCCATTTTTTCCTCCAAAATTTAAATTATTTTTTACTCTTCTGTTGGTGTATCTACTGGATACTCTCCATTGAAACATCCTACACAGTAATCACAACCCTTTAGGGATTTTAACATATTTTCCATTGATAGATAATCTAATGTATCTGCATTTATCTCTTTTCTTATCTCTTCTACTGATAATCTAGCTGCTATTAACTCCTCTCTATGAGCTGTATCTATTCCAAAATAACAAGAGTGTTTTACAGCTGGAGAAGCTGAACGGAAGTGTACTTCCTTAGCTCCTGCTCTTCTGATTATTTCTATTAAAATCTTACTTGTTGTTCCTCTTACTAGTGAGTCATCAATTATTACTACTCTTTTTCCCTCAAGATTTACTTTTAATGGATTTAATTTTACCATTACAGCTTGTTCTCTCAGAGCTTGAGTAGGTTTTATAAATGTTCTTCCTATATATTTATTTTTTACTAGCCCTATTGCATAAGGTATTCCACTAGCTTCAGCAAAACCGATAGCTGCTGGTATTCCAGAATCTGGTACACCTATTACTACATCTGCCTCTACTTTCATCTGTTTGGCAAGTAATCTTCCAGCCTCTACTCTAGACTCATATACATTTAATCCATCTATTACACTATCAGGTCTAGCAAAGTATATGTGTTCAAATGAGCAAGGTGCTTTTTTATTATTTTCTGAGTATTTTACAGATTTTACTCCATTCTCATCTATTATTACCATCTCTCCTGGTAATACATCTCTAATTAGAGTTCCTCCCACAGCATCAATGGCACAAGATTCAGAAGCTAAAATATAATCTCCATTTTCATTTATACCTAAGCAAAGTGGTCTTATTCCATATGGGTCTCTTACCCCTACCAATTTGTTTCCAGCTAAGATTACTAATGCATAAGCTCCTTTTATAGCTCCTACTGTACTTCTTATAGCATCTTCAACATTTCCATTAGCTTTTCTTGCTATCATTTTGATGATAACTTCTGAGTCTATTGAAGTATTAAAAGTAGAACCAGCATCCTCTAATAACTCTCTTATTATCTTTGCATTAGTTAAATTTCCATTGTGAGCTACTGCTATTTGTCCTAATTTATATCTACTCTCAAGAGGCTGAGCATTTTCTAATTTGCTCGCCCCTGTTGTAGAGTATCTCACATGTCCTATTGCAGCATTTCCAACAAGATTATTTAAAGTTTCTGGTGTAAATACATCTGCAGTAAGTCCCATTCCTTTATAAGTTACTATCTCTCCAAAATTAGAAACAGATATTCCCGCACTCTCTTGACCTCTATGTTGAAGAGCATATAATCCGTAGTAAGTTATTTGTGCTACTTCATTTACCTCTTTTGAATATATTCCGAATACTCCACACTCCTCTTCCATTTTATCTTTAGCCATTAGAATTTCTGTGCAGTTCATCATTAAGCCCCCAATCTCTTTAATACTTCTATATAAGCCTCTTCTATTCCTCCAAGGTCTCTTCTAAATCTATCCTTATCTAATTTTTTACCTGTTTCTTTATCCCATAATCTACAAGTATCTGGAGTTATCTCATCAGCTAGTAAGATTTCTCCTGCAGCATTTTTACCAAATTCTATTTTGAAGTCTACTAAAGTAATTCCAATTTTATCAAAAGCATCTTTTAATAGGTTGTTGATTTGACCAGTAATTCTATATATCTCTGCTAACTCCTCATAAGTACAAAGTCCTAAAGCAACTGCATGGTGGTCATTGATTAATGGGTCTCCATAAGCATCATTTTTATAGCAGATTTCAAATATTGTGTTAGTTGGTTTAGTTCCTTCTGGGATTCCAACTCTTGCTGCCATTGAACCAGCTATTACGTTTCTTACTATTACTTCTAATGGGAATATTTTTACTCTTTGGCAAAGTTGGTCTCTATCATTTAATACATCTACTAAGTGAGTTTTTATTCCATTTTTCTCTAACATTCTGAATAACATAGCTGTTATTTTGTTGTTCATTACACCTTTATTTACTATTGTTCCTTTTTTAGCTCCATTTCCTGCTGTTGCATCATCTTTATAGTGAATTATTACTAAGTTCTCATCTGTTGTTGAATATACTTGTTTAGCTTTTCCTTCATAAATAAAATCTTTTTTTTCTACTGACATTTTAATTCCTCCTGAGATACTTTTAATATTTTTATACCTTATTTTTATTTTTTATTGAAATTTAAATTTTAAATTTGAAAACTTCTATTATCTGTAACTTTATAGAAAATCTCTTGATTAAAATCAAGAATAACGAAGATTGAGGAGAATATTAGAGCAAGTCAGTGAAAGCGAATGCCCAAAAACACAATTGTTTGAGTGAAACGAGTTTTGTGTTTTTAATGAGCTGAGTCATACTTGCTCTTTATTCTTTGAACGAAAGTTATTCTTGAATTTTATAGTAGTAACTTCTCTATGTAATTTACACAACCCTTTGTTTTCAAGAAATTGAAGTTTAAAGTTCTACTCCTGATTCATTATCAGCTATAAATTTAGCTTTCATATCTTTTCTGAAGTTTCTTAATTTCTCTTTTAGTTCTGGAGATTTTAATGAAAGCATTTGTACAGCTAACATTCCTGCGTTGTATGAGTTATTTACTCCAACAGTTGCAACTGGAATTGATTTAGGCATCTGTACTATTGATAATAATGCGTCCATTCCGTTGAAAGCTGCCTCAATAGGTACTCCTATTACTGGTAGTGTAGTTTTTGAAGCTATAACTCCAGGTAAATGAGCTGCAAGCCCAGCTCCAGCTATAATTACATCATAACCTTCTACCTCTAATTTTTCTAATGTTTCTTCTAATTTTTCAGGTACTCTATGAGCTGAAAGTACATGAGCTGAATACTCTATTCCAAACTCTTTTAAGCAGTTAGCTGCTCCTCTCATCTTCTCTGTATCTGATTTACTTCCGAAAATAATAGCTACTTTCATTTGTCCTCCTAAATTATTTGAAATATTTTACTCCATTTTCAAATATTTTTTGCTCTTTATTTCCAATTATATTTTTAAATACATTGTTTCCATATCTTTCTGTATGTCCCATCTTACCAAATACTCTTCCATCTGGCGAAGTAATTCCTTCAATAGCAAAGCTTGAACCATTAGGGTTGAATCTAAACTCATTAGTTGGTTCTCCCTCTAAGTTGACATATTGAGTTGCCACTTGTCCATTTTCAAATAGCTTTTTAATTACCTCATCACTAGCAAAGAATCTTCCCTCTCCATGTGACACTGCTATTTCAAACTCTGAACCTGTTTCTATTCCAGCAAGCCAAGGTGACTTATTAGAAGTTACTTTAGTTTTTACCATTTGAGATATATGTCTACCAATTTTATTGAATGTAAGAGTTGGTGAATCTTCAGTAATCTTTCCTATCTCTCCATAAGGAAGTAATCCAGATTTGATAAGAGCTTGGAATCCATTACAAATTCCTAATATAAGTCCATCTCTCTCTAAGAACTTATGGATAGCTTCTGCTACTTTAGGGTTAGTAAGTACTGTTGCTATAAATTTACCAGAACCATCTGGCTCATCTCCAGCACTGAATCCTCCTGGGAACATTAGGATTTGAGAGTTATTTATCTCTTTTACCATCTTTTCTATTGAGTCATTGATATACTCTTGAGTTAGGTTTCTAAATACTAATATATTTGATTCTGCCCCAGCTTTTTCAAATACTCTAGCTGAATCATATTCACAGTTTGTTCCTGGGAAAGCTGGTACTAATACTCTTGGTTTAGCTATCTTATTTTTACATACTACTATATTTTTAGTAGTATAAGGAGTCCAAATATATTTTTCAACTTTTTCTACTGTTTTATGAGGGAAAACTGGGAATAGTTTATCTAACCATACCTTCTCTCCAACAGTCATATCTATCTCAATATCTCCTACTACTACTTTGTATTCAGAGATTGTTTCTCCTAATAATTCTACATTTTTACCAGTAAGTTCTACATTTGACTCCACTATAAATGTTCCATATCCTAACTTGAATAACTCATCTCCAAGATTAGATATCTTAGCTCCTATTCTATTTCCAAATGTCATCTTACTTACTGCTTCAGCTATACCACCAGTTTTTAATGTCATAGCTGATACTATATTTCCATTAACTATATTTTCATGTACATATTCAAAGTTTTCTTTTAACTCTTCCACATTAGGCATATAGTTTTCTAACATATGGTGTTTTACTAAGTAGATTTTATTTCCAGCCTTTTTAAACTCTGGAGATATTACTACACTAGCTTTTACTGGAGATACAGCAAAAGATATTAGTGTAGGCGGAACGTGAATATCATTAAATGTTCCACTCATAGAGTCCTTTCCTCCAATAGCTGGTATTTCAAAAGCTCTTTGCATCTCTATTGTTCCTAATAAAGCCGAGAAAGGTTTACCCCAATTTTTAGGATTTTGTCCAAGTTTTTGGAAGTATTCTTGGAATGAAAGTCTTACTCTCTTATAATCTACTCCCACACTTACTAATTTTGCTAATGATTCAACTACTGCATAAGCTCCACCATGGAATTGTGACCAAGATGATAATACTGGGTTATATCCCCAAGTGATAGCAGAAGCTGTATCTGTTTCCCCTTTAAGTAATGGTAATTTTTGTACACTTACATCTGTTGGAGTCATTTGATATTTTCCACCAAATGGCATAAGTACAGTAGTAGCTCCTATTGTAGAATCAAATATCTCCATAAGTCCCTTTTGAGAAGCTACATTTAAAGATGATAACATGTTGTACCACTTAGCTTCTAAATTCTCTCCTTCGTAAGCTACTTTTGTAAGAGGGCTCTCTTCATAAGAGATATTCTCTACTTCTACCTCTGTCTCTTGAGTAACTCCGTTAGTATCTAAAAACTCTCTTGAGATATCTACTATCTTCTTACCTTTCCAACTTAGCACAAGTCTATTTGTGTCAGTAACCACTGCTACAACTGTTGCTAATAAGTTCTCTCTATTTGCTAATTCTATAAATTTATCTCTATCTTTAGCCTCTATTACTACTGCCATTCTCTCTTGTGATTCAGAGATAGCTAGCTCTGTTCCACTAAGTCCTAAATATTTAGTAGGAACTACATCTAAGTTGATATCTAGTCCAGGAGCTAACTCTCCTATTGCTACTGATACTCCTCCAGCTCCAAAGTCATTACATTTTTTAACAAGTCTTGTAACCTCTGGATTTCTAAATAATCTTTGAATTTTTCTTTCCTCTGGAGCATTTCCTTTTTGTACCTCTGCTCCACAAAGTCTTAAGGAATCATCTGTATGCTCTTTAGAAGAACCAGTTGCTCCTCCACAACCATCTCTTCCTGTTTTTCCTCCAAGTAGTACAACTATATCTCCTTTAGAAGCATTCTCTCTTCTTACCCAATCAGCTGGCACAGCTCCAACTACTGCTCCTACTTCCATTCTCTTAGCTTTATATCCATCGTGATAGATTTCAGCTACATGCCCAGTAGTAAGTCCTATTTGGTTTCCATAAGATGAGTACCCTGCTGCTGCTCCTGTTGTTATTTTCTTTTGAGGTAATTTTCCTTGTAAAGTATCTTCTAATTTTTCTAATGGGTTACCAGAACCTGTTACCCTAATAGCTTGGTATACATAAGATCTTCCTGATAGTGGGTCTCTTATTGCTCCTCCTAAACAAGTAGAAGCTCCTCCAAATGGCTCTATCTCAGTAGGATGGTTATGAGTTTCGTTTTTAAACATAAGTAGCCACTTTTCTATTTTTCCATCTACATCTACATCTATATATACTGAGCAAGCATTTATCTCATCAGATACCTCTAAGTCATCTAGCTTACCAGTTTTTCTCATCTCTTTTCCACAGATTGTTGCCATATCCATTAGAGATATATATTTTTTCTCAAGTCTTTCTTGATGAACAAATTCTCTTGCTTGTAAATATTTTTCAAAAGCTTTTTGTAATGTTTCTCCAAAAGCTGATTTTGGGAAAACAATATTTTTTATTCTAGTTTCAAATGTTGTATGTCTACAATGGTCAGACCAATAAGTGTCTAATACTTTTATCTCTGTTTCAGTTGGATTTCTTTTTTCCGTATCTCTAAAATACTCTTGTACAAAAGCTATATCAGCAAATGTCATAGCTAGTCCAAGCTCTTTTCTAAATTTCTCTAACTCCTCAGCTCCATATGTAATAAATCCTTCAAATACAGGAACTTCTTGAGCTAATTCTCCCTCTTCTATCTCTAATTTCTCAAGAGTTTTCTCTCTCATCTCCACAGGGTTGATATAGTAATTTTTTACTTTGTTTAGCTCCTCTTCTGATATATCTCCCTCTAAGATTATAACTTTTCCACTTGTTACTACTACATTTTGATTTTTATCAGATATTAGATTTAAACATTGCATAGCTGAGTCAGCTCTTTGGTCAAATTGCCCTGGTAAAAATTCCACAGCAAAGTATTTTGCCCCTTTACTATCTAACTCTTCAGTTACTCTATCTGTTACTACCTCTGAGAATATAAGCTTTTTAGCCTTTGCTAACTCTTCGCTATCTATTCCAAAGACATCATAGCAGTTTAATAATCTTACTTTTTCTAATCCTTTTAGTTGAAGACTCTCTCTTAGTTCATTCTCAAGTCTTTTAGCATCTAAATCAAATCCTGATTTCTTTTCTACAAAAATACGGTAATTCATTTCTCCTCCTGAAAAATTTTAACATAGATTTTTTTATTAGAATAATCCTTCTATCTTTCCATTCTCATCTATATCTATCAACTCAGCTGCTGGTTTTTTAGGTAGTCCTGGCATATCTATTATATCCCCAGCCATAGCTACTATAAATCCTGCTCCTGCTGATATTCTTAGTTCATTTATTGTTACAGTAAATCCTATTGGTCTACCTATTAGTGAAGCATTATCTGATAAAGATTTTTGAGTTTTAGACATACAAACTGGTAAGTTTCCATATCCTAGCTCATCTATTATCTTTAACATCTTCTTAGCTCCAGAGCTAAACTCTACTCCATCAGCACCATATATCTCTTTTGCTATTGTTTCTATCTTCTCTTTTATGCTTAAATCCAATGAGTAAAGTGGTGTATAGTTATCTGTCTCTTTTTCTAATTGAGCCATTACCTCTTTAGCAAGAGCGATTCCTCCCTCTCCACCTTTTGCCCATACCTCACATAGAGCAACTGGTACATCTAGCTCTTTACAGTGCTTTTCAATAAACTCAAGCTCTCTTTCAGTGTCGCTTACAAATCTATTGATTGCTACCACAACTGGTAAGTTGTATTTTTTCATATTCTCTATATGTTTATCTAAGTTAGCGATTCCTTTTTCTAATGCTTCTAATCTCTCTTCTGATAACTCCTTAGCTCCACCGTGATGTTTTAGAGCTCTTACTGTTGCTACTATTACTACACAGTTAGGTCTTAGATTTCCTTTTCTACATTTTATATCTAAGAATTTTTCTGCCCCCAAGTCAGCAGCAAATCCAGCCTCTGTTATAGCATAATCAGAAAGTTTTAATGCTAATTTTGTAGCTAAGATTGAGTTACATCCATGAGCTATATTAGCAAATGGTCCTCCATGGATAAATACTGGAGTGTTTTCTAAAGTTTGAACAAGGTTTGGTTTTAAAGCCTCTTTTAATAGTGCTGTTACAGCTCCCTCTATTTTTAAATCTCCTACTGTAAGAGCTTTTCCATCTCTTGAATATCCAAATACCATGTTTCTTATCTTATCTTTTAAATCCATAAGTGAATTTGCTAAACATAGAGCTGCCATTATCTCAGAAGCTACTGTTATTTGGAAAGATGATTCTCTAGGTATTCCATTAGCTTTTCCACCAAGTCCAATAACTACCTCTCTCAGTGCTCTATCATTCATATCTACTACTCTTTTCCAAGAGATTTTTGTAACATCTATATTTAGTAAATTTCCTGAATTAATATGGTTATCAATACAAGCAGCTATTAAGTTGTGAGCCACCCCTATTGCATGTAAATCTCCTGTAAAATGTAAGTTTATATCTTCCATAGGAATTACTTGTGCATATCCTCCACCAGTAGCTCCACCTTTCATTCCAAATACAGGTCCAAGAGATGGTTCTCTTAGAGCAGCTACTGAAGATTTTCCTAATCTGTTTAAAGCTTGAGTAAGTCCTACTGTAACTGTTGATTTTCCCTCTCCAGCTGGAGTTGGTGTGATAGCTGTTACCAATACTAGTTTACCATCTTTTTTATCTTCTAATCTTTTTAGCACATTAAGGTTGACTTTTGCTTTATATTTTCCATATTGTTCTATGTCATCTTCAGTAAGTCCTACCTTCTTTGCTATCTCTAAAATATTTACTATTTTTGCCTCTTGAGCTATTTGAATATCAGTTTTCACATTTCCCTCCTTGAAGTTTCTATTAAAACAAAAGGTCTAAGTACACACTCATGCTCTGCATCAGTACACACTTAGACCACTATTTATGTCTATTCTTAAGTTTACAATTATGCCTTTGTTAGTAAATGTTTTAAACCTATTTTTCAGTTTTTTCTTCTTTTTATTAACAAATAGCATTTTCTCCTCCTAATATCTTTACTCATACATACTAAAGGAGTCAACAAAAAAATCCTTCAACTCATAGCAGTTTATTACAATGGTAAACCGTAGAAACTCCTCTCCATATTAGAGGTATATATGAGATATATTTCTTTCTATATGTTAAGAATATCACAAAAGTGAAACTTTGTCAAAATAAAAACTTTTTTTCTTATTTTATCTATTTTTTATTCTTTAATCAGTGCTTTTTATACCGAAATAAAACTATTTGTTTTTTAATTTTTTATATAAAAATTCTATTGCTAAGATATATCCATCACTTCCTAAGCCACAAATTTGTCCTACACAAGCTGGTGCTGTAAAAGATTTATGCCTAAACTCTTCCCTCTTATGAATATTTGAAAGATGAACCTCTATTGTTGGAATATCTACACTTTTTATAGCATCATATAGAGCTATGGAAGTATGAGTATATGCTCCTGGATTAATTACTATTCCATCATACTTTTCTAAATATGCTCTTTGAATAAAGTTTATAATCTCTCCCTCAATATTACTTTGATATATTGTTACCTCTATATCTTCAGCTAAATTTTCTTTAATATAGGCACACATCTCCTCATAAGTTTGTACACCATAAATATTTTTCTCTCTTATTCCCAAAAAGTTTATATTAGGTCCATTTACTACCATTACTTTCATTACCTTTTCATCTCCTCCAATCTCTCTATAACTTTTTTCTCTACTTCCTCTCTTGTAACTATATCTACTTCTATTCCCTCCCATAATTCATCACTTTTTATAGCTTGACCTACAAGCATAGTTACTCCATCTACACATTTTAAACTACAATTTTTTGCTAATTGTAAAAACTTTGTAGTCTTAGGGTTATATACTACATCAACAGCTACATCAAAACGTTTTAAAATCTCCTCATCTACAGGAGAACTATCTACATTGGGATACATTCCTAGTGGAGTAGTATTTACAACAATATCTCCTCCTATTATATTTTCATAAGATACTACCTCTATATTCCTAAATCTATTTTTTAACTCTCTTCTTTTCGATTCTACATCTCTAGTTACTACAACTATCTCCTTAGCTCCCAAGTCATGTAGAGCTACTATCACAGATTTTGAAGCTCCACCACTTCCTAAAACATAGCATATCTTTCCTTTTACTTTTACATCATGTTTTTTTAGCATCTCTATGACACCATAGTAATCACTATTATACCCATAGCTTTTCCCATTTTTTATCTTCACTAAGTTTACAGCCCCAATTTTTTCTGCTTCTTCAGAGATAAAATCAAGTTGTTTCATCACAACCTCTTTATAGGGAATAGTTATATTAAAACCTTTTATTCCCTTTTCTTCCATTATTTTTAGAATATCTTTTCCATCTTCAATCTCATACAATGAGTACTCTGCTCCCACTCCAAGCTTATCAAAAATATAATTATGTATCACTGGAGATAGTGAGTGCCCCAATTTTTTTCCCACAAGACCATATTTATTCATATCTGCCTCCTGCTTCATATATCTTATCTAATAGTGCTATTGCCATTATTGATTCTATTACCACTACTGCTCTTGGAACTATACAAGGGTCATGTCTTCCCTCTATCTCCAATTCACAATTTTGTTTATCTTTTACATTTATTGTATTCTGTATTTTTGAAATAGATGGGGTAGGTTTTATAACTACTCTAAAATTTATAGGCATTCCATTGGATATTCCACCTAATATTCCTCCATTATTATTGGATTTAGTTTTCACTATACTATTTTTATAGTAGTATTCATCACTTACTTCACTACCATAATATTTTGCTATATCAAATCCCTTTCCAAACTCTATTCCTTTTACAGCTGGTACAGAAAAAGCTAAATGAGCTATACTACTCTCTAATGAATCGAAAAATGGCTCTCCTAAGCCCGCTGGTACTCCTATTGCAAAGCACTCTATGGTTCCACCTACAGAATCTTGATTTATTCTAGCTCTCTCTATCTCCTCTTTTATCTCTACTATTTTCTTTTCATCTAAAATAGCCATCTCTTTTTTAGCCAACTCATCAAAAAACTCTTTAGATAATCTATCTTCATTTGGTGTTTCTACTTCTATATTTTTTATACTCTTTATCATAGCTCCTACATATATTCCCTTTTTAGCTAAGATACTCTTAGCCAAGCTTCCAGCAAAAACAAGTGGGGCTGTTACTCTTCCAGAAAAATGACCTCCACCTCTTACATCATTATATCCTCTATATTTTATATATGCTGGATAATCACTATGACTAGGTCTCATTACCTCTTTTAATTTAGAATAATCTTTAGATTTTTTATCTTCATTTCTAATGATTGCACAAAGAGGAGCTCCTGTAGTTTTTCCATCACAGATTCCACTTAAAATCTCAAAGCTATCACTCTCTTTTCTTTGAGTAGAAAAACTATTTTTCCCTGGTGCTCTCCTTCCCATATCTCTCTCTATACTTTCAAAATCTATATCTATACCACTAGCTAATCCATCTATATTTACCCCTATTGCTTTTCCGTGAGATTCCCCAAAAATTGATAATCTCAAACTATGTCCCCAATTAGCTCCCATACTCTTCTCCTCTCTCTATTCTTCTAACATAATTATACCACATTTTATCAATTTAATGACGTAAATTTAAAATCATCTTATATGATAAGTTTCTTATATTATTTTTTTCAAAAATATGATATAATAAGGTCTAAAATTAATTTGTGGAGGAAAAATTTTTATGAAATTAAAATCTTTAATAGCAGGAGTAGCACTACTGTCTTCTGTTTCTTTTGCTGCTACACAAGGAGCTCAATTTTCAGTATTACCAGGAGTTCAATTTGGAGCTACTAAATACGACTCAATAGATGGATTCAGTTTTAATGTTCTTGGTGCTGAAAACCAAAATGTTTCAGGGGTAGATTTATCTCTTATTGGTTATAGAAAAGTCAATGGTAATTTTAATGGATTACACCTTTCACTTTTCTTTGAAGCTTTTAGAGTAGATGGAAATATGAGAGGAATCTCTTTAGCTCTTTGGAATGATGTTAAAGGAGATGTAAATGGTGGAAATCTTGGACTTGTAAATACAGTTGGAGGAAATGCTACTTTCCAATTAGGTGGACTTAATATGGTTAATCAAGAAGCTATGGTTCAAATTGGTTTTGTTAACTATGCTCAACAAGTGGGAGGGCTTCAATTCGGATTTGTCAATGCTACTAAAAAACTAGAAGGATTACAAGTAGGACTTATCAACTATGCTGAAAATGGAGTATTCCCTGTTTTACCTATTGTAAACTTTAGAAAAACATTATTTTAAAAATAGAGTGGTTTTCCCACTCTATCTTTGTTTATTTATGTTTATTATTATTCCCAAGGCTGAAAATACTGTTATAAGAGAACTTCCTCCTGAGCTAAAAAATGGCATAGGTATTCCAAATACAGGAAGTATTCCTAAAGCAACAGAAAGATTAATAGCCATTTGAATTATTATATATCCTCCAATTCCTATTGCTAAATATTTTCCAAAATAATCCTTTGTTTCCACAGCTGTTTTTTGAATAATATTAAAAAGCAATAGAAATATTGTCAAAAGAAGTAACATTCCTATAAATCCAAACTCCTCACCATAGGAAGCAAGGATAAAGTCAGTTTTTATCTCTGGCAAATAGCTATACTTCTGTACTCCATTTCCATATCCCTTACCTACTAATCCACCACTTCCAAAAGCTATAAGAGATTGCCCCACTTGATATCCTATTCCATAGTCATATTCATTTTTCAAAAGACCATTTAAAAAACTTCCAACTCTCTTTATTTTATAACTCTCATTTGATAAGTCAGTTAGATTACTTACATAATAAAACAGACCTCCTATTGATACTAAAACAGCTCCTACACTTCCTACTATCAATTTCATATTTAATCTACTCATAAACAACATAAAAGCAAATATCCCCAAATAGTGTATTGATGTTCCCAAATCTTTTTGTAGATTTATTAATAGCATAAATATTCCCATAACTGGTAACAAAGAAAATAGTATTTTTTTATCGTTGTATCTTTCCTCTTCACATTTTTCCATAATATGGGCTATTATTATAATAAATGGCAATTTCATCATCTCTGATGGCTGCACACTAAAAGAACCAAATCTTATCCAACCTATTGCTCCATTTACATGAGGTATTGCCCTTGATAATGATGGTATTTTACTTCCTATTATAATTATAATAAATATAATTGTAGATAGTAAAAGTAAAATTCCACTCATTTTATTTTTATTATATAATTTGTAATTTATCTTTGAAGTGATTATAAAACAGATTATCCCTAAAATTATATAGATAAAATGGTTTCTAATAACCTTTATTCCTTCAAAGTAGATACTATAAAAACTTGCACTAGCCATATTTAAATTGCTCAATATAACCAAAAAGAAAAGAAGAAGAACTATTCCTCTATTTCTTGCTCTTTTTCTCTTTTCTTTATCTATTTTTTTCAAAGTTTTATTTATTTGATTTCTTTTATAATAAGGATTTTCTGTTTCTAATTTGACTTTGTCCATTCTTTATATCCCTCCAAAGAAATTCTATAAAAATGTTTTTCTTAAATACTTAGCTACTCCATTATCTATATTTTTACCAATCATCTCATTATTAGGAAGCTTTTCTCTAAGCCTTTGAGCACAATTTCCCATAAGAAGTCCCTTACCTACTTCACTTAACATCTCATAATCATTTAATCCATCACCAAAAGCCATAGTATTTTCTAATGGAATATTAAGTTTTTCCATAATATTTTTTACAGCTTCTCCCTTTGTTACATTTTTTGTCATAAGTTCCAAACACTCTGGTCCAGATAGTGTTATTGAAACCTTATCTCCTATTACCTCTTCAAAATACTTTTCTAGCTTAAATAGTTCCTCTTGATTTTTGCTGATAAAAAATATTTTTATAAATTTTTCTCCAACTATTTTAGAGAAATCCTTTACCTCATATAAAAATCCACTCTCTTTATGAAACTCTATATACTCCTCTTTATGCTCTTCAACATACCATTTTGTATCTGTATATATATGTCTTTCAATCTCTTTGTTACACTTAACATTTAAAATAAAATTAGCTGTCTCTTCATCAATATTTCTCTCATATACTTCATTATTATGCTCATCATGTATTCTAGCTCCATTTGAACTGATAAGATATGAGTCTAATCCCAATTGTTTTTTTATTGCTAAAGCATCTAAGTGATGTCTTCCAGTAGCTATAAATATCTTTTTACCTGTATCTTTAACCTTTTTTATAACTTCCTTTGTTTCATCTGATAATTGATGTTTTTCATTTAAAAGTGTTCCATCTAAATCACAAACTATTGCTTCATATTTCATAAACTTAACTCCTCATCTTTTTTATTTTTATACCTTAATATAATACCATTATTTTTTTTTTTTGAAAAGTAATTTTTTTTATTGACATTTTTTTTAAAATATGATATTATTACTTTTGTTGATGAGACGGAATATAGCGCAGTCCGGTAGCGCATCTGCCTTGGGAGCAGGGGGCCGCAAGT
>OGJN01000469.1_pt1 | contig 29188 bp, 23 predicted proteins | sample 1572221 | NCBI WGS metagenome assembly OGJN01 (sample SAMEA2582148, study PRJEB24529) | metagenome | biome: Human gut stool | place: China | collected 2011 | reverse complement strand
AAACCGGATTTTCCGAAGGACAAAACCATGCTGCAATTGAAACTGCCAGAAGGATGCTGCAATCGAACAAATTTACGATAGAAGAGATTGCAAAATTTTCAGGCTTGTCTCAACAGGAAGTAGAAACTATTTCTTCTGACACATAAGAGGAAACAAGCCGTCACAAATGTGGCGGCTGAATCAATGATACACTATATTTTATCCATATTTGCTCTCTGTTTTTCTTCTTTTCTCCCTTGCCATCAATGCACATCGTATTGAAAAGATATTACGAAGCCTTCACCTGAAACGAAGGATCTTCCTCGATCAATTCAATAAATGCTTCTGCGACATCCGGATCAAACTGCGTACCTTTTCCTTTTTCTAATTCCCCGATCGCATACTCCACGCTTAAGGCATCCTTATAAGCCCTCCGGGACACCATTGCATCAAAGCTGTCACATACTGCAAGGATCCTGCCTAAAATCGGGATGTCCGTTCCCTTGACACCGCCCGGATAGCCTTTTCCATCATAGCGTTCATGATGGGATAAAACCGCCGGAATGACATAGTTCATATTCGGGAGGAAATGGATCATCTCAATGGAATTCTCCACATGAGTTTTCATTACATCGTATTCCTCATCTGTCAGTTTGCCCTTCTTCTTTAAGATGCTTTCCGGGATACCGATTTTTCCGATATCATGGAGCAGACCTGCCACTTTTGCAGTCTGGATATCATCCTTTGGAAGCCCCATTTTTGCTGCAAGCTTCATCGCATACCCGGAAACATTCTCAGAGTGTTCAAAGGTGAACGAATCCTTGGCATCAACTGCTGCCATCAGCGCAAAAATCGTCGGCGTTACCTGCTCATAACCTTTCTCCCTGCTCTGTTCCTGTCCCTCAAAACTTTTCTCGTAAATCTCGATACGGTTTTTACCATTTCCTTTTGCATAGAAGGCTGCCCGTCTTGCCTGGCGGAATAATTTTCCTGCACTTTCTGCCATGTTTTTGTCCCATGCGATTCCAATGCTGAACGTAATCGGCTGGATGACTTTTGGCTTATCTTCTTTCTGTTCTAATATCGTATTCTGTATTAGCCGCGCAAACGACAATAGTATTTCTTTTCTGTTTTCTTCCGCAATAATAAGAAATTCATTGGAACCGACACGGAATACCGACATTTTCTCACTGCAGAGGTTCTGCACCTGGGATGCGCTCCACCTCAGGATCTGGTCTCCGGTCTCCTCGCCGTACAGATCATTGTATAACTTAAAGTTATCCATATCCAGATATATCATTCCTGTCGGATGTTCCTTTATGTCCAGATTTTTCATAAATTCACTGCAATAGCTGCGGTTATACAGACCTGTCAGTTCATCATGAATGGACACCTGATATACTTTTTCATAGGCACTGATATTTTTTAATGCGCCGGATACGCTGTTTGCGATCTGCCGGATACAGTCCGCCTCATCATAGATCAGCCTGTTTTTTCTGTGAAGCTCCACATATAAAAATCCATAAATTTTATCGTCATACTTAAAAACTGCGATCTCCGGTTTTTTATGAATGCCGCCGGTGCCACAGAATGACCTCAGCCTTGCCTCTTCCTCTATGTCCAGCACCCGGTCTCCGTCTGCCGTACACTCCACAAAATGGTCATCTCTTTTTTCAAAAATACGTGCATACGAGTCCGGTACTGCCGAACTGACGGTGCTTCGGATTTTCTGGTACAGTTCTTTTTTATTCAGGATTGAGGCCGCCATATCCTGAAATTCCACAAGGCTCTCCACAATGTGTTTTTTCTTCTGGTACAGGATACGCTCCAGCCATTTTCTGGCATAGCTCATGACCAACACCATCCAGAGGCACTGCAGAACGACAAACACTGTGATAAACTGTTTGGTAAAGCTGTCCGTCTGGCCGATCACATGGTCAATGTTTGGCTCCAAAATAATCATTGGAAGAAACGCTACAACTACTGCGATCAAATATACGGCACCTGTTGTCGCACGCATGGAGAATGAGAACAGATACTGTTTATAAATAATGTATACAAAACAGACCGCCATTCCCACTCCGCCAAGGGTATCGAATGGGAAATCACCGCTCCATGGCATCACGCACAGAATATTTCCACCCATGATGAGCAGTGTTCCTATTAATAATGGGCCGAGTTTTTTCCGGTACTCTAATTGTCCCCCGATTTTTTTATGGGCAAGCAGCGTTACATACACTAACAGAATTATCTCTGCTGCTGCCAGCAACCAGATGCCTGTTTTTGCATGATAATGGTAGGATATACCGCCATTCGCCATGATCTGCACTTCCGGCGGTGGGAGAATACAACCGGTAAAAACATTCAGCAGGACAACTGACACCGTCACAGCCATACAGCCATCCAGAAATCTGTCCTTTCCCCGGATGTCAAGATAATGGAACAAAAATCCATATATCAGTATCGGGATCGTAAAAAGTCCCATCAGTGATACATGATACCAGAACTGTATCCCCGGGCTGATCTGCAGTCTCATGAGCACAGCGCCGCCTGTCCAGGACAATAATGCCGACAGTATTGCCTTGAGATCTCTTACTTCTGATGATTTCTCTGCAACATTCAGAAAACAGAATAATAAAAACAGATAGCATATGAGTGCAGCCATTGGAATACCAATATATATATTTTTGATCAACACCAGATTCATGAAATGTTCCATTTTTCATTCTCCTTCGTGTGAAATATCGTATTTCCATTCGCAGTCTGCCGTCAGATACTGTCTCTGTACGCAGACATATATCATTATGTTACCATATTTTTACATTTCATACAAGAATCTGCACGCTTGTCCATTTCCGTTTCGGATCTGTCCCTGTTCCGTTTCAGTTTCCCTGCCGGAAGCTGTTTTTCTCCTTCGTAAGTTCCAGCATAAGCATAAGCACACTCCATTTCCGGTTCGATGGTGTGAGGACTGCTTTATAGTCAACCGGAATCTGTTTCCGGCGCAGTTCAAACAGTATTTTGTCAAAATGCTTTTCATTCACACCGCAGAATACCATAAGGCTCTCCCGTGGTGCACTGCCGGTAAATGGTGCTGTGAGCATGTTCTTTTTTCCCTCTGCGAGATCCCCGATACTCTGCCGCAAATCTGTGGTTTTGATCTCCTCCAGGCGGATTTTCATTGGCGCAAGCAGCTGTTTTACCGCTTCTTTTTCTTTTACCTGATAGATTAATATTTTTTCCATGTTTTTCTCTCCAGACTTAAGAAAAGCCAAACACAAAATATGTCTGGCTTTTTCTTTCATTCTATCATTTTTTATAACACTTCTTCAATAATTTTCTTTAAAGTGCCGGCAGAACTTTGCAGTTTTTCTGTTTCTTCCTCATCGAGAGTGATCGGGATCCGGTTTTCCACACCGTGCGCTCCCACGATCGCCGGCATGCTTAAGGAAATATCGGAAATCCCGAATTCTCCGTGCATCAGATTCGATACCGGTAAAATGGATTTTTCGTCGCGGATGATCGCCTCGCAGATTCTGCGCACTGCCATTGCAACTCCAAAGTAGGTCGCCTTTTTCTTTGCAATGATCTCGTAAGCACTGTTTTTTACATTCTCTGCAATACGCTCGGTCGCTTCGTCATGGTTGAAGTGTCCGCGCATCTCGCAGAATGTATTGATCGGCACACCCGAAACAGTGGCGCTGCTCCATGCTGCAAGCTCGCTGTCGCCGTGTTCGCCGATAATGAATGCGTGCACACTCCGGCTGTCCACATTCAGATGCTCTCCGAGGTTGTATTTTAATCTTGCAGTATCTAACACCGTTCCGGAGCCAAGCACCCTGTTTTCCGGGAAACCGGACAATTTCAATGCCGTGTAGGTCAGGATATCCACCGGATTGGAAACGATCAGCAGGATTCCTCCGCAGTTTCTTTTTGCAATTTCCGGAATGATGGATTTGAAAATACCAACATTTTTCTGGACAAGATCTAATCTTGTCTCATCCGGTTTCTGATTGGCGCCTGCTGTCACGATGATGATCGCTGCATCCACAATATCATCATAATCTCCGGCATAGATTTTCATTGGTCTTGCAAAAGGAAGTCCATGGCTGATGTCCAGCGCCTCTCCCTCTGCCCTGTTTTTATCAGCATCGATCAGAACCATCTCGGAAAACAGACCGCTTTCCATTAATGCAAATGCTGTTGCAGATCCTACAAAACCGCATCCGATCATTGCCACTTTTCTCTGATTTACGCTTGTTTCACTCATATTTTCGTCCTCTCTTTCTTTTTTCTGAAATATCTCCTGTAAGTGGAGACAATCGCAGAATTTTACTGTTATTCCAGGATTCTTCCGTCCGTAGAAATGGTCACTACCTGCCATGGAATGAATTTTCCACTGTTCTGCAATGCTTTTTTCGCAGCCATCTCAATTCCGCCACAGCAAGGCACTTCCATACGTGTTATTGTAACAGATTTGATGTCATTGTTTTTGATAATTTCTGTCAACTTCTCAGAATAGTCCACATCATCTAACTTTGGACACCCGATCAGTGTCACATGACCGCGGATGAATTTACGGTGGAAATCTCCGTAGGCGTATGCGCTGCAGTCCGCTGCGATCAGCAGTTTTGCGCCGTCAAAGTATGGCGCACGGACCGGTGCAAGCTTGATCTGTACCGGCCACTGTGTCAGTTCAGAACGGATTTCTCCTGCCGTCTGCAGCTCTGCGCTTCTGTCTGCATCTGCCTCTCTCCGGATGGCTCTCGCCTGACTTCCCGGACATCCGCATGGTGTCTTTGCCGCCTCTTTGCTCTTTTTATGTTCTTCCACTGCCTTCTCATCATAAGCTGCTGCCTCACGCTCCACAAAATGGATTGCATCTACCGGACAGGCCGGCAGACAGTCGCCGAGACCGTCACAATAATCATCGCGCATAAGCTTCGCTTTTCCATTCACCATTGCAATCGCTCCTTCATGACATGCCTCTGCGCAAAGACCACATCCTACACATGCTTCCTCATCGATCTCTATAATTCTTCTTACCATCTTCCATTCCTCCTGTTGTCTGCATATCTATTATTTGTTTCATTTGACTTTCTATGTGCATACTAATATAATAAAGAAAATTTTTCTGTTGTTTTTACAACGTAATTATGTTTTATTCTACGAACATTGGGCAGGTAATTGTGAAACTCCTTCATAACGTAAATCAAATTGTGAAAAATTAACAAAAGCTTGAGAAAACACTGGGGAGCGGTCGGCACTTAGAAGGTAGGCACGACATTAGTCGTGACTGGCTTCTTAGTACCGTTACCAGCGACACGTAGCGAAAGCGTGTTTTCGAAAATTTTGTTAATTTTGAACAATGTTGTACAGCTTACGAGGAGTTTCACAATTACCGCGCCAACGTACTACGCATACATTTGAAGGGAGTTTCTATGACAAACGACGATCTGCTTTTATTACAGACCTCTGTATTCACAGGGATCACAACCGATGAGATCAGGGACATGCTCTCCTGCCTCTCTGCACGGGAGACGACATTTACCAAAGACGAGATCATTTTTTCCTATGGGGAAACCATCACAGGCATCGGCATTGTGCTGGACGGAAATGTACACATTGTAAAAGAGGACTTCTGGGGCAATGCCAATCTGATGGCAGAATGTGTCCCGGGCGATATTTTCGGGGAAGCCTATGCGATCAATTCCACCGAACCTCTGGAAATGAATATTTTTGCTGCTTCCACCTGCCGCATTTTGTTTCTGGAGGTCTCTAAGATCCTGACGGTCTGCCCATCTGCCTGTGCGTTTCACAACCGGCTGATCCGCAATCTCCTAACGTTAGTGTCCCGGAAAAATTTCCAGTTAAACCGCAAGTTAGAACATATGTCCAAGCGCACCACCAGAGAGAAACTGCTCTCCTACCTGTCCATGGAGTCGAAAAAAGCCAATGCTTCAACCTTTACCATTCCATTCAACCGCCAGCAGCTTGCTGACTATCTCTCTGTCGACCGCTCTGCCATGTCCAATGAATTGTGCAAATTGAGAGATGCCGGCATTTTGGAATTCAACAAAAATACCTTCACGATTTTTGAGAAAAACGATTAAAAGAAACGCTATGATGCTAATTCCTGCACCATAGCGTTTTTTCAGATTCCATTCTCCTTCAGGTAATCCACCCAGATCCCATATTTTGAACCATACAGATGAATGTCGTCGAACGTCAGACTGCTCTTTAAGTTGCCTTCCTCATCGCATACGACCTCATTCATGTCAAGGTAAAAGATATTTTTTCCGTCTGCGAGTGCAGCGATCCGCTCATTCCGCTGCTCGATCCCCACATTGTTAAAGATCGGATCTTTATCACTTTTTTCTTTTGCAACCTTCATGATCCCCTGAACGAAGATCACAGCGTCCGGCTGCAGTTCCCGGAATTTTTCCACTGAATCCTCATAGGCTGTCATGAAACCATCCAGCGTTCCCCTTCCCATCTCATTGATCCCGATCTGGAAATAGATTTTCCCGTATTTTTTTGCCTTAAGCGCTTCCTCTAATGTCACTTTTTCCCCGTCCACTTCACAGAACTTTTCTGTCCAGAGGTTATATACGTTCATGCCGACGGTCGCATAAAAAGTGCTGTCATCGAGTCCGCCGTAATCATGAAGTCCCACGGTTCTCGAGTCACCGATAAACACTGCGTCCGAGAAATACCCGGCGTCCACCGGGTGAAAGCTTCTTACTTCCTCCTGCTCTGTCTCCGCCACTGTCTCCGTTTCTGCCATACTCTCCGTTCCCTCTGCGGCAGGTTCTGTGCTCTCAGTCGCGGAGATCTGCTCCTCATCTCTTCTCAGTTCTGCCAGATGTTCCCATTTATCCCAGAGTGACTCATGGTCGCTGCTCCATGGATAAATCCCATCGTGTATGCCCTGCATGACCAGAACAAAGTACGGTGTTTTTACCGGATCGACCGTATAACGGCTGTAAATCGTATCTTTTCCCAGAAATCCTATCGCTGACAGGATTGCCCAGCCAGCTAAAATCAGAATGGTGATTTTGCAATATCTGATTTTTTTCATTTCTGCTCCTTCCTGTTATCTAAAAATTAAAGTATAAAAATGGATTGTTTGCAGATACCGCAAGGTAGTACATGCTGAGTGCAAAGATCACCGCAATTGCCAGCGTACCGAGCATCCCCCGCTTTATTCTTCCATAAATCACCGCCGGAACCGGAGTTGCAAAAAGAACTCCCATCGCCAGCAGGCTGTCATAATCTTTCAGATATTTGATGTAATCCATGGAATTGACCATGCCGGTATGTGCATTCACAAACGGAAACATACGTGTCAGATAAATTCCAAGCTGATGCACATCCGTGATCGTAAATGCCATCCAGGTCACAGGCACAAACAGTAACAGATAGACATGTCCGATCACTTTGCTGTTCTGTAAAAATGGAAGCAAAAACAATTTTTCCAGAAATAAAGCCCCGAGCAGCATGCCGCCCCAGATCAGGAAATTATACCCTGCCCCGTGCCACAGTGCGGTCAGTATCCACACAGCAAAAAGGTTGAACATCGTCCGCAGTCTGCCTTTCCGGCTTCCTCCGAGCGGAATGTATACATAATCGCGGAACCACCGTCCCAGTGTAATGTGCCAGCGGCGCCAGAACTCCGTCACCGATTTTGAGATATATGGAAAACGGAAGTTTACCGGAATCTGAAATCCTAACATTTTTCCGAGTCCGATCGCCATCATCGAATATCCTGCGAAATCAAAATACAGCTCCATGGAATATGCGACCGCACCCAGCCACGCCAACGGCGTTGAGATACTGTTAAACCCGATCGTCTGCACGTTGTTCCACAACATTCCCACCCGGTCAGCGATAATGACTTTGGATCCGAGTCCGATCACAAGGATACGGATGCCACTCTCAAAATCCCGTGCTGTCACCGTCCTTCTTTTCAGGCAGCTGCTCACCTCGGTATAGTTTACGATCGGTCCGGCGATCAGCTGTGGAAACATCGTCAGATAGGTTCCAAGGTTGACATAAGATTTTTCTGCCGGGACAATGCCACGGTACACATCGATCACATACGCTGCGATCTGGAAGGTATAAAAACTGATCCCAAGCGGCAGCTTCGTGGTCAGACCGCTGTATTTAAAGAAAAAGAGCATTCCGAAATCATAGCAAAGCGCCAGAATAAGCAGTACTGCCTGTCTTCTGCCTCTTCCGTCCTCCGGCGTCTTATACATGCTGCGTGCGATCACATAGTTCACCGTGACTGACGCTAACAGCAACAGGACATACTGCGCCTCACCATAGGTGTAGAAGGCAATGCTCCCCAAAAAGAGTACTGCGTTGCGGAACTTCTTCGGTGTGATAAAATATATGATTAAAAAAGCCGGCAGAAACCGGAACAAAAATTCAAAACTGCTAAATACCATACGTAATTCTTTCTCTCATTCTCCTGCTTGTGCTGCACGATCAACGTGCTTTTCTGCAGAAACTCTACCTGTTTTTCAAAAAAATAACTGCCTGTTTTCTTTTTTTATTATATGCACAGACTGTTGTTATTATAGATGAAAAAAATAAATATTACCATATGATTAATTTTAAAAATATATTAAATCCATGCTATTTTGTAACTTTTCTGTAATGATTGGGCACGGACGCTGCTTTTCTCAGATTTTCCGGAAACTATGTTACTGTTTTCCCTGCAGAAATGCTTCGATCTCCCCGATAAAATACAGTGAGCCGAATGCCACTGTCTTTTCTGCGGATGATTTTGAGAAATCCGGCAGCACATCCGCAAGGTTCTGATACGCCTCCGCCGGGATCCCTTTTGCCCGGATGCAGTCTGCAAGCGCCTCTCCCTGCAATGCCCTCTCACTCTCCACAGTCACTGTCTTAAAATCCAGTGCCAGCGGAAGAAGTTCCCGGATCATCTCCCCATAATCTTTATCCGCCATGACACCCATGATAAAATGGAATTTTTCATCCGGATACATTGTCTCCAGACTTTTTTTCAGCGCCTCCACACCGTTACTGTTATGCGCACCGTCCATCAGGAAAAACGGATCATTGCTCACAAGCTCCATGCGTCCCATCCACTGTGTCCGGTCGATCCCTTCCCGGATTGCATGCTGCAAAGCTTTCCGTTCCGGCACATTCTTTTTTCCTGCAAAATATTTTTCAAAAAATAATTCTGCTGCAAGCATTGCCGCCACGGCATTTTCATACTGGTGCACACCGAGCATTTTCATTGTGACTGCATCGTATCCAGCGTATGAAAAACACTGTTTTCCGTCCTTTTGTGGCAGGATTTTAATTTCGTCCCAGTTTACAACTTTTGTGGTTTTGATGTCTGCCCGCTCCGCCGCCTGTTTTAACACGTCCATCGCTTCTTTCTCCTGGCTCTCTAAAACAAGTGCTGTGCCGTGCTTGACGATTCCGGCTTTCTCTGCCGCAATTTTGGCGAGTGTATCACCGAGGATCGCCATATGGTCAAAACCGATTTTTGCAATGACGGTCACATCCGGCACTCCGCAGGCATTCGTGGAATCATACGTTCCGCCAAGTCCTGTCTCCAAAATCACAACATCACACTTTTGTTCCTTAAAATAAAGCAATGCCATTGCAAGACAGTAATCAAACATTGTCGGACAAACGCCAAAATCCATAGAGAGAAGCCTGTTTCCAAGGCGCGTGGTATCCGCTTTTGAGATCATATCTCCCTGCACCTGGATGCGCTCCCTGAAATCCACCAGATGTGGAGAAGTAAACATCCCGGTTTTCAATCCTGCACATTCGAAAACAGAGCGCAAAAAAGCAGAGACGGAGCCTTTGCCGTTCGTCCCTGCTATGTGTATGATGCGTAAATCTTTCTCCGGGTGTCCTAACTGCTCTAACATTATCTTTGAGATCTCGACACCCTTTAAGTTTCCAAATCTTCTTTTATTTTCAATCGCTGTTACTGTTTCTTCGTATGTTAATGTCTGCATCTGACTATACTGCCATGATCACGCCGCCGTCGTTGGCATACATGCTGCTGACACCTGCGGTATTGATGATGATGATCTTTTTGAACTTCGCAATCTTCTCGATTTTTTCCTTCACTGCTTTTGCCCTCTCCGGGCAGTTGCAGTGTGCGATTGCGAGAACACGGTTCTCACAGTCTTTTGTCTTTGAGATCATATCCTTCACCATACGCTCAAGTGCTTTGTTCATACCGCGCGCCTGATCTAACTGGCAGATTAAGCCCTCCTTTGTTGAGCCCATAACAGGCTTGATATTTAATGAATTGGCAATAAATGCTTTCAGATTGGAAAGTCTGCCATTCTTTCTCAATGTCTCTAACGTCTCCAATACAAAATAGGTGTTCATGGACTGGATGTACTCTTCCACCTTCTCCACAACCTCGTCGAAACTGCATCCGGCTTCCTCAAATTCCTGAATCTTCATGCCGATGATCGTCTCACCGATGGACGCTGATTTTGAATTGAACACATAAATTTTCTTTGTATCTCCGTGCTCTTCCTCATAAAGATTCTTTCCGAGCACTGCACTGTTGTAAGAGCCGCTTAAGCCGCCGGACAGGGTCACGACATAAACATGGTCTGCCTCGCCCTCATAAGCATCCATATACTGCTCCGGTGACGGGCAGGAGGACTTTGGTCCTTTCAGGCTCTCTCTGACTCTTCTCAAAAAATCTGACTGATCAAATGTGCTGTCATCCCTGATACGGCATCCGTCTACTTCCAGCTCCAATGAAACGGTCTCATAATGTCCGTCCTGTTTTAATTCTTCCGGTAATTCCCCACAACTGTCTATTACAATCTTATACATAGTATCCTCCTTGTTTTGCGAAGCAAAATGCGACTGTCCTTACATGGAGCAATGCCCAGCAAGCTGTGCAGGATTTTGCCTCCTTGTGATATTCATTATTATATCAAAAGTTTCTTTTTTCTATTACATGTAGTATTGATTACTACGTAACATTAACACAAAAACTTTACTTTGTATAGAGGATATTATGTTTTTTATTAAAATTTTATAGTCAGCACGTTCTGGTCGGAATCTTCCAGATAATATAAAGATGTCAGTCCTTTGCAGTAATGCACGATCTTCTGATCCGTGATAAAGTAGGTGAATGCCTGTTCGTACAGCTCCCTGTCTGCAAACCTGACAGAGCAGAAACCATCTCCCTGCTCATAGGCAGCCCGATATACATTTCCGATGCTGTCTGCATCCCATGTGTCAAAATAAAGATTTTCATGGACATAATAATTGTCTTTTACCGCCTGACACACCGGAACGATAATATCGTCATTCGGCTGATGCGTTTTCTGTAATTCCCCGGTCGTAACTGCAAAATAATTATAATTGATAAAAGAATCCAGCCCCATTCCATCGCCGCTGTAGGTGGCATTTCCCCAGGTCGTATCAATATAGTAATACTCTCCATCCAGCTTTGCCAGATTCCATGCATGAGACTGTCCGTCTGCCGTTCCGGCCACCACTGCACAGGGAATGTCCAGTTTTTCCAGAAGATACTGCGTTGCTGCAGCGTATCCCTGACAAACCGTTTCCCCATTGACAAACACACTGATGATGTTCTGATTGTCCGGCGCACCTGTGCTGTACGCAACATTCGAAGCCAGATAATCAAACACATATTTTGCCTTGTCATAATCCGGTGCTTGCGCATCGATCCCTGCCAAAATCTGACTGACTGTCTCGTCGATCTGTGCCTGCATGTCCATCCGCTCGGCATCCGTCATGGTAAACTTTGGTGTAAAATGGAGATCTACCAGCTTTTCCCCTCTGGTATACTGCGTGTAAGTGTAGCCCGATACCCAGAACAGTCCGCCGTGATCCGCCATCACCGAAACATACGCCTGATGCAGGACTTCGTTGTCTAACGTGCTCAGCGCCACATCTTCTTTTTCATAGAGAATCGCATCATAAACCTCGTCGTACACAGTGCGTACTTCCTCCGGAAGCGTCTGATATGCATAACAGTCCACAGACTGCTTTTCAACGGATGGCTCTTCCTGCTTCTCTGTTTCCCCGGAAACTGCTGCCTGCTCAGTGTCCGTCTCCTGTTCTTTACTTTTTACTTCCGTACCTTTTCCTTCTGCAATTTTCTCTTCCACATAATGGGTAATATTGGATAATTGATCCGTTGTCTGCTGACATCCCGAAAGCAGAATGAGTGCTGCACACGCCGCACTCCCTGCCACATAGGAAAAAAATTTTTTTCTCACCTGATTCTCCTGTCAAATGCATACTTCATGCTGTATGCATCTTTTTTTGCCTTTCAGCCAAAATAGGCGCTCACCAGATCCTTCAATGCCTGCTGGTCTGCTGCTGCCATCAGTTCTCTTGCAGAATGCATTGCAAGCAATGGGATTCCGATATCCACTGTTTTTACCGGAAGTAACGCTGATGCAATCGAACCTAATGTGCCGCCTCCTGCAAGATCTGAACGGTTCACAAATTTCTGATATGGGATCTGATCCTTCTCACAGATCTGCTGGATCACTGCGACCGCACCACAGTCTGTCGCATAGGACTGCGAGCATGCTTCCTTGATACAGAATCCTTTTCCAAGCACCGGCTTGTTGGTCAGATCCATCTTTCCGGCATAGTTTGGATGAATTCCATGTGCCACATCCACGGATAAAATCATGCTGTTGTACAGTCTGTTCCACACTTCTTTTTCCAGTCCGCACTCAGTCAGAATGCGTACCAGCATATCATGGAGCAGAATGGAACCGGCACCCTGTTTGGAACGGCTTCCGATCTCCTCGTGATCGAACAGTGCAATGAGGTTCATGCCGTCTGCCCTGTCGCTGTCGATAATCGCAGATACCAGTGCAGAACAGGAATTTAAGTTATCGAGTCTGGATGCAGAGATAAACTCATCGTTTAATCCAACAAACTCCGGCTTTTCTTTATTGTAAATGGTCAGCTCAAAATCAAGAATATCCTCTTTTTTCACAGCAAGCTCTTTTGCAAGAAAATCAAGAAAATAGTCTGCATCATCGGAAAGTCCGCAGATTGGGAGCAGTTCCGTCTGCTTATTTAATTCCACGCCCTTGTTCACCTCACGGTTCATGTGGATTGCAAGATTCGGGATGGTCATAAGATTTTTTTCAGACTGGAACGTGACAACTTTCGGTGTAAACACATCCCCACTGCGCACTGCAACTCTTCCGGCTACACCGAGTGGACGGTCGAGCCATGTATTTAAGATTGCGCCGCCGTAAACTTCCACATTCACCTGTGCGTATCCGTTTGTCTGAATATCGCAGGACGGTTTGATCCTTAAGCATGGGAAATCTGTATGCGCTGCTGCAATGCGGATCGCAGGCTCTCTGTCACTCCAATTCTGTGGTAATGTGAATGCAAACAATGTCGTTTCATGATGATTTATCACATATTTTCCGCCCGCTTTTAAGTTCCATGCCGTACCGTAATCAACCACTTCAAAACCGGCATCCGTCAGTCTTTTTTCGCATGCGCTCACTGCGTGCGCCGGTGAGATTCCTTTTTCCAGTAAATCAAATAAAATTTCTGTTTCTGTCATATCTGTTACCAACCTTTCCATCAAACCATAGACTTTTTATCTGCGGCTGCAAATCTGTATAATCATTCCGTATTTTGCATTCGCAAATCCTCTGTATTCTAGCATATTTTCTCTAATTTGTCATTTCAGTTATTTACAAGAAAACAAACCAATGATAAATTTATGTTGATACCATTTTCTTTTGGGAGGATTTTATGATCGCTTTAAAAATTGCCGAAGTCAAGGACTTTATGAATAAATTACTGTGCCAGGATGTGTTTGACCACTTTCTCATTCAGGAGGCTGTCATCACAACGAATGTCTCCTGCCATATCGACGGCACGCTGCAAAAAGACTTCTACACCTTAGAAGAACTCGAAGAACAGAATCTCACCGGGCTTTCCTTTGTTCCGTATGGTCTTTTGCGCAGTTCCTGCTTCAACCTGATCAAAGGAAAGAAAACTCCTTCCTATTTCAAGTTTTCCCTCCTGTTATCGCCGGAAAATCTCAAACGCACCCTCTCCCAGACCGGAAGTTCTTTCACGGAAAATGATATTTCCGCCGTGTTCTTAAATATCCGCTTCCAGAATGGAGAACTGACCGTGACCACGGGTATCTCTTACCGGATCTTCTCGACCGACAAAACTCTTGAGCACGAGTGGGACACACTCCTCAAACGCTTTCTGACGAAAAATCAGATTTCATTTGACGAATTGTAGCGTCTGGCTTCCCCCTCTCTCCCGGCTTTTGCCAAAGTGTAAAGCTATGGAATGGATAAAAGGGTTCCTTATAAAACTTTTGTGAGAATTGAGTGCTTTATCAGTGTTCACATTTTGACTTTAAGTTTATGTACATTCATCAATGGACAGTCCACGCAATGTGTCCGTCTGGGACACACTTCCTTTATCTGTATCTAGCGCAAGTAAATGCCGGAATCAGCATCCTTTATTGCAGGTCAAAAATCAAAGAAAGCCTGAGTGATTTTTGACCTGCTCATCTGCTGATTTTCCGGCATGTAACTTGCGCACGATACAGATAAGAAGGAAGTGTGGCCGCAGACGAACACATTGTGCGGACTGTCCATTTCTGAATGAATATAAACAATCAAAAAAGTCAAAATGTGAACACTGATAAAGCCGCAATTCGAGCAAGTTTTATAAGAAACCCTTTTATCTATTCCATAATGAAAACCAAGTAAAAGCCGGGAGAGAGGGGGAAGCCAGACGCTACAATGCCACGGTAAATAAGATTGATTTTCCGTCCTCGCTTTTGGCTGAGATTTTGCCCTTGTGTGCTTTCACGATCGCATACACGACGGAAAGTCCGATTCCAAAGCCCCCGGTCTTGGAATTGTGGGAAGCGTCCATACGGTAAAAACGCTCGAAAAGCATGTCCAGCTTTTCTTTTTCGATCTGGTCTGTGGTATTCCACACGGTGATGATTTTGTTTTTTCCGGAAGTTTTTAGTGCGATGCGGATGATGCCCTGCTCTGAGGAATATTTCATTGCATTGTCCAAAAGCAGGGAGATCATCTGCCGGATATTTTTTTCATCGCCGACATATTCCACATGCTCTGCCACATTGATCTCAAATTGTTTTCCTTTTGTTTTTGCGACAGAGCGGAATCCCTCTGCGGTATCAAGCACTGCATCCGAAAGTGAAAATGACACTTTTTCCAGCTTTGTCCCTTCCTCATCCATGCGGGAGAGAAACACCAGTTTTTCCGTGAGGGAAGTCAGTCTTGCGATCTGTTTTCTCGTACTCTGCGTCCACTCGTTTTCCCCCTCCATCATCTCTATGACTTCGGTGTTGGCATCGATGATCGTGAGTGGCGTTTTGATCTCATGGCTTGCGTCCGTGATAAAGCGTTTCTGTTTCTCATAGCTTTCTGACACCGGTTTTAACACTTTTCCGGAGAAAAAGTAGATCATGACAAACACAATGACAAGTCCGAGTGCTCCTGTTCCCACGCTGGCAAGAACATATGTTCTTATTGTAGAGATTTCCCGCTGACAGTTTAAAAATACATACATCGTCGAGCCGTCACTGTCCGTTGCAAGGTATTTATAATCAGCGAAAAAGCCTTTTTTCTTTCCTTTTTTCCACAGCTCCGCTGCGTATTCCTCCGCTGTCCCGGCTGAGATGGAAGCAATTTTTCCGGTATCCACAGATTCCACTGTACCGTCCGGTGCGATCGTCACTGTAAAATACCGGGTGTCAAACGGACTTTCCTGCGAAATTCCATGCTTTTGCAGGTCATTCATTGCCGGTGGCTGATCTGACTTAGGTTCCAATTTTTTTCCAAAATCTCCGGGTGTCATATCCGGGAAAGTACCTCCGTTGTCAGCGATCAGGGAGAGTCTTGCATCCAACGCCTGATTGGTACTGATGTAGTTTGCAATATTGATCGTACCGACAATTGCGATCAGCACGATAGAAACAGACAGCATGGCAATTGCAATAAATTTTCTTCTTAATTTTTTAAGCATTGTCTTTCTCCAATGAATATCCAAGTCCTCTGGCCGCCCTGATCTTCACCTGACTTCCAATGGAGGTTAATTTTTTTCTCAAATAGGAAATATATACCCATACGACATTTTGTTCCGCTTCTGAATCGTAGCCCCAGATTTTATCCATAAAAAGATCCGGGGAAATGACCTGTCCTGGATTAGACATGAGCATTTCAAGCATCTGGTATTCCTTGCCAGCAAGACGGATACCTTCTGGATTCTCCGGTCCTGTGAGCTGATAGGTAGAACGGTTCAGTGCAATATCGCCAAATGCCAGCACATTATCGGTCGTGTCCGTCTGTCTCCTTGTCATTGCCCGGATCCTCGCCAAAAGCTCTTTCATGGAAAATGGTTTCGGCAGATAATCGTCTGCGCCACTGTCTAAACCCTCCACACGGTCATCAATCTCTGCCTTTGCTGTGAGCAGCAGGACCGGAACGGAATTTCCATGTCTGCGGATTGTTTTTAATACGGTGATACCATCCATTTTGGGCATCATGATATCTAAGATCACACCGTCATAATTGCCACCGTTTTCCAGATAGTCCAAGGCTTCTGCACCATCGTACACAGCGTCTACCGAGTAATTGTTATGTTTTAACACCGTGACAAGCGCACGGCTCAAATCCTCTTCATCTTCTGCAAGCAATAACCTCATACAAAATCCCATGCCTTTCGTTTATTTCACAGTGATACCGATTCCTGCCCTCAGCTGTTTTTATTCTGCGGTCACTTCTGTCGTCGTTCCCGATGTTGTGAGCGTGTACGTTGCTCCGCTCTCCACCTCTGCGGTGCTGATGATCACACAGTCATAGGTTTTTAATGCCGTGTAACTTACGATCACATTTCCCTCACTGTCTGTCAGCACAACGTTGCCGGCTTCCATTTGTTCTCCTAATTTTACCATAAGAACCTTCTGTTTGGAAGAATCACTCATCACCTCTGCCATGCCGCTGCTGCCGATTGCCACAAGCGTTCCGCCGTTCACATACGCAGACGACCGGTCGCCGTAATCGATCGCACTGTTTCCGTTATCAGACGGACCGTCAATGTAGATCTCACCGCCGTTGATCGTCAGATCGCCGTTGGAATCCACGCCGTCGCCGCCTGCCAGAATGTGGATATATCCACCGTTTAATTCCATTTTCTCGCCTGCTGTATTGATACCGTCATCACTTGCAGTGATATCAATCGTTCCATCGTTGATCGTCACCGCCAGGCCTTCCAGACCTTCATAACTCTCTGTCACGGTGATCGTACCACCATTTACTATCAGTGCATCATCTGCATGCACACCATCATCGCCTGTCGCAAGCGTGTATGTTCCATCTGCGATCGTAATATTTGCGTTGCTGTGGATGGAATCATCTGCGGAATCAATCTGGTAAGTGCCTCCATTTAAGTACATGCCGCCACCTGCCTTGATTCCTTTTGTGCTGGTGCCGCTCTCGTCAGTTGTGGTATCCTGTGGCATATTTTCTCCGTCCGGCTTTTCGCCCATCTGTGGCATGCTTTCTCCGTCTGGTCTCTCGCCGTTTTGTGGCATTCCGCCACCCGGTCCACCCGGCACATCTGACTCATGCGTTTTCAGACTGTTTGCAGCGCCGCCCCCAGCTGTGATGTCAAGTGTTCCATCCTCGATCTGCACGATATTGGAAGCGTCCATGCCATCGCCATCACTTGTGATCGTAAAATCACCATCTGCAATATAAATATAGCCCTTTTCTTTATCATCTGCATTTTCCGCATGAATGCCATCTTTTTCTGCGGTTAAAATAAAGGTTCCATCTGCGATACGCACACTGTCTTTTCCCGATAATGCGTGCCCTGCTGCTGTGATATCGTATGTACCGCCTGTGATTTTCAGATCATCTTTGGATACAATTCCATGTCCTTCTGCTGATATGATCGTCAGACTTCCAGTGCCGTTTAACGTAAGATCTGATTTTGCAAAAATCACGGCATCAATGTTGTTGTCGTCAATCGCAACATACTCATCCGTATTGCGAAGCGTATTCTGCGATCCTTCTGCAAGCGTTACAAATACTTTCTCTGCGCTTTTTACATACACGGCTGCACTTGAAGCACAGGTAATGTCCACATTATCAAATACAATCTGCACTTTCGCATTATCTGCATCCACCACAATCTGTCCTTCCGACAGTGTTCCGGAAAAAATATAAGTCCCTTCTGCCGTGATCGTCACCGTCTGTCCATTGATTACAACGCCATCCGTTTCCCCTGTGATACCATCATCGGAAAGTGTGACATAAACTGCCCCACTCTCCTCATAGGTTCCTGCCAGATCCCGCTCAGTAAACATATCTGCACTTGAAAAAGTTCCTGCTTCACTCTGTGCTGATGTTTCTTCTGCATTTGTTTCTGTTTCCGAGGAAACAACATTGCCAGTACTGCTCTTTGTCCCTGTACAGCCTGCCACTGCCGTCATGGATAATGCCGTAGCACAAAACAATGCCAGCAGTTTTTTTCTTCTATAACTCATTGACATTTGCCTCCTGTCTCATCATACTGATTTCCAGATTTCCGTTTCTGCATCTCAATTCATCGAGAAATGTTTTCTCTTCCGCATTGTCTTTTAACGTCACATGATAGGTAAGTTTGTAAAGACTTCCCATATTGGAGGTTTTCACAGCGACTACTTCACAGGATGATAAATATTTTTCAAAAAGATCATCAAATGCTGCTCCGTAATTTAAATCCTCTGGGATTGTGATACGAAGTGTTTTTTCTCTTACTTCTGCTTTTTTTACACCGAATCCGGTCACATTTAACACAAACATCACGGCTCCCATAATGAGTGAAAACAATACTGCAAATCCAAGATACCCCATCCCTGCGATCAGTCCTGCCGCCATTGCAAGAAAAATGGTTCCGATCTCTTTTGCAGTTCCCGGCACAGAACGGAAACGTACAAGCGAAAATGCTCCTGCCACAGCCACTCCGGCACCTACATTTCCGTTTACCATCATGATAACAATGCAAACGATTGCCGGAAGCATTGCGAGTGTCACTGCAAAGCTTGTCGTATAGCGGTTTTTATAAGTGTAAACCCATGTGATGAATGCCCCGATCAGCAGTGACACCACAATACAGAGCAAAAAATCCGGCACGGAAATCACCGCCGCACCTGCTGTATCAAAAATTCCTGTAAATAAATTGTTTAACATATTAATTTCTCCATTTCTTTTTTAACATTTTATTGCCTGCTGCACAACCTCATCTCCGGTAAACACAAAGAAATTTTCCGGTGGACAGCTTCTTCTCTGCTCTCTCGCATAAATCGTGCGGTAGGCGGTCGCATATTTGGAAAATGACGTTTTGTAAATCTGATTTTCTGTCAGAAAATGAACCATCCAGAGCGGTATTGCGCCCGCCGTTTTCACTTCCATAAGCACTTTATTTTTATCTAAAATTGCTTCTCCGTAAATTCCTTTACAAAGAGAAAGGTCGTAATTTCTCCAGAGAATGTTCTGATCAAACGTGATCCGGAACTCGTGATCGTCCTTCGCATAAAAAGCTTCTCTCTCATAGGAAAGCATCACTGCCAGAGCCAGCTTTTTATAATTTTTCAGACAGTAATCGATTTCTCTGGTGATCTGTGTGTCTTTTACTTTTTCATGAAAAAGCAGGTAACGTTCTGCCTCGTCCTCCGTCATTGCAATTCTTCTTTTGTATACAACAGACTCATACTTCTTTTTCAGTTCCACAAAAACGGTCGTGTCCTTGTCTGCCGTGCCGTAACTTCTCAATCTCAGTTTTTCTTTATAAACCGGGTGTTCCATTGATCTTTGGATCAGCAGATAGTCCGGTGTATCAAAGTAGAGACTGCATATTGTACTCACTCCATGCTCGTCTGCGGTCATGTACTGTTTCATTTGATTTTTTAACAGTTCCGCCTGCGTGATATCCAACATATATTTGATCTCACACCTTTTAAATATCATCTGATCTGCCATAAGTGTCTCCTTTCCTTTGCGCATATCTTATCAGGCGAACCTTAAATGAACTTAAAAAAAGAAACCATCCTTTAAAAAATGGTTTCTTTGTCATGTTTCATTATGTTTTTCTGTTATCTGGATTCGGACTGGAGTTCGGCGATGGCGGTGTGGCGTTGACCGATTTCTTTGCCGGCTTCCTCGCCCTGCAGATATGCTTTTTCTGCGACTTCTTCTGAATATTTTCTCATTATTTCACACACTGCGTTTACGCCTCCCTCCTCATATTTCAGATAGTGCACACGGTTGGTTAATTTCGGAAATTTGACATTGTCTATCTCTTTTTTATTATATAGAACCCCTCCAGATTCTTCAAGACTGTTTGCATGGATTTTTTAGTTATGTATACAAAAAAGAGTGCCGGAAAACCGACACTCTTTTTCAAATCCATTGTTTGCAATATCTTAATCTAGAAAAATAAAACAAGTTCTATTTAATAAAGAAAAAGGTACATGAAACTACTGATTTAGACTGTAGTAACAAGCGATAATAAAATTATCTTACTACTGTTACGTTTGTTGCCTGTGGTCCTTTTGCACCTTCAACAACTTCAAATTCTACTGCAGCGCCTTCTTCTAAGGATTTGAAACCTTCCATATTAAGACCTGAGTAGTGAACGAATACATCATTTCCCTGTTCATCGGAGATGAATCCGTATCCTTTTTGGTTGTTAAACCACTTTACTGTACCTTTGTTCATTGAAAAGTACCTCCAAAAAATATTTCTATGGTACACTTACCGCACCATAGTCACAGAATAACATAACAATTTCAAAAAGTAAAGTGTTATTATACTACATTGTGAGCTTTACCTTGATGATCCTTGCAACAGATTCATTGATACGATCCTCTGTGATCGTTCCACCAGTCACTGCATCCATCACACCCTGATATGCACTCTGGAAATCCTCCGGCATTAAGATCATATCCACACCTGCCTGAATTGCCGTCACTGCCGCATCAGCAGAACTGTATGTTCCGGTGACCGCCCCCATATTCATTGCGTCTGTGATCACTACACCATGGAAGCCAAGCTGGTTGCGAAGCACATCTGTCACCATGACAGAGGAAAGCGAAGCCGGCGTATCATCCCCTGTAACAGCTGGTGCTGAAATATGTCCTACCATCACAAAAGATGCTCCGTTATTCACTGCCTGCTGGAATGGAACAAGCTCATTTGCCAGCAGGTCATCCAAAGATTTATCTGTAGAAACTGCCCCGTCATGGGAATCCCCTGCTGTAGCTCCCTGTCCCGGAAAATGTTTTACCACGCTTAATATCTGGTGTTCGTTCAGTCCCTGCATCTCAGCACAGACCATATCCGCCACAAGCTGGCTGTCTGAACCAAATGACCGGTCTTTGATCACGGTGTTATCCGGATTCGTCAGCACATCCGCAACCGGAGCAAAATCCATATTAAAACCAAGTGTGTTCAGATACGTTCCGATCGTACTTCCTGCATTGTATGCATTCTGGGAATCCCCAGTCGCTCCTACATCACTCATATTTCCAACATCTGTCACTCCAAAAGCACTGTTGGATGCGATCCTTGCTACCGTTCCACCTTCCTCATCCACACCGAGGAACACTGAAATTCCTACTATTTCCTGACTGTAGCTCTTCATATTGGTAAGCATCTGTGTCGTCTGGTCGGTTCCGGTCAGGTTCTTTGCCATATAAATCAGACCACCTACCGGATACTGCGTGTAGGCTGCCTTTGTGGAATCTCCTGCCATCGTTGCTCCGTCCACTCCGGTCAGTGCGTCCGGTGTGATCATGAACATCTGCGCTACTTTCTGCTCTAAGGTCATGCCGGCAGCAATCTGCATTGCCTGATCCATCAACGGATCGCTGACTTCGGTTACCGGAGTTGTTTCCGGTTCTTCTGTCGCCTCTGTTGTCACGCTCTCGGTATTCTTTTCCGGTTTATCTGCTCCCGGTTTTACAAATTTATGGACTGCAAACACAATTCCTCCGATCAAAACTGCAAGTACTATAAAAAATACTGCCACAACTATGACCGCACTCTGTGTATCTTTTTTTCGTTTCTCTCGTCTTTCTTCCTGATTCATCTGTGTATTTCCTCTCTGGGGAATTTTGATCTACATGCTTCTACCCCGCAATAAACAGCATCCTGCCTGTAAACAGCCAGATGCTGTTTCTTACGTGTCTGGCACTGCTCATTGCTTATGCACATTATAGCAGTTTCTTCCTCTGAAAGCAAATAACGGTTTTGTTTTATATCGTGGAGGCAATGATCTGCATGCTGCCCTGCAATTCCACGTTTCCGAAGCCATTTGGAAGTATGAAATGATCTCCTTTTTTCACCGGCTGACCGTTGACGATTCCATTGCCATCCGTAACTGTCATATTCATAAAAGGTGCATTCTGCTCAAAAGTCATTTTACCTGAAACATCTATTTTATAGATATGAAAGTATTTGCAGGCATACAGTTCATTTAACGTATTGACCGGAAGATCTGCCACCGATTTCACACTGTCTGCAGCCGATTTTGTAGGCACAGTGATCACGTCAATACTCTTGTCGATATGTAGCTCTCTCGGCTTTCCATTGGAGAGACGGCCATAATCATAAACGCGGTAGGTAATATCACTGTTCTGCTGTGTTTCCAGAATGAGTGTTCCGCCTTTGATCGCATGAACTGTTCCCGGATCGATCTGAAGAAAATCGCCTTTTTTGATCGGGATCTCACGGATAAATTCACTCCACTTTCCCTCATGGATCATCCGGCTTAATTCCTCTTTTGTCCTTGAATTGTGTCCGATAACGATTGTCGCATTTTTCTTGCAGTCGAGAATGTACCAGCACTCTGTTTTTCCAAGTGAACCATTTTCATGGACTTTTGCATAATCATCGTCTGGATGTACCTGAATGCTCAGGTCATCTTTCGCATCGATAATTTTGATCAGGAGCGGGAAACGGTCACTGTCCACCTTTCCGAAAACTTCCGGATGTTTTTTCCACAATTCGGACAGCTTCATTCCACGGAATCCACAGTCTCTTAAAGTTACGTCTCCATTTGGATGTGCAGAAATTCCCCAGCACTCCCATAAATCATCACCTTCGACCGGATAATGAAAATCCTCTCTCAATCGCGTACCGCCCCAGATGTTGTGTGTACATACCGGATCTAAAAATAAAATTTCTTTCGTGGTCTGATTTGTTGATAAATTGCCTCCATTTGTCCCAATCACATTCTGATACCAAAACGCAGAATCTTTTACAATTCTCCGCTGTGTCATAAAATCCACATAAATCATGCCAAAACGTTCCCTGTATCCCTCGGACCATTCAAAATTATCCAGAAATGTCCACAGGAAATACCCCCGGATATCGGCTCCCTCATCATATGCCCTCTGCATGGCTCCGATGTAGGAATCCAAAAACGTGATGCGATCATTGTCATGTACTCTGCCGTCAAAGCTCACATTATCATGACAGGACATACCATTTTCTGTGATATACAAAGGAAGCGGATACCGCTCCGTCAAAAATTTGATTCCATAATAAAATGCTTTTGGTGTTACCGGCCAGTTGCACGCCGTCTTTGGAAATCCCGGTTCCCGGTCCACAAACTCCGGTTCGCCGTCTGCGCCCTGACGCACATAATAGCCATTATATATGTTCTGTCCCATAAAATCCAGTGGCTGATGAATCAGCTGCATATCTTCCTCTGTGATCTCCGGCAGATACTCTTTGAATTTTTCCAGTCCCTCTTTCGGATAATGACCTAAAAAGACCGGATCTGAAAACCATGAGATATTCCAGGTCCAGTTATCCATCGGATTGTAAAATCCAAAATAAACTTTTCTGGCAGCCTCGATATCTTCTGCACTGTCCGTGTATGGATAAGCCACTCCCCCGGTCGGTGCAAAGCCGATCCGTATTTTTTGTTTTGCGTATTTTCTTAAATTGATCACTGCCTGTCCGTGCGCTTTCAACAGATTATGTGCAATCTGAAAAGTCTCTGGAACCGATAATTTCAATCCCGGTGCATGAACACCGCTTAAATGTCCAAGTCCAACCACACATTGCGGCTCGTTGATCGTGATAAAATACTCACAGAGATCCGAAAAATTCTCTGCCACCACTTTTGCATATTCCCCGAACCAGTCTGCCACTTCCTCATTCAGCCAGCCGCCTTTTTCCTGCAATGCCTGTGGAAACTCCCAGTGAAACAGGGTAATATATGGTGTAATGCCATTTTCTTTCATTGTAAGGATCGTGTCACGGTACATCAAAATTGCTTTTTCATTGACGCGCCCGGTACCTTCCGGCAGAATCCGCGCCCAGTTTAAGGAAAAACGGTATGCTTTTATCCCCAGATTTTTCATTAATGCATAGTCATCTTTATAATGATGCATATGATCACAGCTTGTGTACGCATTCTGATTTTGAAAAATGCGTCCCTGCTCCGTAAAAGTGTCCCAGACCGTCTTTCCTCTTCCGTCATCCGGGTCAGTTCCCTCTACCTGATATGCGCTGCTTGCCACGCTCCAAACAAATTTGTCATCAAACATGTGATTCTCCTGCTCTGTTTCTGATGCATGTTTTTTATTTTGGTATAAATATTAAATCTAAATTATATATTTACTTTTTCCCAGAGGCGATCACAACTTCTGCAAATATTCATTTATCTATTCTTCCACAAGATCCTTTTTTAATGCTTCCAGTTTTTCCTCTGCATCCTGTAAAGAAGTGCCTTTCACACCATAGTAGAATTTGATCTTAGGCTCTGTTCCGGACGGGCGTACACAGCACCATGCATTGTCAGAAAGTTCATAATATAAAACATTGGAAGCCAGAAGTCCTGTCTTTGTCACTTCCCCGGTCTTTAAATCTTTTCTTGTATCCTCTTTGTAATCGCGGACTGCAAGCACTTCAAATCCACCGAGTGTTTTCTTTGGATTGCTCCGCATATCACTCATCATCTGCTGGATCTGGGCGGCTCCGTCGATTCCTTTTAAGGTCATCGTGGAAAGTCCCTCTCTGTAGTAACCGTATTTCTCATACAGGTCGATCATGGTATCCCACAATGTTTTTCCATGTTTTTTGCACCAGGAAGCCACCTCGCACAACATCATGACTGCTACGCAGGCATCTTTATCTCTTGCATATGTTCCGGCTAAGCATCCATAACTCTCCTCCAGACCGAATACATAATTGTGGGAGTGGTTCTGTTCAAACCATTTGATCTGCTCTCCGATATACTTAAATCCGGTCAGTACCTCGATCAGTGCCACGCCATAGGAAGCTGCCATCGCTTTTGCCATGTCCGTTGTAACGATAGTCTCTACAAGTGCAGGATTCTCCGGCATCGTTCCGGTTGCCGTTTTCTCTCTTAAAATATATTCTGCTATGAGCATTCCGGACATATTTCCGGTGAAAGTCACATACTCTCCGGTCTTTGTGTCTTTGCAGTATACGCCAAGACGGTCTGCGTCCGGATCTGTCGCAAGCACGATGTCTGCATCCACTTCTTTTGCAAGTTTTAAGGCAAGTTCAAATGCCTTTGGAGATTCCGGGTTTGGATATGCTACGGTCGGGAAATTTCCGTCCGGAAGTTCCTGCTCTTTTACAACATAGACATTTTCAAATCCAAGTTCTTTTAACACACGGCGCACCGGAAGATTTCCGGTTCCATGTAATGGTGTGTATACAATCTTGATGTCCTTTGCCATCTCTTTGATAATCTCCGGATGGATGGACTGTTTTTTCAGTTCTTCCATATAACGGTCGTCGATTTCTTTTCCGATTGTCACAAAAAGTCCGGCTTTCACGGCATCCTCTTTTGTCATGGTCTTAACCTGTGTAAAAGAAGTTACTTTTGCAACTTCTGCAAGGATATTTTTATCATGAGGCGGTGTGATCTGTGCACCATCCTCCCAGTAAACTTTGTATCCATTATATTCCCTTGGGTTATGGCTTGCTGTGATCACAATTCCTGAAACACAGCCAAGTTCACGGACTGCAAATGAAAGCTCCGGTGTCGGGCGAAGGCTGTCAAACACATACGCCCTGATTCCGTTTGCATTCAGGCAGAGTGCTGCCTCCTCGGCAAATTCCGGTGACATGATTCTGGAATCGTGTGCGATGGCAACTCCTTTTTCCTGTCCGTTCTGGGAAATGATATAGTTTGCAAGTCCCTGTGTCGCCTGTCTTACAGTGTAGATGTTCATACGGTTCGTTCCTGCTCCGATCACACCTCGAAGTCCTCCGGTTCCAAACTCAAGCTGACGGTAGAAGCGATCCTCGATCTCTGCTTCGTTGTCTTTGATTGCTTCTAATTCTGCTCTTGTTTCCTCTGAAAAATATGGGTTTGTACACCATTCTCTGTAGGTTTCCATGTAACTCATCGCAATTCTCCTATCTTCTTCCTGCTATTTTTGAAAGATTTTACCGCTCTCTCAAAAGGTTATTGAAATAATAACCTTATTTTTAGTAAATGTAAACTTGTTTTAGCTTATTTGTCTTAAAATCACTTCACACCATTCATCATCATAACGGCAGAGAGACCATTCAGATTTGAATAGACAAAACACAGCACGATCATTCCAATGATCGATACCGCCATACCGATTCCGGATAAAATCATACCCGCCAGTGCCATTCCGTTTTTCTCCGGCTGCACCTTTCTTGAAAGTCTGCCACCGATCAGCCCAGCGATCCCAATACCAAGACCATATCCCATAAAGCCTGTCAGAATGGATATCATTCCAAGTGCGAGCGACAGAGCAGCATTCCGGTCTGCCTCCTCGAATGTTTCAAACACCACGATATGATTTGCCTCCTGCTCCATCTCCAGAAGTTTTTTCGGGCGAAGCAGCACAATACACGGAATCAGCAAAACAGGAACGGCAATCAAATTAGCGGCAGACATCTGGTTGATCTGTTCCACAGTTGTTCCAGCTCCAAAAATTCCGCTGCCCATCAGACTTGCGAAATCGACCAGTGCATGAAAAGTCATTACAAGCCAGATATTTCCTGACCGGGCATAAACAGCGCCAAAGATCACACCCAGAAAGGCAGCGTTGATCGCCTGAATCATCGCACTTGTCACCGTCACTCCCTGTGAAATATTTGTCAAATGTACCGCCCCGAACAATACACCACTGAGAATGACCGCCCAGAGAATCCCTCTTTTCGTTTTGGAAAAACGTTCCAGAAACAGATTCAGGATCACACCGCGGAAAATAAGTTCCTCCGTCCATCCGATCAGAAACATGGTTGCAGCAAAAAACAGGATTTCCAATGCAGATACGACTTTTGCATCCGGTGTCATCATCTGTACATAAAGCTGTGCCGCCAGTTCCAGACAACAGTATCCTGTCAGGAATCCGCCGATATAAAGGCCATGGATAAATCCCTTTCCTTTTTCTCCCAGCACTCCAAGATAACCAAACATGCATAAAAGCAGAAATGCAACCACTCCTGCCATAAACTCTGCGATCATACTGCTTCCATAACCCGGAAGCGAAACTGTATCGGCAAGAAAAAACGCTGCCACATCCATACTTCCCAGAAAAATAGCTACGATCAGTACCGCAACGAGTATCGTAACCACCTTCGGCATTCTCATAAGTTTCTTTTTCATGTTCTTCTCCCCTTTAATTGATTTTTCCATCAGCACCGATCGTAACGCCATCTGAAATCTGTGTCATATACTGATACAGCGCAGATGCACTGTTTGTATCCATCAGTTTTGTTGTGCCCCCTGCCGCATAAACCGGAAGTAATCCATAAGATACGGTTCCATCGGACGCAACCTGTACTTTCACTGCAGCCGTCTTATCAATGTTCTGTCCAAACACAAAGTTTCCAAGGCTGTAAAAGACCGGTTTTTCACTGATATAGGAGATCCCCTGTAAACAGTGTGTATGTGCTCCAAGGATCAGATCTGCCCCTGCATTAAAACAATCTGTGGCAATCTTTGTCTGATAGTCCTGCGGATACGCCTCGTATTCCACGCCCCAGTGGATATAGACCGACAGGAAATCACATTCACTCCGCGCTTCTTTGATCAACTGTACCAATTTTGTATCATCATAAGCGGTCAGCATTCCCGGTGTCCGCTCTTCCACTTTCCAGTTTGATTCCGGCACCACGCGGGATGCCGCAAGAAATCCAAATTTTTTTCCATTTTTCTCGATAATCTGTAATTCATATGCGCGTTCTTTAGTCTCTCCGGCTCCTGCATACAAAATACCGGCTCCGTCCAGTGTCGTAAATGTATCGGACAACGCATCTCTTCCGTAATCTAAGGTGTGATTGTTGGCGAGTGATACAATATCCACGCCCATCTCATTTAAAGCCTTCACATATTTCGGATCACAGCAAAACGTAAACTGTTTGTCCTCCATCGGCTCTCCACGATTACTGAACGGGAACTCATTATTCACCATGAAAATATCTGCATCCTGCAGCTCCTGCAGCAGCTGCGGCTCGATCACTTTTTCAATTCCGCCCGCATCATAGTTGCTTTTAAAGGCGTTTGCAAACAGTACATCCCCTGCAAAAATCAGTGTCGTGTCATCTGCTATGTCCGCTTCTTCCTGTTCTGTGTCGTTTTGGATCCTGTTCTGCCCGTCTGCTACTTCCGTCTCTTCTGATTCTTCCGCTTCCGGTATCTGAACCGGTTCCTCCGTGCTGCTGATATCCGTCTCGGACAGCACATCTTTCGCCGGCTCACCGCTCTGTCTTCCATGTGAAAAAATAATCAGTGTCACCATTGCAAGCATTGTCACAAGTGACAGTGCATATAAAACAATCCGTGTTCTTTTTCCCATTCCCCTGCTCCTGTTCTTCTTATTAAAATATACGAATTCTTGTATGTTTTTTCTTTCGTGTTCATCATATCATATTGTGATTAAAAAGACAAAGATTAGGAATTTTTTACCTGAAATGGAGGGGATACTAATGATAACAACAAGTGAACTTTTACAGTTAATGAGTTTGTTAATTAGTGTTGCCGGATTATTTTACCTCATCGGGAAAGATAATCACGGCAGAAAAAAATAACCGCCCCGGCCTGATATGTACCCAAAATTCTGGACACATATTTATAAGTTAAGCGGACATCATGG
>OGJN01000445.1_pt1 | contig 31049 bp, 30 predicted proteins | sample 1572221 | NCBI WGS metagenome assembly OGJN01 (sample SAMEA2582148, study PRJEB24529) | metagenome | biome: Human gut stool | place: China | collected 2011 | reverse complement strand
TAGGCTGTACAGGCGGAAAGCACCGTTCTGTTACACTTGCCAATGCCATTGCCGATGCCATACAGCAGACAGAATATGGTTGTAAGGTAGAGCACAGGGATATTGAGAAAGATTCAAGACGTAAAAGATAAAAACATAATATTACAGGGCAGGTAGTTATGTCATTTTCATTGGAAATAAAAGAAGAATTAGAAACCAGAATTGATACGGCGAAGCATTGTCAGATAGCAGAATTTGCAGCAATTATGGCATTTTGCGGGAAGGTAAGAAGAAGGACCGGAGGACTTATGGGACTTGAGCTTACGACGGAAAATGAGGTTGTAAGACGTAAGGTAGTTGAGCTTGCAATTAAGGCATTTTCTGCATCGGAAGAGTCATTTGAAGTTGAATATGAAGGAAAGAATAACAGAATTATCAATATATTTATTAATGATGAGAAGCTGATAGCTAAGATTCTTATGGCAATAAAATGGTGTGATGATAATTTTACAGTGGTTGAGCCGGTATTTGTCAATCATAGAATAATACAGAAGGAATGTTGCAAAAGGGCATTTATAAGAGGCGCATTTCTTGCAGCAGGTTCAATAAGTGACCCGAATAAATCGTATCATTATGAGATTGTATGTGAGTATGAAGAGGATGCAGTCCAGATGCAGGAACTTCTTAAGTTCTTTAATCTGGATGCCAAGATTATACAAAGAAAGAGAAATTATGTAACTTATATTAAGGAGGGTAATAATATAACAGATGTCCTTAATATAATGGGAGCATTTGTTTCGCAGATGAAGCTATATAATGTAATGATTCTTAAGGGCATGAGAAATGATGTCAACCGTAAAGTCAATTGTGAAACAGCTAATCTTAATAAGACGATTGAGGCGGCAGTCAAGCAGATAAGGGACATTGAATATGTAAGAGATACTGTAGGACTTGAAAGCTTAAGTGACGGTCTTAGGGAAGTGGCTGAAATAAGGCTTAAGAATCCTGATATGAAGCTTAAGGATATAGGAGAACTTCTTAATCCGCCGGTTGGAAAGTCAGGAGTTAATCACAGATTAAGAAAGATAAGTGAGCTTGCACAGAAGTTAAGGATAGAGGGAGTATAAAAGAAATCAGAACGGCTATTTGTTTCTGAGCAGAACAAATAACCCATATCGCAGAGCCAAATCTAATATTTGGCTCGCGATTCCTCATGCATTAAAAAGGCCTGCGAAATGAGGATTAGAGTGAAAAACCACTCTGCATTAGAAAATGTCAGTATATATATTAATATTAACCTTTTTTTAGCTGCTGTTTTGCAGTTATCTTTATAAGCAGCTTCCTTGGTGCGAACTTTCCGGCAAGGACGGCTGCTTTCATTGTAAATGTCGGTACTATTGTGAGTGTACCTTTGAATAATTCGGACAGTGCATACCTAGCACAATATGAAGCTGATATTCCTGACAGCGCGAATGTAACACCTGCTACATTATTAAAATTAGTATCTACAGGTCCGGGACATAACATGCTTATATGCACATTGCTTCCGGCTTCTTTTAATTCCTCATATATTGAACTTGTAAGACTGGTTACATATGCTTTGGTTGCATAATATGTTGCCATATATGGTCCACCGTCAAGCAGACCGGCAGAGGATGCGACATTAAGAATGTATCCACGGTCTTTCTTTTTAAAATCTTTAAGAATTTCCTTTGTTAAAATATGAAGTGCTTTAATATTAACATTAATCATATCAAGCTCTTTATTAAGGTCAGTATTATCAAATGAACCCCAGTCACCAAAGCCTGCATTATTAATAAAAAGTGTAAGGTTTTTAGTCTTAAGATATTCTGCGAGCTTAATACAGTTATTTTCATCTGATAAATCACAGCTTATAATCTTACATCTGCAAGGAAGTGTTCCTGCAAGTTTTTTTAAAGCTTTAGTATTTCTTGATACAAGGATAAGTTCGTATCCCATTCTGCTTAATCTTTTGGCAAATTCCATACCGATACCGGAACTTGCACCTGTAATACATGCTATTGCCATAGTCATTTCCTTTCTGTATATATGTGAATTAATAAACGTAATTTTAAAATATTATGATAAGTATAACTTTAAATATCACAAATGTAAATTGGTCATATAAATAAGGTTGTTGTATTTTGCAGCTTAATAACATTTTACAGATACATAGTAATGTAAATTATGCCTTTTTATATGTAAATTGTACCCATTGTAAAATATTAGCGGATAAATATGTTAAGTTTAAATAGAAGAAAGTTTATTCATCTACTGAAAGATATGATAGATGTTCTTTTGGTGGTTAATTCAAGAATATAAAAATGTTATATAAACAATATGCATAATAGATAATGATAAAAGTTTATCTATTATGCATATTAGAAAGAGGAATGTATGAAAAAATTTTTTCTGTTTTTAGGTATGATTTCTTTTTCGTTTTTAATTTGTGCATGTAATAATAAAGATAATGATATTGTTGTTGAGGAGCTTGAAAAGCCGAGTGGTATTATTAATGAAAGTGAAGAAGAAAATATTGAAACTACGAATGGATTTAAAAATGTAAAATTTGGTGAATTTGATTTGTATGTTCCGTATATAAAGCAGAGTCAGAAAATTGGAGGCGTAGTATATTTAGATGATGATATAGAAGACAATCAATTTTCTTATTTAGATTTTTATGCGAAGTATAATAAACCTGATGGATGTAATATTGCTACATTAAGGGCTAATTCAATGAGTTATTATCATATAGGAACTCCGCCATTCCAAGAAAAACAAGAAGAGTATAATCAAACAGAACATGTTAGTGAAGCTTTTACGACATATATGGACGAGGCGGATAAAAAAATAGATAATACTAAACCATATAATAAATATTATGATACATATGATGTTCAGGGAATATCTTTTTGCTTATATGAAGATTTTTATGAAACTTATCCCAAAATTACATGTAGTATTTATGGAATAAATTCAGATGTTTTAAAAAAATATTTAGGAGATGAAAATAAATATTCTGCATACGATTATGAAGAGATGAAAAATGAGCTTAAGCAAAGTGATTATAGTGAATGTGATATGATTTGTAATAAAAAAATTGAAAAATCAGGAGTTTATTATATTGATTATAATGAGATTAATAAGAAAAATGATTACAAGCAGTTTCTTATCAAAGTTGAATTTAGTGAGTATATTGATAATTATTCTTATGATATATGTGGTATGTATAAATATAATATAGAAGATTTTGAAAATTTCAGAGTATGGAAGTATGATCATAAAGATTGGATACTTGGATAATAGTGTGAGAAAATAAGCTCGATAGCTTATTTTTCAAAGTTCAAATATGAGCTGGCTATTTGTTTTTGAGCAGAATAAATAGCCGTGATGGCAGAAGAAAAATCGCCCGCGCAAATTTTTCTTCGCCTTTTTGCAACAAAGTTGCTTAGAAATGGGGATTAGTATGAAACTGATTAATAAATTAAAAATCACATATAAAATGATAGAAAAAAGATGGTTTGTTACTATACTGATATTTTTAATATGTTTATTATCATTCTATTTATCAGATAAAGTTTTTTTTAATTACTATAAAACATATAATAACATATTTCATGAAAAAAATGCATATTCTATCAATCCTTATAATATCAACAAAATTACATTTTCAGCAAAAAGCGGCTATGAAGAAGGTATTAAAATAGGTGAAATTATTAGTAAAATTCCAGAAATAGAGTTTAGCGGAAAAATATCAAATAGTTCTGTCTTATCAGTTGATAGTAAAGAGACTATTGATACTATAGTGTGTGATAATAATCTTAGCAGTATATGTAATATAGGCATTTCAGAAGAATTAAAACAACAAATAAATGATAATAGCTCTGAATTTGAATATGTTTTATTGGGTGATAGTTTTAAGGGTGAGTATAGTATAAATGATATGTTTAAATGTTTAGGGAAAAATGGAGATGTAGAATGTGTGGTTGCAGGATTTTTAGATTCTGATGCACAGTTCTTAATTAGTGAAACTAACAATATAAAATATTATAATCTTAAGCAGTGTGGGTTAATTTTAACTAAAAGATATGATGAGTTATTTTCTTTTGATGAAATGACGTCATTTGTGACACCTATATATTATGTTTGTGATTCAAAAGTAAGAAATGATGTGGAAAATAAAATTATTCATATGATGCAAAAAGAAGGTATTAATGCGGCAATCACCAATGAGGGTGAAAAGTTGGAAGATAGAATTTCTGAAATTAATATTTCTTCTGATAAAGAATTTATGGCAGCGTTGCTATTGTTTTTAATATCTATTTTATCCATATCTACAGTTAATATAGTTGAATGTATAATTAATAAAAAAGATTATGCATTATTAATCATCTGTGGATGTAAATATAATGATATTTATTCTTTAGTAATAATAAAAAATCTAGTTATTATATTCATTTCCGGGATATTTGCATATCTTTATAGCCAATTTATGATATTCGGTAGTTTAATACCCAATATGCATAAATTTACAATAGCTTATAATTATTATTATGCAAGGATGGCTCATTGTATTGAAGTTCCACTAATATTATTTTTTGAATTGTTATTTATGATAGCGGTATCTTGTTTAATTCCAATAATATTAATTAGAAGGGCAAAAATAATTGATATGATGAAGAACTGAGAGGACAACATTATGGGAAAAAAAATATTTAGAAGTGTTTTTAGATATAAACTTACTGCTATCTTTTTCATTTTAGGTCAATTACTGGTTTATTTTACAATTTTTGGAGCTCTTAATATATATAATAAGGCATTTCAGAAAGAAGAAGACAGAGTCAGATTTCAGTATTCTAACAGAATATCATTGGAAATAACGGATAATAGTAAAAAAGATGTAATAACTAATTGTTCGGAAGGGGTAGCAGACGGAAATGTTATATTAGCTGGAAAAACAAATGTTTTTTTTGAAGAAAAAAAATCTTCAAACAGGATAGAAATAATCCTAAAGCAAAACGAAGATATTAATTATGAATTAGTTGAAGGACGATTACCAGGTTCAAGGTATGATGATATTGATAAAAAGATAGTTGCGTTGGGGAGATATCAATATAAATATGCTTATGAGGAGGACGGAAAAAAATATGTTACATTTGATGGTGAAAAATATGAAGTGGTAGGAGTTATTGGAAATAAAGATTCTGATTATCTTGATTATAAAATAGTTTTTTATATAGGTTCAATTGGAGATAATATGTTAAAAAATATACGTGAACAGTATGCGTATACAATTGAAATTGGTAGTAATAGCAAGGATATAAATAATAGCTATAAAATAATATATAAAAATATTATGAAAGAAAGCAGATATGCACTTATAGAGAGTAAAAGTGAAAAAGGAGAGGGTGCAAGTACAATTAATTCGACGTTATATAAAGAAAAATTTTCTGTAAATATTTTGGTTTATATTTTTTGTTTATTAAATTGTATGTTAATATCTGAATTTTTAATTATACAGAGGAAAAAGGAAATTGCAATTAGAAGTACATATGGTTTTAGCAATATCAGGATATTGATGAAAATAACAGGAGATGTATCTGTTTTATGCTTGGCATCTTTTGTAGTATTTATAGTTATATATATGATTCTTAAAATAGTAAAACATAATTTTTTAACGATTTCATTTAATAAATTAACTTTTATTACAGTTCTTTTGATTAATGTTATTTCTATTGTATTAACAATTGTTTATCCGGCATTTATTGTATCTAAAATTCAGCCTGCCGTTGCATTAAAAGATATAGAATAGAGGAGGGTGGATATGATTAAACTGGAAAATATTTCAAAAATATATGATATAAAAGTAGATAATAAAAAAGCACTTGATAACGTTTCCCTTACAATAGATAATGGAGAATTTGTTGCCATTATTGGACCATCAGGAAGTGGAAAGAGTACACTGCTTAATATTCTTGGCTGCATGGATACAGCTACAGAAGGAAATTATATAGTGGATGATATTAAAGTATCGGAATTAAATAAATCTGATATGCATGATTTTAGAAAGAAAAACATAGGATTTGTATTTCAGCATTTTGCATTAATGGATTATTATACAGCATATGAAAATATTGAGCTTCCATTACTTGCTAACAATATAAAAAGGTCTCAAAGAAAGAAACTTGTTAATCAACAGCTTATTCAGTTAGGAATTATAGATGAGAAAAATAAATTACCGGGGAAAATGTCAGGAGGACAACAACAAAGAGTTGCTATAGCAAGAGCACTTGTTACTAATGTAAATATAATACTTGCCGATGAGCCTACAGGAGCGCTTGATCAAAGGACAGGTGAGGAAGTGTTTGAAATTTTAAAAAAAATTAATGAGCAGGGGAAGACAATAATAATTGTAACACATGATATGAAAATAGCTGAAAAAACAAATAGAATAATTACGATTGTAGATGGAAAAATATTATCAGATAGTAAAAATAATGATTTTTTTTCTGTCGCCGGTAGATAATATTAATAATGAATTGTCTGATTCAGAAAAGAAATATCTAAAGAATAAGGTGAGAATATTATTAAGCATTGAAGTTGTTATCTTTGTTATGCTGTTAATTAATGGAGCTGAGTACTGGAGTGAAATAATTGCTGTTGCAATTATGATTGTTGCAGGGTTAGTTTTAATTGGTTTTATAAAGAATAGAATTAGGGGATAAAAATGGTTTATCAAATAGGTATATGTGACGATGAAATATCAACATGTTCAGAGCTTGAGAAAATCTTAATTGATTATTTTAAAATGGCAGGGTTAGATGTTCAAATAAATATATGGTATCGTGCTGAGGATTTTATTAGGGATGTTCCACAAAAAATAAAAGTTGATTTGTTGTTTTTAGATATAGAAATGCCAGGTAAAAATGGTGTTCATGTTGGCGAATATATACGCAACGATATAAAAGATGAAGCTATGCATATTATATATATTTCATCGAAAACCAATTATGCAATGGAATTATTTAAAGTTCATCCGTATGATTTTATAGTAAAGCCTATCGATGAGAAAAAGGTAGTTAATAATGTTTCAAAACTATTAGAACTGGATGAACATGATAACAGATATTTTACTTATGAATATAATAGAATAAAAAATAGGATTCATTATGGAGATATTGTATATTTTGAAAGTGACAGAAAGCATATAAAAATAATATGCAGTGATGGAACACAAAAAGAATATGTTGGAAAAATGAAAGAACTTATAGAAAGGCTGCCGTTTAGCTTTGCTTTAGTTGCACAATCATTTATAATAAACTTACGACATATTAAAATGTGTAAAAAAGATGTCTGTGAAATGGATAATGGACATGTTATTAATATTGGACGAAAATATAAAGATGCATTTAGCATAAAAATGATAGAGTATAACAAGTGTGTAGGGGGGGTAATGCATGATACCGCTTGAAGATATTATTGTTTCTGGTGTTACAGAGTTAATAAGAATATTTGTTATTTTGCAATATTTCAAAATTTTTTTAGAGATGTATTCTGTAAAGATAAACATTCTAAACTGCATTATTACATATTTTATGACATTAATATGTTATCTGGTATTTCATAATGTATTGATTAATTTAATAGTTACAATTATCGGAATAATATTTTTATCTATGGGGTTTGATGGGGAATTTAGAAAGAAAATTTTATTAAGTGTAATGGTTTATGGAATTATGTTTGTAATAGATATGCTGGCTTCATTCTTATTATATGAAGCCCCAGATTCTAATAATTATGAAATTATCAGTTCTTTCATTTCTGTTTTGTTTTTTTATATAATAGTAATTGGACTAAAAAATATTTTTAAAGAAAAGGGTAAGGTTGATTTATCAGGACAATGGTATTTATTGTTATTTTCAGCTATTCTAAGTATCGCTACACTGTATGTGGTCTATAAGAATATGGCAGTTTCAAGAATTGCTGTAATAACTATAAGTGTTATTGTGTTGATTTTTAATATTATGCTATATATTTTTTATATGTCCATGTTAGATCGTTTTTTATATGAGAGAGAAAATCTTGAATTAAAACAACAGATGAATATATATGAACAGCAGATAAGAAGTGACATCAATAATAATAGACAAATACAAATGATAAGGCATGATATGAAACATCATATCAGGGAGATAAATGACTTACTTATAAAGAAGGATATAGAGAAGGCAAAAGAATATTTACATCAGATAAATAATGAAATTATAGAAGCTCAGAATATTTATAATACTGGTCATGAAGCTTTTGATGGTATTTTAAATTTCTACGCCGAAAAATTCATGCGTAAATCACTTCAATTAGATGTGTCAATTGTTATACCTGAAAGTCTTGATATGAATATGTATGATGTAAATGTTATCTTAGGAAATCTGCTTGATAATGCGTTAGAGAATGCAAAAAGTAATTCAAAAGTCAATTTAGACATTAAATATAATGTGGGAATGTTACAGATATCAATGTCTAATTTATATGATGGCAATGTAAAGAGACTTGATGGACATATTGTAAGCAAAAAAGGTGATAATCATGGATATGGACTAGAAAATATAAAGCGGATTGTAAGTAAATATGAAGGTTCATTGGTCATAGATGGGAGAAATGAACGATTTGAAACGGATATTATTCTGTATATAGATGGAGACCGCCAGAGTATTTAAAATGAAGATATTAAGAATGTATAATTATTCATTTTTTTGACATTAATAAAAATTTATAATATAATATTGTCTCATAAGCTGATATTTTATTACAGTATATGTAAGCATTATGTATATTTATGATTTATAAAGAATCTTATGGCATATTTATTTTTATTATATTAGATACTGCTGTTTATAAAAGACTATTTTTTATAGTTAAATATCATGCATATTAATAAAGAAATATTTAAGAAGGCAGAAGAGGGAAAATAATGATATCATTACTATCAAAGGAACAGATGAAGTTCATATTCGACAATTATATGATAAAAGACTTTCCTGAAAGTGAGTTAAAGCCATGGAAGAAAATAGAGAATGGGCTTTTACAGGACAGTTACTTTGCATATGGAATGTTTGAGGATACTGTAATACATGGTGAAAGCAGCAATATCAAAGGTAATGGCTGTGTTGACGGACTTAAGGCATATGCATTTTTTATAAAAAGTAATAAGTTTAATACATATCTTCTTGATTATTTTGCAGTTCTGTCAGGTAAAAGACAGTCAGGCATAGGTTCTGCATATCTGCAGGAGTTAAAAAATATTGCAGTTAAGGATAACAAAGAACTAATATTAGAAGTTGAAAATCCTTATTATGAAAGTGACCCGCAAAAAAAAGAAAATATGTTAAAAAGAATACAGTTTTATAAAAAGAATCATATAAATGTAAGTAATGTAAGCTGTAATTTTATGAGTAATGAATACAGGATACTTTATGCCTCTGATAAAGGTAATGATGAACAGATAAGAGAGCTGACAGAGAATGTATACAGGGATTTCTTTGGAGATAAGCTGGTAGACAACGAAGTTATTTTCCATGATTAATATTTCCAGGAATTATAAAGATAATATAGTTGGCAGCTTCTGCCCCGGACATCATAATAATAAAAAAGTGTTTATGATTATGATATTCTGGTATATTTAATTTTAAATATACGGATATGGTGGCTTAAATAAGAGGTTTATATAATATGGTTATAGAAAATACAACAGTATTTAAAAAGGAATACATAAAGCGCATTATGTGGGCGAGTAACTCAGATGATAATAAATATAAAAGATTTAAGCTTATATATAATACATTCGGACTTGTAGCCGGAATGATGTTTATAAGATATTTTATATTTGATGCAATGGGAAATGTACAGACTTCTAAGCCACTTATGTATATATACGCAATAGTAGCGGCTGTATGTTTATATATTGGAATGTATGGCATGGATAGGAATAATCTTAAAAGCTATAATAAGCTGTATGCTAATATGGACAATGTTAAGTTCATATATAACATAGATAATACAGGAATAACTGTAGCCGATGATGACGGCGACAGCGAACTGTTTGAATGGGAGAGGGTTGTAAAGCTTAAGCAGGATATAGATAATTTCTATTTTTTTGTTGGCAGTGAGGAATGTCTTGTCGTCAATAAAAATGGAATCTCAAAAGGTAGTATAAGGGAGCTTTATGATTTATCGCAGGAATGTCTTGCAAAAGTAAATTTAAAACTAGGAGGAAATGAGGATGAATAATCAGCAGATGATGGAACTAACTACAGTAGAGACAGGAGCATTTGAAGAACTGGTTAAGGAATGTACAAGGTCAGGTTCGATAGACCAGAATCTCTATACCGAATATGATGTAAAGAGAGGTCTTCGTGACAGTAATGGTAATGGTGTCCTTACAGGTCTTACCGAGATATCAGATGTATGCGGAAGCAAGAGCGTTAATGGTAGAAAGATTCCTATGGATGGAGAATTATATTATCAGGGATATAATGTGGCTGATATTATAAAAGATTCCTCAAGAGCCAGATATAAGTTTGAAGAGGTAACATATCTGTTACTTTTCGGTTCACTTCCGGATGATAATCAGTTTGAAAGATTTTTACATATATTATCTGATTTACAGGAATTATCAGGAGCATTTATACGAGATGTTATTATGAAGGCTACAAGTGATAATCTTATGAATTCACTTATGAAGAGCATCTTAAGCCTGTATTCGTATGATGAGAAGCCTGATGATATATCAGTTCCTAATGTATTAAGACAGTCATTACAGCTTATTGGCAAGATGCCGCTTATAGCTGTTTATGCATATCAGGCATACAGACATTTTAAATTAGACGGAACTCTTATGATTAAGAATCCTAAGAAAGAATATTCTACAGCAGAAAATATTCTGTATATGTTAAGGGATGATGGACATTTTACGGAATTAGAGGCTAAGGTACTTGATATATGCCTTGTTCTTCATGCAGAGCATGGCGGTGGTAATAACTCTACATTTACAACACATGTTGTTACATCATCAGGAACAGATACATATTCAGCAATCGCAGCTTCAATAGCATCACTTAAAGGACCTAAGCATGGTGGTGCTAACTTAAAGGTACAGAATATGTTTGCAGATATCAAGGAACATTGCAAGGACTGGACAAATGTTGATGAGATATGTGCATATCTTAATAAGATTCTTGATAAGAAAGCCTTTGACGGACTTGGACTTATCTATGGTATGGGGCATGCCGTATATACTAATTCCGACCCTAGAGCAGTTATTTTAAAGGAATTTGCAAGAAAGCTTTCAGAAGAAAAGGGAATGCAGAAGGAATTTGCATTATATGAGACAGTTGAGCATGAAGCCGGTGACCTTATTATGAAGAAGAGACAGATGTTTAAGCCTGTATGTGCCAATGTTGATTTCTATAGTGGATTTGTATATACAATGCTTGGTATACCGGAAGAATTATTTACACCTATGTTTGCCATGGCAAGAATTTCAGGCTGGTGTTCACACAGACTTGAAGAGCTTGTCAATGCCGGTAAGATTATCCGTCCGGCTTACAAATATGTAGGACATCACAGACCATACTGTAACATGAAGGACAGAAATGAGGGAAGACAGCCACGATGATTAATAAGAGAAAGATTATTATTTTTAAAGGAATAATAGATTCTCTTGATGTATTTTCATAGGAGCTGTGTGCAGGCTTTGAAAAAGAGGGCTGCGACGTGCTTCTTGTGGATGTTAATAATCTACACTATTTTCAGGATGATTTGTTTAATAGAATAGATGAATATGCAGCCTGTGAGGATACCATTGTTATATTTTTTAACAGCATCGGTATGCTCATGGACGGCATTGATGGCGGGAATTATTGGAATAGAAGCGGTGTTATATGCTTTGATATTCTGGCAGACCCGCCATTTTTTTATCATAGTGCAATAGAATCTGATATAAAAAATGTAACCTTTATATGTGTGGATGAGGAGCAGTCAGATTATATTAACAGATATTATGGTAAGGAATCTGATTATTATAAGAGAAATGGGCGTGTAAGAATGAGTCTGTATATGCCGCTTGCCGGAGTTGTATCTGACACATATATGGAAAGAGATTTACAGAATAACAGGAATAAAGATGATGTTGATAGAGGGATATCATATGATTTTGACATAACAGCAATAGAAGCATTTAATAATAGGAAGTATGATGTGATATTTACAGGCAGTATAAGAGATTATGAGGATATAGATACACAGATTTATAATTTGGATGATTCATTACAGGATATGTGGGATATCGTACTGGGATATATATGTGAGGATACATCACTTACGATTGAGCGTGCAATAAGAAAGTGTATGTCAGATTATTCACTTCGGCTTACGGATGAGCATGTACACCAGATTATATTGTTGTTTAAAAAGATGGATAGCGTGATAAGAGCAATGCACAGACAGCGTGTAATAACAGCTATAGCTGATGGAGGGATTAAGATAGATGTATTTGGTGATGGATGGGATTTTTTAAAAAATAAGCTTATACATCCGGAAAATCTGTGTATACATGAATGTGTTTCATATGAGGAATCGGTTAATATTGCGGCACAGGCTAAGATATCAGTAAATGTAATGCCATGGTTTAAGACAGGTTTCCATGACAGGATAGCAACAGCGATGCTTAATGGATGTGTAAGTGTGACGGACTCAAGCAGTTATATTGATGATAATTATACGGATGGAGAAAATATTGTTATATATAAGCTTGATAATCTGTCAGAGCTTGCAGGAAATATAAGAACACTGCTTGAAAATAAAAATAACATAACATACAGGCTTGCAATGGCTGGAAAGAAAAAGGCGGTGCAGGCAGACACATGGCATGAACGGGCAAAGTGGTTTCTTAGTTATTGTTCACAGATTACATATAAACAGTAAAGTTTCTTATGTAATAGAAATTTATTGCCGTGTTTGTGTGAATCGCAGCAGACCGATTCTTATAATATTTATATAATTTGGATTTTTATTAATTTTTTCTGCATATTTTTAAGTTAATTAAATAATTTTAAATATAACATAATAATATAAAGTAAATGTTAATAATGCTTTATATTATTAATACATTTATCTAAAAGTCACTAATAATATAAATAAAAATCAAAAAAGTACTTAACATTTTGAATATTTAGCGTATAATGATTTTGGTTATAAAACCAGTAATAAAATATGGAAAATATATAGAGGTAATGAGGATTATTATGTCACAGTATGAGGTAAAAACAATTAACCACCCGCTTGATTGTGCAGTAGAAGTACCGGGGTCTAAAAGTATAACTAACAGGGCGCTTCTTATGGCAGCTCTTGCAAAGGGTAAAAGTGTATTAAATGGTGTATTATTCAGTAATGATTCAAGACATTTTCTTACAAGTCTTATATCACTTGGATATGTAATAGAAGTAAATGAGGTAGAAAACTATGTGGCCATTAATGGTCATGGAGCAGATATTCCTAAAAAGAATGCAACGATTGATGTAGGAAGTGCCGGAACAGCAGCAAGATTTTTAACGGCAATGCTTGCATTATCTGATGGTGAGTATACTATCAATGCATCAGAACAGATGAAGAAAAGACCTATGCTTCCTCTTTTTGAAGCACTTACAGCAATGGGGGCAGAATTTACATTTATTGAAAAAAACGGACATCTTCCTGTTAAGGTTAAAGGTGCGGCATTTAATGGCGGCGTACCGGCATCACAGGTTGATATAGACATAAGTGAGAGTACACAGTTTTTAAGTGCCTTGCTTATGGTTGCACCTATGCTTGAAAATGGACTTAAGATTAATATTACAAGTAAAAAGACAGAGGGTTCTTATATTAAGATTACAACTAAGATGATGCATCAGTTCGGCTGTGATACTCTCCATGAGGGAAGTGTATATGAGATACCGGCTGGTCAGACATATATGGCAGAAACTTATCTGATTGAGCCGGATGTATCAGCAGCATGTTATTTCTATGCGGCAGCAGCCCTTACAGGTGGTCATGTCCTTGTTAAAAATGTCCATTCAACTTCTATGCAGGGTGATATGAAGTTTCTTGATGTGCTTAAGCAGATGGGCTGTGTTATAAGAGAAGAACGTGAGGGAATATATGTCACAGGACCGGAAAATGGACAGTATAGCGGCGTAGATGTTGATATGAATGATTTTTCTGACCAGACAATGACACTTGCGGCAATTGCACCTTTTGCAAATACACCTACATATATTAAGAATATAGGACATATTCGTCTTCAGGAATCAGACAGAATCCATGCCATTGTAACTGAGCTTACAAGAGTTGGAATTAATGTGGAAGAAGAGCGTGATGCGATAAGGATACATCCGGGAACTCCACATGGAGCAGTTATACAGACATATGACGATCATCGAATGGCTATGGCATTTGCACTTATTGGACTTAAGTGTGAGGGTATTGTGATAGATAACTGTGAGTGCTGCGGCAAGACATTTGAGAATTATTTCAGTGTGCTTGATAGTCTGCATTAATTTGTGGCTTGTTGACAGATGTTTTTATAATTATGTATCCAATAGGATATAATGAGCGGCTTTTACCTCAATGGTTTGGGGATAGCCGCTTTTATAGTTAATTATAATTTGGGGAGATGATTTAATATGTTATATATTATGAGGCATGGAAAAACTGAATGGAATTCGTTACATAAATTACAGGGGCGAACAGATATTCCTTTGAATGATGAGGGCAGGTTAATGGCTTTAAATGCATGTACAGTCTTATGGCTCAATCGGGTTGCCCGTTTCTTTTTTTATGTTTATTATATCGTACAAATACATTTTCTTATCCAACGAAAGCTTATCTAAGAGGTTTATAAGTACTCACAATATATTTCCAAATTTACAATACAATCCACACCATGTTCCTCTACATTTCAAAAACCACTATGTTGGGGTGGCTGATGGGAGGTTGTTGGCTTGAAGTGATAAAATGAAAGTTATTATATATGTGGGAAATATTTTAACCAGTTATCTAAAGAACAACCTTCAATACTACATATAATTACATTATTCCACCTCTCAAATAGAGATTTGCCATTAAATATTGGTGCATGCACTAATTCTTTTGCACTTTATAAAATTTTGTGATGCAAAGACTTTTCAAAAATCCATCAAACTCAAGTATTTACACTACGAAAATGACAATGTTATAATAAAATAATAATAAGTGTTACTGATGACATAAGGATTGGCTGCTGCTTACAGGGTATCAGTGGTTACTGTTCTTACGCACACAAATACCGTGCTGTTTAGGTGTGTAAGAATATAATTCGGGAGTGAACAGTAACGTTGATTTTGAACAGTATCGTAGGAATCGTGAATAGAGGGGGAAAGATACATGTACAGAGTAGGGCTTTGTGATGATGATGTGTTATTTATGAAGCGTATTATACCTGTTGTAGAGGAATGTTTTAGAGCTGTCTGTAATGAAGATATAGAATATTTTTTCTATAAAGATGATAAAAGCGTTATTGATGGTTTTGGGAAGGACAGACCGGATATTTTATTTATGGATATAGAGTTAGGTGAAGTCTGTGGTTTTGATGTGATAAAAAGAATTGCAGAAAAAAATTCTGATGTGGCAGTTGTTTACATGTCTAATTATTCATCTTATGTAACTAAGTCTTTTGTATGCAGACCATTGGGTTTTATAAGAAAGTCAGATTTTGAAAATGATTTCAGGCTGGTAATGTATGAGATTAAAGATTATCTGGATAAAAAGTATAAGACATTAAGTCTGTATGATGGAGTAAATGAGATTACTATGCCTTTATATGCAATATCAGTCATTGAAATTTATGATCATAAAATGGTAATTACATTTGATAAACGTAAAATAGCTATAAGAGAGAGTCTTAGTAATGTAGAAGAAATATTAATACAAAATAATTTCGTCAAGGTAAACCGTTCAACAATAATTAATTTAAAATTTGTCAAAGAGATTAATGAAGACAGTATAAAATTAGAATCCGGAGATACATATACAATAAGCAGAAGAAAAATAAAAGAAGTTACCAGAAGCTGGATATTGGCACAGATTTAAGTATTGCAAAGATTATAAAGACCAGAATCAGTTTTAAATAGTAAAAAAGGCGGATTATTATATGGAATTTATTATTAATATTATTCAGAGTATCATAATTGTAAGCTTTATAGTCAGTCAGTTAGGGAGTAGAGCCGGAATAAACGAAAAAGTAATAAGAGTTATCTTTACAATGCTACTTTGTGTATACCTTAACATACAATCGTATATTACTGATTTTGAGGGTTATGGGGTATTTATTTCTTTATTAGTATTAGGAATAATGATATTTATATTTTGTGGTGGAAGCTGGATTGAAAAGCTGATATGTGATGTATTAATGATAGCATTTGCAGTGATAGCAGCGGTTATTGCCGGAGGAATAGTCGGATTGATATATAATATGGCATACATAGAGCTGACATCAGCAGATATGTTAATAAAAAGTATTTTAATGCTTTTAGCACAGGTAATATTATTTTATATTTTGTATTTATTTAAGTATTATATAAAAATATTTTTAGGAGTGTATAACAAAAAATTAAATATACTGATATTATTAATTCCTATTATTTCTATTCTTATAATCATATTATTGGTATATCATCAGGTTATTGACAAGACTGCTATTATAATCGAACTGATTATTATATTTAATATTTTTATAATAAATATTATTGTTTTTATAATATTAAAGTATATCAATATCCAGTATGAGGAGTTGTTAAGAAAAGAGCTGGCATTTAAGGGATTTGAACAGCAAAGAACAGATATAGAAGCTATTAATTATAAATATAATTGGTTAAAAAAGAAAAATCATGAAGTAAAACATGTTATGCAGCTAATGGAATATTATATAGAAAATAATCAATATGAGAAAATAAAGCAGATAATTAATATAAAAGATTTAGAAAAAAATATCAGAGATGATGAGGCAGTATATGTAGGGAATCCAATTATTAATTATATTTTGAATAGAAATATTAATATCTGTAATAAGAATAATATTGATATTAAATGTAATGTTATGGGAACTGTTGATGGCATTGCTGATATAGATTTATATATACTGATAAGTAATCTGATTGATAATTCAGTAGAAGCGGTAAAGAAGATAAAAGAAGCGCTTATTAGTATATTAATATACAGTAACGAAAGATATATATATATTGAAATAGGTAATTCAACAGACAATAATGTAATGAAAAATAATCCGAAAATGAAGACGACAAAAGATAATAAGTTGCTTCATGGTTATGGAATAGAGAATATAAGAGATATTATAAATAAGTATCATGGAGAAATTGAATATAAAAATCAGACAGATACATATATAGTATGTAAGGTGATTTTGTTGAAAAATATAGAAACTCAAGAAAATTAACCATTCACGTCATATATTGACCATTCACGTCAAATGTATTTACATTACACATTGCTCATGTATAATCAAAGACAGATAATATCAAATATATTTGTAGTATAAGTATTGGAAATAAGAAAGTTACAGATGAATGGAGGGGTGTTATGAAAAAACAGATGGTGTGTATTTTGGCAATAATGACTGTTATGCTGGCGGCTTGTGGAACTAATGAACATGCATCAGATGAAACAAAAGCAGATATTAAGCTTGATAAGGTTGATAATGTGACTGATGCATCTGCCAATGAAAATACCACAAGAGACTATGGTGACAAAAAAGTTGAAGGTGGGTTCTGGGTGCAGAAGAATACTACAGGAAAAGATGAATATTATAGATATATTCCTATGATGTCTGCAAAGCTTGCTGGAATATATGACTGGGAAGACAGTGAATCCAATAAATCAATGGATACATATGCAGCCAGAAACTGCCCGGATGGAACTAAGACGGCGAAGCTTAACGGCTGGGTAACAACAATGGGATATTATTCTAATCCACAATTAGGATACAATTCCAATCCTGATGATGAGACTGTTCAAAAAAATGAGCTGGTTAATTATGCAGAATCATTTGCCCTGGTAGCAGATAATAATAAGAAAAATGTTCTTCAAAGCTATGATGTAGGCTGTATTACATTTGCATTGTATAAGGACCTGTATGAGAGTTTTCCTGAGATTAATATGAAGCTGTATGGTATCACAGAGACTTCTATTAAAGAAGCGGTAACAGATATATCTGAATGTGAATTATCAGAGTATTCTGCATATATTAAGAGTTGTGCGGATAGAGATTTTTCGGATTGTGAGCTGCTTGCCAGTAAGACTATAGCAGACAGCGGTATATATTATATTGATTATAGACATCTGTCAGAAACAGGTAATTATAGTCAGTATATTATTGTATTAGAGTTTCCACAGGAATCGGGATATGCTTATTATATGAACGGAAGACTTTGTTATAATATTGACAATAATGGTGAATATAATAGCTGGAAACAACAGCATATTAATCAGTTTATAGCGGAGTAGCTGCCTATGAAGATACGATATTTAGTAAGTCTGGTATTTCAATCGTTATCCAACAAGAAGCTTGTGGTTATAATTCTGCTTGCAATGAACACGATTTCCCTGTATATGACAGACGTTATTGCAACAGATTATATATCCCAGAGACATTATATAGAATCAATAACTTCAATGTTTGGCACACATCCGCAAAAAGTAAACTATGTCGAATATCTGAATCTTATGAATCCGGAGTATACGAAGGAAAAGGGAGAAGAACTGATTGAATACATTCGTAACCATGAAAATGTTACAGCGTGTGGAAGATTTTGTAATTCAAAGGCACAGGATATATTAAATGGTGATAGTGTTAATGCACTTATAGTAGAATATGACATAACAGATATAGGTAATCTTGGAATCAAAAAGCAGGATGTTAATATATCCGGTCAGTTAAATCAGGTATATATAGGTTATAATTATAAAGATGATTTTAATATTGGTGACGAATTTGATTTTTATCGTGATAGTGATGACTGCCGTTGTGTGGTTGCAGGATATTTAAAAAAATCTGCATCGTGGCCATTAAAGGGGAATCTTTTTAATGCGGTATCTAATCTGGATTCATATACGTTGGAAGATAAGATAGTTGTTATTACAAAACATTATGAAGTATTTGATAATTCCGGAGGAATGCCGGATGTATCATATTTTATTGTTGATGATGACAGTAGGACTGCACAGACACAGACAGATATTATCAAAAAGTCTGCACAGAATAATCTTGGAGTCAGGGTTGTAAATGAGGAAAGAAGTATAGAACAGAAGGTACAGGATACAGCTCTTACACAAAATAAATCATTTATGGCAGCAATATTATTGTTTTTTCTTGCACTTATATCAATGTCAGCAGCATCCATAGTATTTTGTCTGATAAGAAAACGGCAGCATGGTATTATGCTTGTATGTGGAATAAGTAAAAATGAACTCATAAGAATGGATTTTCTGGAAAATATTATAATTACATTACTTCCGGCTGTTGTCGTGTGGTTAATCAGGCAGAGGGAAATATTTGGAAGATTAATTTTACATATACAGGATATGGATATGCTTATATATCCATATTGGTATGCACACTGTATATGTCTGCCGTTTTTGTTTGCGGCGGTAGTAATATTTATATCCTTTATATCAGGAGTTATTCCGGCGGTAATTATAAACAATATGAGTGTAGCGGATGTTATAAAGCGTTAATATTCACACACAGACTCAACATCAGCTGTCAGGCGGTGATATGTGCAATTGTATTTTATGTGTGAGTGTGTTATATCAGTGAGATTTCCTATTAACAATCATATAAATGTAAAAATTTTCAGAGGGGGGATTGCGTGATAAGAAAAATATTTAGATATAAGCTGGTATCCATATACTTTATCCTGAGCCAGTTAATAGTGCTGACAGCGGTTTTCGGAGTGCTGCGGATATATAATAAAGCATATGCAAAGGAACAGGACAGGCTTAATGCTATTGCAGATAACAGAATACAGTTAGATATTACTACCACTAAGCCGGGAAGTATATTCAATGTGTCAGGTAATGCTATTTGGCAGGGAAATATAATTGTTCAAGGTAATATTGCAACTGAATTTGCAGAAGCCGGTAGTAAGAGCAGATGTGAAGTGCTGCTTACAATTAATGAACAACTTCCATATCCTATGATATCAGGGTATATACCAGGGGATGATACAAATGATATAGGAGAAAATGTTGTTGCATTAGGACGTGAGAAATATAAATATGCTTATGAAAAGGATGGTAATAAGTATGTAACCCTTGATGGTGAGCAATACAGGGTATCCGGGGTTATAGGAAGTGACAATTCTGATTACTGGGATTACAGCGTGGTATTTAATATTAACTGCATGGCACATAATACCTTAAATAATATAGGTAAGAATGAACAGTATGTTGTAGAAATATATAGTAATTCCTGCAATGTTACTGATTCGTATAAGATATTCTCGCAAAATATACTTAAAGAAGACAGTATGTGTAACATAGTGGCTTATCAGAAGGAAAATACCGGAGAAAGCACGATTAATACGACATTAAGCAGGAAAAATATAAAAACAAATATAATGGTATATATATTCTGCCTGTTAAATTGTATTATCATTTCCATGTTTTTATTGATACAGCAAAAAAAGGAACTGGCAATAAAGAAGATATTTGGCTACAGTAATATAAGAATACTTGCCGGTATGGCGTTACAGATAGTTGCTTTAATGCTTGTGGCATTAGTATTATTTATAATTCTGTATAGTGGATATCAGTTATATATTTATAAGACAGCAGGCATGGTAATGAGGTTTAATATGACATCGGTTATAGCAATATCGGTATTGTTTCTTATAACACTTCTTATAACAATGATATATCCGATAGTAGGAGTTTGTAGAGATACTAATAACGCAGGATAAATTTACATTTATTTACATTTCAAGGGATATCGTAACTTTATAAAACACTCACACACCAATTAAAGTACAATTATCAGCATTTGTATGTCCTTGTCGTACATAAATGTACGCCCCTGACATACAAATACTGACAATTGTCCGTTAAATGGTGTATTTCGTCGTTTTATAAAGTTATGATATCCATACGATAATATATCAAGATGAAATATGCGAAAACTCAAGTATAGTACACATAGATAACGGAGGGGTATATATGATAAGATTAGAAAATATCAGTAAAATATATGATGCAAAAATAGATACAACTAAAGCTTTAGATAATGTATCACTTCAGATTAATGATGGGGAGCTGGTTGCAATTATGGGCCCATCGGGAAGCGGGAAAAGTACATTGCTTAATATAATTGGCTGTATGGACACAGCTACAGAAGGTAAATATTATGTCGATGATGTTGAAGTATCTTTGTTAAAAAAATCACAGCGTGATAGCTTCAGAAAAAAGAATATAGGATTTGTCTTCCAGCATTTTGCATTGATGGATTATTATACGGCATATGAAAATATAGAACTTCCTCTGATTGCCAATAACGTCAGGAAAAGTGAGCGTAAAAAAATAGTACAGCAGCAGTTAGAGCATCTTGGTATAACATCCCAAAGGAATAAACTGCCTAAAAAGATGTCAGGCGGACAGCAGCAGAGAGTTGCAATTGCAAGAGCATTGGTTACGAATGTTGATATAATTCTTGCAGATGAGCCGACAGGGGCATTAGACCAGAAGACAGGGCAGGAAGTATTAGCACTTTTAAAAGAAATAAATAGTACCGGGAAAACAGTGATAATAGTTACTCACGATGAAAAAATTGCTGCTGACTGTAACAGAGTAATTATGATTCAGGATGGAAGAATACGGGATGATAAGAAAATAGTTTCGTAAAAATAAAAGCGGAAATTAATACGGATGAAAATGAAAAAATGCTATATGATATTAGTGATTCAAACCTTAATAGAATAGATGAATTACCTAATATAGATGATAAAAAAAATACATTTAGTCCATTTTGGCAAAACTATTTTACAACGGATAGTAATCCTGTGAATAGGGATGGGATAATATATAATCTATATGATGGAGAGAGTGGATATTATGATAATAATTACTGTTTAATATCTGGTGGAGATTTATCTTATTTTATTACGGATGACTTTTATGGTAATGATAATTGTGCTCCTACAGCAGCAACAAATTTATGCTATTATTATGCCGTGACACATGGTTATTGGGAATTAGAGTTGGATTCATGGGATGGAACATATAATGAATTTTATAAAGTAATGGATACTAATGAATATAGGCCGGAAACCTATGATAGTTGTATTGCATATGGATATGATGTTGTATTTGGGGTTGCAGGTATCAGGTGTGATACTAATATGCATTATGGAACGGATGAAGGACAGAAATTAGTTAATGATTTAAATAATGGTAGACCATGCCATTTAATTATGCATAATCATAGAACATATGGAGAACATTCAGTACTGGCAATTGGTTATGTGGATTTTACATATGATTCAATATATAACGATCCAAGCAGTACGTATATAAGAATTGCAGATGGTTGGTCATCTACAGCAGACAGATATGTATGGGGATCTTGTTATGGAACATGGAATTATGTAAGTGTTATTGTTTATTAAAATAGCCTGCAAATGTTTAATTGGCTGATACATCTAACAATGATGAACTGATATATGGTATGTTCTGTAATTCTGATAGCATATGTTAATAGCTGGTAACAAAGTTAATTATGTATACATTTCTGGACAGGTTCTCATGAATCCGGATTCGTGTCTAATGTGTTAGAAGTTAAATATTGTATACATTAGATATTAATTGAAATTTATTGTGAGGTAAATATGAAAAAGAGAATAATAATTATTATGTCAATGTTTATAATGTTATGCAGTTTAACAGCATGTAATGAAAAAAGTAAGTCACTTAATGAGATAATAGGAAATATTGATATTGTAAGTATAGATATTATCAATGGAAAGAATGGCAATATTGTTACATATACGGATGGTAATGTTATAACTGAGATAAAGGAATATATGCAGCAGGTAAAATGTATAAAGAATAATCCAGAGGCTGCAACCGGATGGGAATATCGTTTCCAGATAAGGTCATCAGATGGTAATATGACTGATATTACATTTGCAGGAAGTAACAGTTCTATTGATAATGAAAAATATAATATGGAATATCAGAATTTACAGGAATTTGTAAAAGGTTTGAAATGATAAAGGAAGTTGTAAAAAATAAAGGAAGCCTCTTTTCAATCAATGTCATTAATAGGCAATTGCGAAACTCGCTAAGCTCGTTCACAATCTTGATTGAAAACGAGGATGAATTTGTGTTTTTGTACAAATTCCAGGATAAAAAGGTAATCCTGTAAATTTAGGTACACTTTAATAAGCTTAAGGCATTTATAAAGCCGGTAAGTTCTAAGCTATAAAAGATTTTAAGCTTCTTATATGCTGTCGCTGGTTTATTTTATCAGCAACAACAATGGTTAATAACTGCCAAAGAGAGTTGTTTTTGTGGTATCATATATATGTCTCCTTTCGGGGCGTGGTTTATGGTTACTGAACAACTCCATTATATCACAAACCGGGAGGAGATTTTTAATTTTAGTCAAAAACATATCATGTAAATAACACATGTATTTCTAAGATTATATATTATCATGGTGGTGCGCTATAACTATATTTTAGCACAAAATAATATAATACATGTGAAATACCGGTTTACAAATAAAATAGCAGAAATAAAAAATATTATGTCACATTTCCTACAGTTAATCTGTTATATATTATAGTGTAATGATTAAAATCTGTTTACGTTTATATCTAAAAATACTAAGTGAAAAATTTAATCAAAAAGTATAAATTGAATTTTAAAAATGAAATTTGTGTCCAGCAAATTTTGGATAATACACTATAATTATAAAACATGGGAGACAATAATGGATAATAAAGGAAATGTAAGAAAGTATATAATAATATTTATATGTATAATATGTGTTGAAATATATGTAGTTGCAAAATGGATATTTCCTAATAATAATGGAGCGGATGATGTTACGGCAGCTGTACAAAAGACAGTCAGCAATGAAGCTGTAAAAGACAAAGAAGATGGTCAGGAAACTGCGGCTAAAGAAGAGTGTATTATAAACTCAGTTAAATATATATTCAATTCATATAAAATCACAAAGACATCTGATATTGATATAGAGACGGATGAGGATTATAGCATTGTAAGTATAGATATGGAACTTATAAATATGTCAAAGTCAGATGTAAGCATACCTTGTGAAAGCATATATATAAATATAATTGATAATGATTCAAGGGTACTTAAGACTAAGTCAAGATTAATAAGTGATGATGGTGAACAGGTGACACAGGATAATATAGAGCTGCTTTCCGCACAGACAAGACATATAAAGTTATATTATGTCATTAATGATAAATATGTTGAACAAAAGGCATTAGAGAGTGGATTAAGCAAGCTTTCATTAGTGGTTAATCCCGATAATGCAAGAGTGAACGACCCATTTATTTCAGGTATGGGAACATCCACTGATGGAAAATCATATTACTATATTTACAAAGTAATCTGGCATGAATCATATTAATAACTATATACAAATTTAATAAATATTTTATGAGTTTATCTTGACAGACATTGTATAATAAATGTTAGAGCAAAATAACGGAGTAATGTTAGTGTCTGTATACGACGGTGGCATTAGCACTTCGTAATCAGAATAACCCGTAAAGAGAAAGGTGGATATTTAAAATGACAAAAGTAGATATTATATCTGGTTTCTTAGGTGCAGGAAAGACTACACTTATTAGTAAATTATTAAAAGAAGCATTAAATGGCGAACAGGTTGTACTTATAGAGAATGAATTTGGTGAAATCGGAATTGACGGAGGATTCTTAAAGGATTCAGGCGTTGAGATAAGAGAGATGAATTCAGGCTGTATCTGCTGTTCATTAGTAGGTGATTTTGGTACATCTTTAAAGGAAGTTGTAGACAAGTATCATCCTGACAGAATAATTATCGAGCCATCAGGTGTAGGTAAGTTATCAGATGTAATCAAGGCAGTAAAGGACCTTCATATAGAAAATGAGATTAAGTTAAACAGTGCATCAACAGTAGCAGATGCTTCTAAGTGCAAGGTTTATATGAAAAACTTCGGTGAATTTTTCAATAACCAGATTGAACATGCCGGAACTATTATTTTAAGCAGAACACAGAATATCAGTGAAGAGAAGTTAAATAAGGCAATTGAGCTTATAAGACAGCTTAATCCAAATGCACATATCATTACTACACCTTGGGATGATATTGAAGGTACACAGATTCTTGGCGCTATGGAAAATGTCACTAATCTTGAGCTTGAGATGCTTGCAGAAGCAGCAGAAAAGGCTCATGCAGAACATGAACATCATCACCATGACGGAGAGTGCTGCGGACATGACCATGCAGAGCATGAACATCACCACCATGACGGAGAGTGCTGCGGACATGACCACGATGAGCATGAACATCACCACCATAACGGAGAGTGCTGTGGACATGACCATGATCACGAGCATGACCATCATCATCACGATGGAGAGTGTGGCTGTGGACATCACCATGAAGGACATCATCATGCAGATGAGGTATTTACAAGCTGGGGAACAGAGACACCTAATAAGTATGATAAAGCAACACTTGATGATATTCTTGATACACTTGCTAACTCAGATGAATTTGGCAGGATATTAAGAGCTAAGGGTATGCTTCCAACACAGGAGGGTACATGGATGTACTTCGACCTTGTACCGGGTGAATACGAGATTCGTGAAGGAAAGCCTGATTTTACAGGAAGAATCTGTGTAATCGGAGCAGAGCTTAAAGAAGATGAATTAAAGAAGCTTTTTAATGTATAAATAATAATCAACAGAAAGGATATAATATAAGTATATGGCACAGGAAGAACAATACCAGATACCCGTATTCTTAATAAATGGACAGCTTGACAGCGGTAAGACAAGTTTTATTTCAGATACAATAGAGATGGGACAATTTGAGGAAGCCAAGAATAAGCTTCTTATCGTATGCGAAGAAGGCGAAGAAGAATACGATGAAAAGATGTTAAAGGATAACGGTGTATCAATGGTTGTCCTTGAAAAAGAAGAATTTACAGAGGCAAAGCTTAAGGAATTAGATAAGCAGTATGACCCATGGGTAGTTATAGTTGAATATAACGGAATGTGGGATCCTGCATTAATATTTGATACAGCGAAGCCATTTGGCTGGGAAATATATCAGTCAATTACAATTATCGATGCGATGACTTTCTCTAACCAGTGGGCTAATATGAAGTCAATTATGGCTGAGATGGTTAAAAATGTTGATATGGTTGTATTTAACAGATGCAAATCAAGCATGGAGCTTGGAAGCTACAGAAGAAGCATGAAAGCACTTAATTCAGCAGTACAGATTGTATTTGAGGATGAAAAGGGCGACATGATGTCAATTGCAGAGCAGCTTCCATATGATATTAATGCAGATGTAATCGAAGTTGATGACTGTGATTATGGAATCTGGTACATGGATGTCAATGAAAGACCTGAGGTGTATAATGGCAAGACCGTTAAGTTTAAGGGCCAGGTACTTAAGAATAAGTACTTTAAGGACAAGAATTTCGTTGCCGGAAGAAAGGTGATGACATGTTGTGCAGAGGATATTTCATTTATCGGTTATATTAATTATTACGATAACATATCGTCACTTGAGAATAAAGAGTGGGTTATGGTAACAGCAAAGATTAAATATGAATTCCAGATGGCATACAAGAAGAAAGGACCGGTTCTTTATTCAAGCAAAGTAGAGCCTGCCGAAGCTCCACAGGATGAATTTGTATATTTCTAAATGTATAATATCATAGTTGGGGGTGACCCCAATATTATATAATCTGTACATTTACAGTACAGATATTAAAATAGGACGGTAACACTACGAAATGTATACAGAATATAGGTATTATATGGTAATTAATTCTATATGCAATATAACATTTCGTTAGTGTAACCGTCTTTTTTGTCAGTTTATAGCGGTTTAGTTATAAAGAAGTGTGGATTAATCAGTATTATTGTAATACAATTAAAAAGAACAGCACCTGATTCTTTTTATAAAAAGTAATAAAGATTGAGCTGATAAATGAAGAAATGGTATAACCACAAAGATATTATAGTAGAAAGCAGGTAAGATTATGATACAGGATATTATGCCTAAAAAGTTATATAACCAATATAGGAATTTTACGCCAAAGGATAATGATATAATTCTTTTCTTTGAGGGTTCAAGCGTATTGGGAAAGTATGATGGTGATGAAATAGTATATCCCGACTATGAATTATTTACAAGCTGTGTATGTAGAGCAGGTGAATCATTAATATTCAAGCAGGATGGCAAAGACGGTAAAAAGGATAATACAGATATCGGAATTGATTTAAAAAATGTTACGGATGCCAGAAAGCTTGTAAGTAAGATATGTGGACAGGATAAAACAGAGCAGTTTACTTTTAGATATCTGTTATCAGTTGATAATGAAAGATATTTTCTTGCAGTAAGAAATGATGAGATACAACATGGAGAATTTTCCGGTGAAATGTCTGATTCTAAAATACATACTGAATACAAAAGTTTTATAGAAGGCTTTGAGTTTATAGGAGTTAATTCATTCAGACGTGCAATACCTAAATACAGGGCATTTGCAGTAATAACAGCATATCATCTGTATGGCTGGTACAGGGATAATAAGTTCTGTGGCAGGTGCGGAAAAGCAATGATGCATGATGATAAGGAAAGAATGATGAAGTGTCCGGTATGTAATAATATGGTATTTCCAAAGATTAGCCCGGCAGTAATCATAGGAGTAACCGATGGTGACAGAATACTTTTTACCAAGTATGCGCAGAGGACATATACTAATTATGCACTTGTTGCAGGATTTGCAGAGATAGGAGAGACACTTGAAGAGACGGTTATAAGAGAAGTAAAAGAAGAGACAGGATTAGATGTAACTAATGTAAGATATTACAAGAGCCAGCCGTGGGCATTAAGCGGAAGTCTGTTAGCCGGCTTTTACTGTGACCTTAAAGGAAGTGATAAGATAAAGCTGCAGGAGGACGAGCTGTCGGTGGCTGAGTGGGTGAAGGCTGATGATATCCATGAAAAAGCGGATGGAATAAGCCTTACAAAAGAAATGATGCTTAAATTTAAAGAGGAGCATATGTCATCGTTAATTCGGTAAATACAATCCGCATCTGCTTTAGCACTATTTTCAAATAATCAGAAAAATATCATCAGATGTAAATATCCGCATATATTAATATAAAATAAGGCTACATATGCAGGTACAGATATGCTTAATTATTTATGGGCAATTATGATTATTACCGGAGTAATCTATGGAATATTATCAGGGAATATAACGCAGGTGGCAGATGGAGCTATAGACAGTTCAAAGGAAGCGGTAACACTGTGTATTACAATGCTTGGTGTGATGTCACTATGGACCGGGCTTATGCAGATAGCCTCCAAATCAGGCTTGATTAAAAAATGTGAAAAGCTGATATCACCTGTAATGAGATGGATGTTTCCTGATGTTTCCATGGAGCATAAAGCTATGGAATATATGACTACCAATGTGATTGCCAATATATTCGGACTTGGCTGGGCGGCTACTCCGGCGGGAATTAAGGCAATGGAGGAGCTTGCAAAGCTTAATGATATGAGAAAAGAAGCGGACGATGCAATGTGTGCATTTCTTGTAATCAATATATCCTCATTACAGCTTATACCGGTTAATATAATTGCATACAGAAGCCAGTATGGTAGTGTGAATCCGACAGCGGTTGTCCTTCCGGGACTTATAGCGACCATTATAAGTACTGTGGCAGGAATAATTTATTGCAAATTAAAATATAAAAAAAATAAGTAAATTAATCATATATTGCATTGTGAAAAAATATACCAATATTGTAAATTAATTATATATGTAATAGGGGAATACTTAAATGAATATTATTGTTCTTATATCTGCACTTATAATACCTCTGATTATATTTTTTATTGTTGTATATGGAATAATTCATCATACTGACGTATATGATGAGTTTATTGCCGGAGCGGCTGATGGAATGAAAACGGTTGTCGGTATAGCACCCACACTTGTGGGACTTATGGCAGCAGTAGGAATACTAAGAGCATCAGGCTTTCTGGATTTTTTAGCCGGTCTGTTATCATCATTTACAGACAGGGTAGGATTTCCGTCACAGCTTGTACCGCTTACAATTGTAAGGATGTTCAGCTCTTCGGCTGCCACCGGACTTGCGCTTGATATTTTTAAAGAGTATGGAACGGATTCATATATAGGTATGGCAGCTTCAATACTTATGAGCTGTACAGAAACGATATTCTATACCATGTCAGTATATTTTATGGCTGCAAAGGTAAAAAAAACGCGGTGGACGCTGCCGGGAGCATTGATAGCAACTCTGGCAGGCATCACCGCAAGTATATTTCTGGCACATCTATATGCCGGATAACTAAAAATATAAATTAAAAATATCTTTAATAAATTGTATTATATAATATAGTTTTAATGTTATAACCAATATTTGAAAGTGAATTTATTTCCATTCTTTAAAGCTTATGTTAAGGTCAACATTTCCTGAAATACCATCAATTACGCCACTGTCTGTATACTGCCACATTGATATTTCATATGGAAAATAAGGTTCATCGCTATAATATGCAAACCATTTTTCATAATTTTCAAGGCGTTCAAGTTCAACATTTCCAATAAATGATGAGAGATTACTATATATCATAGGAGTATAACCGGCTTCTTTTATGCGGTCACAGAATGTTATTATAACATCAGTAAGCTGTGCAGGAGTAAGATGCATCTGACGGTATGTATCATCAAATATTTCTTCTATATCAATAGCAATAGGACCGTTTATCTGATATGGCTTAACCATATTGATTACATAATCGGCTTCCTCTCTTGCCTCTGTTGTATTGATTGCCTGTGAAAAGAAATAGGCACCGATTTTAATATTATTTTTGATAGCTTCCGCAGCATTAGTATTAAAGGAAGTATCCTCTGTAAGAATACCTTCACCATAGCTTCTATAACCGCATCTTAACATTGCATAATCAACGCCGGCACTTTTAACCTTAGCAAAGTCAATAGAATTTTGATACCTTGATACGTCAATTACCTTGTGTGAAACTATTTTTCCATCTTCTGAATAGGTAATCTGGTTATTGGCATCCTTAGTAAATGTTCCATTTGAAAATGTATTCTTCTTAAGGGAATGGTTGATATCTGCAAATATATAAGTTCCCCCGGATACATATACCATCTTATCAGGGTCAATATCACGAAGGATAGAAGTCATGGATTCTCCCTGACCTAAGCGGGTTTCAATCTTGTTAATAGTATCTTTTGAGGCATTCTGTCTTACAGCTGCAAGCTTTTCGCTGGTGTAAAAATGTCTGTCCTTTAGAATGAACAGGCATGCAGCAATGCCAATAATGGTTGTGATGGCAAATATGACGCTTAATATGCCGGTCACGTTTAATCTGCTCTTACGTTTTTCCATGATAATCTCCATTCCATAAATATTTTAGAAAATGTATACAGTGTTTATTTAAAATATATAAACACAATAGTATTAATACTTTAAATTTTATTATATCATAGCATAATATACAAATGCAAAAAAATGTGAAATTTCATCAGACAACCTATACAAAGTGTAAAATATATTGCACTTTGGGATAAAAATGTTAAAATATCAAATGCAAAGGTTCTAAGTTATGCTTTTTTGGCGTAACTATACAATACAGCCGGCTGATTTGTGCC
>OGJN01000439.1_pt1 | contig 31400 bp, 23 predicted proteins | sample 1572221 | NCBI WGS metagenome assembly OGJN01 (sample SAMEA2582148, study PRJEB24529) | metagenome | biome: Human gut stool | place: China | collected 2011 | reverse complement strand
TAGCGCGCCTGCTTTGGGAGCAGGAGGCCGCGAGTTCGAGTCTCGCCACTCCGATCCTGCAAACGCACGTTGATTCGGTAAGGATCAGCGTGCGTTTTTGTTTTGCTTGTGAAACTGCCGGTAAAAATCCGAATGTGTGCAAAAACTGCGCACACTGCAAGACCGTTTTCCAAAAACAGAGCAGCCTTTTTCTATTTCCTCCCCTTTTGCGGGATTGATAAAAGCCCACAAGTGCGGTATACTGAATAGTACTTTATTCGAGCGAAGTAAGGAGGTGTAGTCCATGGCGATCGGTGTGCCCCGCCCGCTGGCGATAGAAAAACCGCAGGCCGTAGATCTTGTACAGGCGGCGCGGTATTTCGGCGCGCACGGCGAGCCGGACGCCGCCACGCTGGCACTGCTGCAAAAATGCGCCGTGCCGCTGCTGGCGGCGGCGATGCCCCTGGCGGTGTGGCTGCTGGCAGACACCCCCGCCCTGACCGAGGCCGGGCTTCTGCCCGGCGAGGATGTGCACAAGCATCTGGCAGGCTGCGGGCAGGCCATTCTGCTGGCGGTGACGCTGGGTCCGGGGGTGGATGCCCAGATCCGCCGGGCGGGCGTGGGTGATATCGCCGCCGGGGTAGCCTCCGATGCCTTGGGCAGCGCACTGGCCGAGCAGGCCGCCGATGCCGCCGAGGCGCAGCTGCGCCAGTGGGCGGCCACGGAGGGAAAGTATCTGACCGGGCGCTTTTCGCCCGGCTACGGCGATTGGGACATCGCGGTGCAGCCGATGGTGGCAGCGGCACTGGACACCGTGCGCAAGGCCGGGCTGTGTGTCACCGACACCAACCTGATGACCCCGCGCAAGAGCGTGACTGCCCTGCTGGGGGTCAGCGACCACCCGGTAAAAGGACAACTGGCCGGGTGCGGCCATTGTGTGCTGCGCACCCGCTGCGAATACAGAAAGAGGGGAAAGACCTGTGCAAGTGAATGAACTTTTCAAGCAGAGCAATACCATCCTGCTGGACGGCGGCATGGGCACCATGCTGCAAGCTGCCGGGCTTAAGCTGGGCGCACGCCCGGAAGAGCTGAACATCACCGACCCGGCGCTCATTGAGGGCATCCACGGGCAGTACGCTGCGGCGGGCAGCCGCATCGTCAACGCCAACACCTTCGGCGCTTCTGCCCACAAGCTGGCGGGCAGCGCCTACACGCTGGAGCAGGTCATCACCGCAGGCATTGAAAACTGCAAGCGCGCCTGCGCGCCCTACGGTGCGCTGACCGCGCTGGACGTGGGCCCGCTGGGCGAGCTGCTGGAGCCCAGTGGAACGCTGGCCTTTGAGGACGCCGTGGCCGAGTATGCCCGCATCGTCAAGGCGGGCGAAGCCGCCGGGGCAGACCTGATCTTTTTTGAGACCTACACCGACCTGTACGAGTTGAAGGCCGCCCTGCTGGCTGCCAAGGAAAACACCCGCCTGCCCATTCTGGCAAGCATGAGCTTTGAAGCGGGCGGGCGTACCTTTACCGGCTGCACAGTGGAAAGCTTTGCCGCCACCGCCCGGGGCTTGGGGGCAGACGCCGTGGGCATCAACTGTTCACTGGGCCCCAAGGAGATCTTCCCCATGGCAAAGCGGCTGGCAGAAGCCGTGCCCGGCAACTTCCCGGTGTTCGTCAAGCCCAACGCCGGTCTGCCCCGGGCGGACGGCAGCGGCTACGATATCACCCCGCAGCTGTTTGCCTTGCAGATGAAGCCCTACCGGGAGCTGCACCTGTTTGCCGCCGGCGGCTGCTGCGGCACCACCCCGGAGTTCATCAAGCTGCTCAACGGCACCTTTGCAGGCTGCACCCCGGGGCGTCCCGCGCACCGGATGCCCTCGGTGCTGTGCACCCCGGTGGACACCGTTACGGTGGACGGCATCACAGTGGTGGGCGAGCGCATCAACCCCACCGGCAAAAAGCGCTTCCAGCAGGCATTGCGGGAAGGCGACATGAACTATGTGCTGGAGCAGGCCGTCAGTCAGGCAGAGGCCGGTGCGCAGATCCTGGACGTGAACGTGGGCGCACCCGGCGTAGACGAGCCGGTGCTGATGGAGCAGGTGGTCAAGGCGCTGCAAAGCGTGACCAGTTTGCCCCTGCAGCTGGACTCCTCCAACGTGGAGGCGCTGGCGCGGGGTCTGCGGGTGTACAACGGCAAGCCCATCGTCAACTCCACCAACGGCGAGCCGGAAAAGCTTGCCGCCATCCTGCCGCTGTGCAAGAAGTACGGTGCCGCCATCGTGGGACTGGCCATCGATGAAAAAGGCATCCAGCCCAAAGCCGCAGACCGCGTGGCCATTGCCCGCCGCATCACCGAGGCGGCGCTGGCAGCGGGCATTCCCCGGGAGGATATCTACATCGACTGCCTTACCCTGACCGCCAGTGCCCAGCAGGAGGATGTGCTGGCCACGGTGCAGGCACTGGAAGCCTGCAAAAAGGAGTTGGGAGTGCGCACCGTGCTGGGCGTGTCCAACATCAGCTTTGGTCTGCCCTGCCGCACCTACCTGAACACCACCTTCCTGACCATGGCCATGTACGCCGGGCTGGACCTTGCCATCATGAACCCCTCCAGTGAGGAGATGATGGCGGCGGTGTATGCCTACAACGTGCTGACCAACCGGGACAAGCAGAGCACAAAGTACATCGAGCGCTTTGCCGACCGCGTGCCCGCCAGCACTGCGCTGGCACAGGCTGCAAAAGCCGTGCCTGCCGCCAGTGCTGCCGAAGCAGAGCTTACCGGCCCCTACGCCGCCCTGATGAAAGCGGTGGAAAAGGGCTTGAAAGGTGACGCCGCCGCCCATACCCGCGCCCTGCTGGCAGAAAAGCAGCCGCTGGAGGTGGTGGACGAAGCCTTGATCCCCGCTTTGGACATCGTGGGTGCCAAGTACGAAAAAGGCACCCTGTTCCTGCCGCAGCTGCTGCAGGCTGCCAGCGCCGCCCAGAGCGCCTTTGAGGAGATCAAAACTGCCATTGCCCAAAAGGGCGAGGGCAGCGCCAGCAAGGGGCGTATCGTCCTTGCCACCGTCAAGGGCGATGTGCACGACATTGGCAAGAACATCGTCCGGGTCATTCTGGAAAACTACGGCTTTGAGGTGCTGGACCTTGGCCGGGACGTACCGGTGGAGACGGTGGTGGACACCGTGCGGGAAAAGGACGTGCATCTGGTAGGTCTTTCGGCCCTGATGACCACCACCCTGAAAAGCATGGAGGAGACCATCGCCGCCCTGCACGCCGCTAAGCTCGACTGCAAGATCATGGTGGGCGGTGCCGTGCTGACCCCGGAATACGCCGAAAAGATCGGCGCGGACTGGTACGCCAAGGACGCTAAGCGCAGCGCCGACATCGCCAAGGAGTTCTTTGGGGTGTAACGCGGAAAAATTACAGATTCGGACTGCTGAGAAGCGCGGACTTTTCAGCAGTCTTTTTTATGAGCAGGGCGTTTATCGCAATTTTCAAAAACAGTGCCTGTCAAAACGGCATATTTGCGATATGCAGTTTGCGGATGTTGCTCGGACATTATAAACGCAAACTGCAATATTTGCAAACTGTTCAAATTTACCACAAAGAATTGCCACGATTGTCTGGCATAATAAGGGTGCACTCAGGGAGAACGGAACGGACATCCCCCATAACCTCCGAAAGGTTCTCCCCGCAAAAGCCCATGCAGGCACATTTTCCTGCGGGTGCGGCCGCAGCAGCGGCGCACAGCAGGCCCATAAAAAACTGTCTCCCGTTTCTATGCGAGGCAATAGCCAGAACGGCGGACAGACTACCAAATCCCTCCTGATCAAGCCGCAATGTTCAGGGGTTCCTATACAGCAGGCAGTGTCGCTTTCCTCCTCCTTTCCACGACACTGTCTGCTTTTTGTTTGCGCTGTTTCAAATCGGCTACCGGGCTAACCTTACCACAAGCCACATGATACTGTTCCGGGGCGTGCAGTACGATATTGTTCACATCGACCCGTTCGAGGGCTACAAGGCAGACTTGAAGCTGTATTGCAAGCGAAAAAACAAATGAAATGGCGGCAAACTCCAAAAGCCTGCCGCCGTTTTTGTTATTTTATAAACTCATATTCAAAAAGCACTGGGACGATTTCAGAATTGTAATAGTCTTTGACAAGCGTTTTCAAGCCCGCAAGAGCAGTATGCAATTCCACGTTATCCCAAATTGTATTGCCCGTCGTTTCGTCAACGTGCGATGTATCCAGTTCAGCGTAAATCTGATATACACCATATGTCAAAGAAGGGCTATAATTTTCTGCTTTCTTTGCCCATTGCAGAACCGTTTCCCATTGATTCAAAATAGCCTTTTCCCTATCACCGGGGATAAGCCCCTTTATATCGCGCAGGGCGATTGTTTTTCCGTTTGTACCGTCAAGGCAAAGTTCATCGCGATAAAACCGCCCATCGCTCCCCGTGAATGTGCGCATATGGTTCTGCATTTCTGTACAGGTGAAAAGCAGGCATTTCAAGAGGAATTGCGCAAGTTTACCACTTGCAACGTCCGCATTGTATCTGTCCGCGCCATCCGCCGACTTCATAATGCGAGCACGTTCCGTCCATGCTCTGTTATATGTAATATAGCGTGAAGCGCAAAACATAGGAAGTTTTTCAAGATAGTTATCTTTACGCAGGAAAAAACCGTTTCCATCATAGCGAGCCGCTATCAAAAGGCTAGAATCCAAGTCTGGGTTATCAAATCCCGAACTGTGTGCGACCATATATCCCATTATATCGGGTGCGGTTGCGGGCTTGTTTCGTTGTTTGCCGCCTACCTTTTCAAGACCATTTAACCCTGCAAGAATACCCGTCCGCTGCTCATCTGGTATAGGGCGTTTGTCATAATATATTTTGCTGTATGTTGTAAAGACCTGTTTTACAGGGAGCAGTCCACACGAAACCAACGTGCCTGTGTTATCGTCTATATCATAAGCCGCTATTTCAATTTCCTTTCTGCTGTCAGCTATATTTTGCCAATATGCGCACATAATGCAAGCGTCAATATTAGTGTGAAAATGGCGGCGATTGTATGCAAATCCTTTGACAAATTTCCTGTCAATTAAATGTTGCGCTTTCCAATACTTGACAGGAGAATACACTATATAGCTATCTGTTGGTTGCCGCAAATAATATTTAAAACCAGACCAAATGAAAACGTTTCCTAAATCGTTGGACGCTGTTCCTTTGACTTCTTTTTTCATTTCAGTTACTACATAGCTTTGTTTCCAAGTAGATGATTTTTTGCTTTGTCCCTGTCGTTGGTGTTCGGCAGAAGTTGTTTCTGCATACGGTGGATTTTCAAACAATATAATCGTGCATTGTGGGTTGGCAATGTATTGCTTTATGACCGGATTTTCTATATATTCTTTGCTTAAAGCGTCTGCGCCCGAAACTAGCCCGGCGTTAAATGTGTCTGTCATTTCAATAGGCGGGATAATGTGCCGAACCTTTGCCCCTAACAATTCTTGAAGTACCTTGTACTCATAATATTCTACTGTTGAAACAACACAATGTGAAAGTTCCTCGTCTGTCAAACCTGCTTCAAGGTTTCCTGTTCCGGCGCACCTGTCAAGAATGATATAGTCATTTCCGGTGGGAACACGGGCGATTGCAGCCCGCACCAATTCAAGGGACTTTTCGGCATACAGCTTGTGCGTGTAAAATGCCCCCAAGTTCTTTTTCTGAAGCGTGTCATTTAGCTTATCCATCAAATAATTAAATTTGACATTTGTTTGCCCGGTATAAGGGTAAATGTACCGTTTAAAATGAACGGGTTTTCTAATTTCCCCGATTGTTTTGTGCTTGCCTGTATCATCACCAAGGAAATCTTCTTTCCGCGCCATTGGTACTGCTTTGTAAAAGGACATAGCCCACCCAACAATGCAATTTTCATCAATGTGTATCTTTGTATAGTTGCATTCTTTGAGCAGGGTAACAATGCTTTCCACGTCAAGCGGTTTATCAAAGTGCAACACTGTTTCAGCGTTGCAACCGATAAATCCACTATTGTCCTTTGATGCGCCGCCGAAATACAGCTTTTCAATATCCGACAAATACGGCGCGGAGCGGTACAGCCAAAGCGTGGCGGCGTTTACATCGATAATCAAAATATTCGCCGGAACGGGCTTGCCTTTGACGCGCAAGGCAGACAGGTATTTAATACATTGGAAAAGAACGGCGTTCAAATCGGTAACGTGCAACTTGAATTCAAGCAAGTTTCCGTTGATAACCCCATCGTTATTGTCTGCAAGTATTTCATCAATATCTAAAGCGGGATTGACACGGGGCAAAAAGACCTTATAAAAGTCTAACTGTCCATCCCGTTCCAAAATGTACTTGTCCATAGCCTGACCTTACCTTTCAGGTACAATAATACAAATAATAGTATAGCATACACCCGCCGTTTTTCAACAGGCAATCTTCTAATTTCTTCTGCTATTTTTCAGTGTCTTATTGCAGATTTAAGCGACAAATAAGCGACAAGCCACAAGGTACGGTGTCAAGATATTCGAAGAAAGTACAAAATATAGTATTAAAATCAAAGAAACAGCCCTGTATTTGGTATCGAAATCAAATACAGGGCTGTTGAGATATACTCTTTTTCAGAAGTTCGATGTACACGGAACCCGTCTTGCTCCCGAATTGATTGACCAGTTCGTTGAAGTGATCACCCCATTGCCGATTACTCCTACCGCTGGAAGCTGAACACCGGCTGTAAGAAGTCCAAAGGGAAGAAATCTCCTCCCAGCAGACAGAACCCATCCACATTCTCCCCTGTCCTGTGCAGCAACAGCCTTCTGGATTGCAGGGTGAGCAGCTGTGCCGGGTTATCCGGGCAGCAAATTTCTGTCCGTTCCGCGCTCTTTGGTGCTTCCAATTCCCAACAGGGCTTGCTTTCGCCCCAGCATTCCCGGCCGTCGCGCAGCAGTGTCAGGTTCAGCATCAGGGTCTCGTACAGATTATCGCCCTGTGCCTGAATAAAACCGATCTTGCCCAGCCACCCGGCTCCTACGGACGGAAGTCCCTTTCCTTTTGGCTTTGCGGAGGTGTCATCATAGCCGTTCACGCATAGCAGCCACCGCGCCGCCTGCGGATAGCTCAGCTGATCCTTGCTCTGCCCCGCATACAGCGGAAAGAGCCGGAGTTTATTGCTGCTTTCCGACATTTCACCGTTGAGTTTGGCCGCGCCGTATTCCGTGCCGATCTTTGCCTGCGGCACCTGCCAGAAGGGGTGTGTCGGATGGAACAGCCAGAAGCGGTCCTTCCACTGCTCCAGATAGTCCCGGACAGGCTCTGCCGGGAAATGCCCCAGCTGCCACAGCGCACTCCAACGCTCCAGTGCATCATCGCTCTGCATCAGCGGGCGGGGCTCTCCCTTTGCATCCACCCGGGAGAACACGGTGAACAGCACCGCCAGCAGCAGCCGCAGCACGGCGGCGTTCTGGGTGGGCATCTCGCCTGCAAGGTCCACATAATCCTGCGCCGACACCAGCGCCTCGGTCAGGGACACCTCCCGCACCGTGTTGTCCCGCAGCCGCACCCGTATCCACGGTTCGGTCAGCAAGTTGAATTCAATTTCCTTCATCCGTCTCCTCCTTTTGGTAATACAGGCCGTTTTCACGGTCATAACAAAGTTCCATGCCCGCAAGCCGGGCAGTCAGGTTTTCATCCAGCAGCAGGATCAGTTCTCCGTGCAGCAGCGGCGACAGCTGCCACGCCGCAAGGCGGCTGCGGTTGTCCGCTTCCAACTCCCGGATGACCCCGTCCACCTTCCACGCCTTGCCGAACACCGCCGGGAGCCGCAGCTTCTGCCGGGCGATCTTCAGTGCCGTTTCCGGTGGGGGCGGGCTGTCGGCAGCTACGGCACTGCCGCCCTCCTGCCACGGCAGAAAGTGGATGCTGCCGTCTGCCCGACGCTGCATTACCAGCACCTCTACCGAGGGGTCGCCGTCCCGCACTGCCGCCCGCGCCGCCGGGTCGGAGCAGGCGCCCTCGTTCTGCATCCAGTCGTCCAGCGTGTTCAGCTGCGCCAGCCGGTGCGTTTCCGGCTGCGGCACAAGGTATGCTTCGGCGCGTGCTTTCTTTTTCTCCTGCGTCCGCTCATATATGCAGCGCATTTCCTCACCCTGCGCCCCGCCGGGAGCTTCCCGCTCCCAGCCGTAGACCCGCTGCACCAGCGGAGAGATCTCCTCCGGCAGCCGGATGCTCCGGGGCAGAAACTTCCGGGTGCGCCAGAGCAGCCACTGTCCATATACCGCCTCGCTGCCCGCGTCAAAGGCATCTTCCCCGGTGTCCAGCACCGCGCAGCAGGCCTGCTGCAACGGAGCGGGGCGGCTGCGGTAGTGGCGGTGCAGCCGTCCAATGCGCTGCAGCAGCAGATCCATGGGGCAAAGCTCTGTGACAAGAACGTCCAGATCAATGTCCAGCGACTGCTCCATCACCTGCGTGCCCACCACGATCAGGTCGTTCCGGCACTCCGGTGCAGAGCCCTTGCCAATGCGTGCCATCAGCTGGTTTTCCCGCGCCGCACGGTCCGGCATCAGGAACTGCGCATGGAACAGCTGCACCTCTTTGTCCGGCAGGCTTTCCCGCAGCAGCTGTGCGATCTTCTGCGCTTTTTTGACCGTGTTTACGATCACCCCCGCGCAGCCGCCCTCGACCAGTTTCCGGCGCAGCAGCGCGGGCAGCTCCGGCTCTGTGAGCGTAGTCATCTGCACCGTTTGACCGGGTGCGTCCGGTGGGATGGCCGTTTGCTTTACCTCTGCGCCATCCGTCCATGTCAGCAGCGGATAGCCGCAGCTGGTTTCCCACGGAGCGTCCGGGGCGGCCTTTTTCTGCTGGTAGGCCTCGACCAGCTCTGTGCGCCGCCGGGCGGGCAGGGTGGCCGACAGCAGAATGACCGGCACCTTGTACCAGCCCAGCCATTCCAGTGCGCGGTCCAGATAGCAGTTCATGTAGGTATCGTAGGCGTGGCACTCATCAATAATGACCACCTTGCCCGCAAGCCCCAGATGCCGCAGCATAACGTGCTTCTGGGCAAGTGCCGCCAGCAGCAGCTGATCCACTGTGCCAATCACGAAGTTTGCCAGCAGTACCTGTTTGTTTCCTCGAAACCACTGGTGTACCTGTACCCGATGCTCTTCCTGCGCATCTTCCTCCAGCTGCACCCCGCGCCCCTGCAGCTGCAGATAGCACTCGTCCAGTTCCGCCATGCCGTGCGCCAACTTTATAGCCTGCGGCAGCGTCTCCTCAGACTGCGTGTCTGCCCAGCCAAGCAGCCGGGGAAAGATGCCGTTTGCCGTGGCCTGTGTGGGCAGCCCGAAAAAGACACCGCCCAGCCCGAACCGGCTGGCCATGATCTCCGCAGCGGCCAGCGCCGCCTCGGTTTTGCCCACGCCCATCTGTGCTTCCAAGATCAGGATACCCGGTTCCGCTGCGGTATCTGCAGCTTCCAGAACAGCCCTCTGCACCGCATTGGGCGCAAAGCCGAACCGCACCGCAAACTCCTGCGGGTCTGCGATGCCCGGCTGTGCCTCCCACGGGAAGGGCAGGGCCAGCTTTTCCCAAGCCCTGTCCACCCGCGCCGGGTAATCCTGCATGCTGCCCAGCTCCTCTACCGGGATCAGGGGGAAGTATTCCGTATTGCTGGCGATCCAGTCTGCCATGATCAGAAGTCCGGTCAGAAGCACTTCCTCCTGCGGGTCCAGGTCGTACAGTTCCGTCGTATCATCAAAGCCGCAGTCCTGCAAAACAGTCATGAGCAGTTCTGTCCAAAAGCCCTGCCAGACCTTTTCCTGTCCCTTGGGGTAGTAGTTGCTCTCCCAGCACTCCAACTGGTCATCGACCGCCGCGCAGCTCTGTGGCCTGCCGTGATGCGCCCCCACAATGGAGGCTAGCCCGCCGGGACAATCATTCCACAGCAGAATTGCCTCGCCCGCCCGGGCATGCGGCGACTCTCTGCGGTTCTGTTCAGGACAGTCCAGCGGCGTCAACATTTCCAGCCGCTGCCGCGCCTCCGGCAGAGTGCGCAGGATATTTGCCTGAAAGGCTACCGTAGCCTTGCCTATATCATGGATCCCGCCCAGAAACCGGGCATGCGCGAGCAACGCTTCCTCGCACTCAAAGCCCATGGCCTGTTTTGCACTTTCCGGGAGCCACTGCCGGACCAGCCGCTCCATGATGCCCGCCGTATCCCACAGGTGCATCCAGAGCGGCAGCCACAGGCTGGTATTCTCCGGGTCCGTTTTACCGGCCAAAAGCCTTGTTTTATTCAACGTCCAGCGCATTTTTGCTCCTTTTCCGGTGTGTGCTTTCCGTGTACCGAGCATAGCAGATAATGTGTACTATAATCCGTACTTTTTGCATTTTATCTCCGCAAATGAAAAAAGCGGCACACCGGGTCGTGCCTCATCAAAACGAAAGTGTCCTTGCAAGGTAAAGAAAACTGCTATTTATGGCCCTGTTCTGCCTTCTGTTCCAAAGATACGCTTCTGCCCTTCTGCTGTCAATGACTCTGCGCCAATTCATCAAAGCTATAAAAAACGATCTCTTTTTTGTATAAAAAACCGCCCCGGCTTCCTACTATGGAAACCGAGGCGGTTCATTCTGTTTATTGGTGTTCTTTCAGACACTCAATACCTATCAACTGACATTTAGTTTTTGAAATTTTAGTCATATCTGTATTTAGAGGACTTTCCGTACACTTTTCGGAGCGATTTTTTCAGACTGACCACCGTTTCTTTGATGATCTTTGCCTCATCGGCAGAGCAATCTGCAAGCTGTTCGGTCATCCAGCTGTCGAACACCGGCTTTGCTTTTTTGATCTCGATGCACAGCAGCTCGTCTGCGGAGCAGTCCAGTGCGTTGATGATGTCGATCAGCGTTTTCAGGCTGGGCACCGAGTTGCCCGTCTCGATATGGCTGATGTGCGTAACTACCACGCCGACCTCATTGGCCAGCTGCTCCTGCGTCATGCCCTTTGCAAGGCGGCAGGCACGGATGCGTTTTCCGATGTCGGCGTAGTCCACCATAGTACAAGTACCCTCCGTTTTGTGAAGTGATACTTGTATTGTATGTGCAATCGACCGGGATTGTAATAATCTGAAAGTGCAGTGGACTTATAAATACTAATCGTTCAGAAATACTTTAACTTCCTGCTTTCCGTCAATCGTTGTCACAGCAGTAATGGCATCCGGGCGGAAGGAGTCTCCCGGATAATGCATTTCCAATTTCAGATTGACTTTTTTCCCAGCTTCCACTTCCTGTGCCAGTTTATTCTCAAAATTTTTGAATTCGTTCCGATTTAGTCCAGAATCCTGCGGAATGAGATTTTCCAAATCGTTTGCCCCATCAAAGCGATCTGCAATTGCATGACCTCGATCATCGGTACTTTTTTCATATCCTTTTCCAATGTCATGGATGCTGTCTTTAATTTGCAGACGACCATCATGCTCTTTCAGATGCAGGTCTCCCTCGGCTGTAAACAGCCTTCCAAGGTGATCGGTAGTGTACTCATATCCGTTTCTTTTATACTCTGCATCCGTCAAAAGATCCTGCTCCATACGGTACGGCATTCCATCATCGTTATTTTTGTATTCCAGCTCTTTTTCTAGCTCTGCAAATGACTTTTCCGTAGCAGCATCCAGTTTTTCTTCTGCCTTTTCTATCACGCCTTTCTGTAGACGCTCAAATGACCGTTTGACGACATCATCCAACCCAATGTGCGTTTTTGCTTCCATCGGTTTCGCTTCTGAGATTTCTCGCCTCACAGCACACGACCTCCCTGCTGTTCAAAATTCGTCCTTAGATTATCTACAGCCTTTGCATCCGGGTTCAGGCTCATGCCCATGCTTATCACGCTATTTAGCACCCAGTCTGCAGCAGCAGCTTTCAGGCCGTACTGTCCCTGCAGCTGTTCCAGAAATTCTTTACGGGGTGTGAGCGATTTTTTAGCTGCGGCACAGTAATCAACGACTGTACCGATCCCACCAAAGAAATCGAACACAGCTTTCCGAGTCTTAGCCACATCCAGTTCGCCGCCTGCAAAGACCCGTTCCAGATAGCGGCTGTCCTCCGGCTTCAGCACAGTCTCATGGCGTTTCAGCCAGAGCTTCAGCTGCTCCATCTCCGAACTGCTCAGCGGTTCCAGCTCTTTGCCCACTGCCAGTTGTCCGAATACAAACTCTGCGTTGATTTCATGCGGCATTTTTGAAGGCTTGTGGTAAACAGCATTTTCCGGCATGGGATACGCCTCAATCTTGCAGAGCACCGCCTCCGGCCACTCGTTCTGGTAAACGGCAGCCACACCCAGCGGCAGCTTGGACAATTCGTCGATCTGTGCCTCCTTCAGGGCGGCAGACTTGCCTACCAGCTTGCGATCTTCTTCGTCCGGCAGGCGCAGAATAATTTTGGTGTTCGTGTTGCGGATGACCGACATATCCAGCAGTCCGGGTGCCTGGTCTGCAATGATAAACCCCTCACCATAAGTACGCATTTCCGCAATGGCATTTGCCAGCATTTCCACCGACTTGCCCTGCAAATTTGCACCTTCCTGTGATTGCTCTGCCGAGGTCTTGCGCAGCAGGTTGTGCGCTTCTTCCAGCACTGTGACATGGCGAAGCCTGCTGTTCATCCCGCTGCTGCACATCCGGTATTCCTGTAACTTCATCACCAAGATGCCCATCAGCAGCGATTTCGTTTCCATAGAGCCCACACGGCTCAAATCTACGATCACATTCTGATCGAACATTTCAGCATCGCTCAGCGCATCTTCTGCGCAAAGCACACTTCCATAAATACCGTTTGTCAGAGACTTTACGCGGGTGCACAATGCGCCCACATAATCGCTTTGGGTATCCTTGGAATAATGCGACTCTTCAATGACGCCCGGCAGAATATCCAGCAGGTCAAAGAAGGTTGGGAAAATTCCCTTCTCGCTCTCCGAATTGCGCAGATCCCAGCCTACTTTCTGATAGCTGCGCTCAATAGCATCCTTCAGCACCGCTGGCATGGCTGCATACATCGGCCAGCAGGCGTTGAATATCTCCACCAGACGGTCAATATGTTCCAGAATATGGATATTCTCAGGGAATGCAAAGGGATTCATGCGCAGCAGCGGCGTTTCTCTGGGGTTTGTACCAAACACCTGCACATCTGTACAATTGCCGAACACGTTCTTGTATTCGCCCTTGGCCGGTTCCACCACAAGAAACGTCGTTTGTCCGTTCTTTGTGATCTCATCCAGCAGATGGTAGACCGCATTGGATTTGCCTGTGCCGGTCGAGCCAGTGATGAACGTGTGGGAAGCCATTGCCTGCCGATTCAGGATCAGTCCTGCCGCTTCCTCTTTGCCCATGTGGTAAATCTTGCCCAGATTCATCTTGTCCTCATCCGGCATCGCCTCATCCGGCACATTGCGGCCAAACTCCGCGTGCTCAATAATCGGCAAACCATGCACTGAGCGGGTGGGCAAGCCAAGGTGCATTGGCAGTTCCCGCCCGCTGACCAGCGTACCTGCTGTGTAAAACAGACTGTCAGCTTCATTCTCCCAGAGCTGGCGTGCAAAGACAGGGTGTGTAAACCGTTTGAGATATTCTCGCATAGCAGTTACACTTGCACGGTCCTGCCAAAGATTGACCGCACCGCTTTCCACAGAAGAGCCTTCTCCAATCATCAGCGAACGATATGTATTAGCTGCAAGAAGAGCCTTGCTGGGGCGAGAGGACAAAAAATAAGCCGCACAACTGTAACAGCCGTAATCTTCACTTTCTTTGGTACGCTTGATTTGCTCGTCAATTCGTGTCAGCAGTTCTTCCACCGCCTTGTTGCAGACTTCTATCTGCTGCGTCCGCACAGTGCCGTGCGTATCCGTCGTCCCGTTGGAATGCTGTTCATTGGTGCTGTGCGCATTGCTGCGTTCCACCGTAGAGCTGTCTGTGTGCGCCGTGTTGTATCCCCGGCTCATCCCAAAGCCCAGCGACTTTCCGATGCTCCGTGCCGTACTCCATGCAGTCCCATTTGTTTCATGTCCAGCCACCATAGGCACCACAGCGCCAAACAGCGGTCCAGCCTTTACCGCCGCACCAACTGTACTCGCCGCCGACACGATGGCTGCTCCGGCAGGCGGGAAGACTGCCGATGCCGCCACTGCTCCAAGCGCAAGGATACTCGCACCAGCCGCAACGCCGACCATCGTTCTTTTGCTCGGCAACCGAAGCCGTGTGACCGCGTGCGACTGTCCTATCGTATTCGTCGTTCCTTGGTTCATTCCAGCGCTAAAGTTAAATCCCGTGTTTCGGCCTTGTTCATCGCTGAAGCCACTGCTCGTTCCGTCCGTTACCGTATCCGATGTGCCAGAGCAGAACGTCTCCATGACCGCATGGCTTTCGTTTTCTGTATAAGACCACGTTGTTTTGCGGAACGGAGACAACGCGCTATACAGTTCCTCATATCCATTTCGGATGCCAGCCTGTGTTTCTTCTGTAACTGGCTCTGCCAGAAATAACGCTGTATAAGCATCGCCATCCATTGCATCGATAAAACGCTCAATGCCCTGAATAAATGCTTTGTCCTCCGTCTTGGATTTATCTCGCAATGCCGCAACGCAGGAGACAGAAGCGATTGCCGATTGTGCCGAACCGAAAGAACCGTTATCGTCTTCCAGCAGCGCGTCAATTTCTTCCTGATGGAGTTCCTGCACTTCAGAGCCGGGAAAGTTACTCTTCATCCCTTTTTCAATCGCATCACCGGAAATTGCAAGGTCGCGGTTATCGATGCTCTGCCTGCCCGGATTCTGCCGCACACCCAAATAAATATCTGCCGGAGCACCATCTGCCGGAACATCGACCATCACAGCCAAACTGCACCCAAGGGCCATGCTGGAATGATAAACGGTGGAGAGTTTTTGAAGCATATCCTCGCCTTTTTTTAGAGTCAGCTTCTTCATCTGGAACAGCTTGATGCAGGTCTTGACATCCAGCGTTCTCTTCATTTCTTCCGATGGTTCCACCAGCGGATAATTTTGCAATTCCGGCAGATATTTTTTGTACACCAGATGGTCTGCCAACGTCAGCTGATTTGCAAGTTCTTCCATCGACTGTCTCTGGGAGAGGTCCTGATTCGTCATTTGTAAATCGCTCATGTTGATTTCCTCTTATACTAAAAAGAAAACTTTATTCAATAATTTCCATATTCTCAAGCATCTTCTCCTCCTCACAACCTATACTTTCATATACCGAAGAAACAAGCTCTGCTACAAGTTGTACGGTGCCTGTCATCATTTTCGTGTTTGCCGCAGATTTTCGAATTTCCCGCTGCGCTTTTCGGCTGCACCAGATATTGGCACATGCTTCTTCTGCCTTTTTATCTACTGCTTGCCTAGATTCTTTTGCATTTTGAGCAACTTCATTCCAGAATGCAGCTTTTTCCAGTGAAGTTTTATTCTTATACTTTTTATCCCTGCCTGTTTCAGCTGCTTTCTGTAAGGAAATATAATCTGGCTTAAACGGCGTCTCTACTGTTTCTGAACTCGGAACATTCACCGGTATTATCAATTCCTTTTTCTTTGCCCTTGCTTCCTCCTCTGCTCGTCTCCGGCGTTCCGCCTCCTCTTTTGCTATTCTCTGACGTTCCGCCTCTTCTGCCTGCTTCCGGCGTTCGGCTTCTATCTGTGCCTGCCTGCGTAGCTCTAGTTCCTGAGCCGCATCTTTCTGGCCCTGTGCGGCGGCTTTCTGATACCAGCTCACTGCTGTATCCGTTTTGCTTTCTGGGACAGCCGTTCCATTTTCCAGACATTTTCCATAGCGATACTCTGCATCTGTATAGCCTTGCTTTGCCGCTTTTCGGAACCACTGCACAGCATTTTCGTTATCACCCAGAACTCTCTCGCAGTAATCTCCCAGCACAAATTCCGCCTCAGCCATGTGATACCATTTCGCCGCGATTTCGTATGCCCGCAATGTGCCCTCATCATCGCCATGCTGCCAGCAGTGTTGTGCAATTTCAAGATACTCCAATGCAGCTTCCTCTATCTCCAACTCGTCAGCCATTCTGCCCAGTTTGTTTTCTTGAATGCACTTCTGAAAAATTGCTTTTTCCTCTTCCGGGCCATTGAAAATAAAGCAGAGCTCCCCCTCTTTCCTGCTTTGGCTTTCAAGTTCCTCTTTCAGGCCTTTCCAGCTGGCACGACCTGAAGCGGGCATAAACCACTCTGGGATAGTTTTATTTTCTATTGCTACAAGGCCTTCCATCTCGTAGTGGTCGATACGGATAGATTGCAAAGCATTATCCTGATAGAAAACTTCGACCCGAACCTTGTTCATACAGCAGAACTCCTTTTATTTTTTCATTTCCGATATAATTTTGATGTAATCTCCCTGACTTCTCACCCACATCTGGATGCCCGTGCCAAACACCTCGGCTTCCACGATCCAGCCTTTTTCCGTCACCTGCAAAACCTTTGCAGTGGGCAGACGGTCGAGCACGGATTCCAGACTTGGCCCGGTATACTCGAACCGGATGGTCTGCAACTCGCCGCCGTACATAAACTGGATGCGCTTGCGCATCTCGCCCTCCTGAAAGCGATCGGTATAGCGCTGGGCAAAGTGCCGGTCGAGGGTCTTATAGTTCTGAATGCGGTCGATGCGGTAAATGGTGGGGGAGTTATCCTGCGGGTTCTGGAAATGCTTATCCTTGTCGATGCCCTCGATGAACGCTGCCAGATAGAAATAATACTCACTGAACAGGATGCCCACCGGCTCAATAGTGCGCACACGGGTCTCGCCGTCATGGGTGCGGCAGTAGGTAATTTCCATAACATTGTGATTTTCTACTGCCGTGCCGATCTCCCACAGGCTCTCAATGAACTTCCGGCCGTGCTGCGGCTCAACGTAATGGAAGCGTTCGTTGCTGATGAGGTCTTTCACCTGATTCAACCGGTCCAGCGGGGTGCACACCTGCACCAGCTTGTCCAGAATGGGGAACATTTCCTCCTTGACCATGGAACGGCTCTCCAGCAAAATCTTGCATACCGCCAGAATCTCGCTGCTGGTGAGGAAGCGGGAAAGCGTGTCATCCAGCAGATAGCCGCCCTTTGCGGAGTTGTATAAGATCTCCCGGCGCGGCTCGCTGTCTGCAAAATAGCTGCGCAGGGTATCAAGATCGCGCTGGATGGTTTTCTCGCTGACACCGAAGCGGTCAGCCGTCTGCTGTTTATTCAGCACCCCGCCCTGTACCAGCACCTGCTGGATATAGAGTATACGGTCTAATCTACTATTACGCACGGTTCATTCTCCTTCTCTGCTCATTGTAACACAGTGCAACAACAGTCGCAATTCTTTGTGTGAAATTTTGTTGTTTTGTGAAACAGCTGCAAAATTTTTGTCTCTTTTGCACAACCCCAGTATACAAAAAAAGATGGACAGCTTGTCTGTCCATCCTCCAAAAAGCCAAGTGCTTTTCTCACAAATTCCATCTGCGGTTCAGCCGATAGATCACATCCCATACATCATCCTTAAAAGTGTACATTACCTGACGCGGTGATGCACTTCTGCTTGCCATGCAGACAAGCAGAAACAATTCGGCGGCAAATGCCGCGCCCAGCAGAAACATCCATATTTTTTCATTGTGCACTCTCCTTTGATGGCGTTTATGCCCTTTTGTCTGTCTATTATAACGATCCTGTTGGACAGTTTGCTTGTCCTTTCTGTAAAAGATATTTTCTGCTTTTCCTGTACGTTGCAACACAAAAACCGCCCCGGCTTCCTGTTACGGAAACCGGGGCGTTTCGTTTGTTTTATTTGTGCTTTTTCAAGCGCTCACGCAATTACTTGCGGGGGTTCTTGATGGCAGCCTGGGCGGGTGCCAAAATTGCAGAGCGTTCGGAGTAACGGTGATACGTTATTTGTGATTTTTCAGTTCGCCTTACTCCATCTCCGCAATGATCTTCTCCAAATTTTCTTCCTGCAAATAGAATTCCGGCAGTTTTGCCTTGTCATACCGCATATAGGGAACATCTTTCGTTCGCTGTTCCAGCAAGTTGGTGAAGAACCGCTCCCAGCTGAAGAATTCGCTGCTCTCGATGAAATCTGCCGGGTGTTCCAGAATTTCAAGAATGTCCGGCTGTCCGAGCAAATCCGCTTTCAAGAGCAGCCATTCCAGCGATTCCGGCAGGTACAAGCTGAACTTTGCGCTATCCTCCTGCATCAGGCGATAAATATCGTTCATCTGCGGGCCAAACGCTGCACCATCCGCAATTACCAGAACCTTCTCGGATTTCAGCAGAAGAATCTTTTGTTTGATGTTATCTTTTCCTGCCGCAGAGATACAGACAACGCCGTATTTCTCGCCGACTTTTGTAAACAACTGATACCCGGAATTTGCATCTTCTGTCAACAGCTTTTCAACTCCTTTAAGCTGCACATTGCTGGCTGTCAGCGAATCATAGACCGGGTACGCTTTATTATAAGTCCGTTTGAAGCGGCTGGTGGTCTTTTTCAGTTCCAGAATGGCGTTTACGCTGTACGGCAGGGTGCTCAAATCTTCTCTTGTGACCAGCACATAGTAGTTGTCCGAATGCTGGATCGCACGGGCAAAGTCAAGACTTGAAACAAAGGTACTGCCTTCATCCACAAACACGATGCTGTCATGGGTCGCATTCAGCTGCAACTCCCAGTTGACACCCGACAGCACCCGGCACGTTTTATCACAGCTCACTGTTACGCCGCTCTGTCGGCCATAGGTCTCGTATGCTTGCAGCATCTCTACCAGCGTTGTTTTTCCGGTGGCGCTGTCCCCTCGCAGAATCGTAATGTTCCGTTCCAGTTCAATTGTGAAAACGACCCGTCCGCTTCGGACTTCGATTTTATGTTTTCCCTTCATCCTATCGCCTCACACAAACTGAAATGCAATCGGCATCAGTTCTTCCATGCTGTGCACCACATCACCGGTGTTCAGGACTTTCACATCCACCGGGAATTTCTTCTTGCCAAAATCCATGAGATGCCGCAGGTTGATGGTCAAGTCCTTCTTTTTCGCCAGCTTCAGAATAAAGGGCGCACAGTTGTCGCCACAAGTTGAAGCATTGAATACCTTTTCCGGGTCGTTTGCCATCAGCAAAAGCGTTTTCGTGCCGCCAGACAGTTTTTCCGGCGAGATGACCCCCAGAACCGGGCTTTCCACCGCATGAGGGCCTTTGACATCGGACTTATCAATTTTCTTGATGACCTCTTTGGCAAAGTCAGAAGTCAACCACTCATCCTCGTAGGTATAGTTAAAATAGACCGAGGTGTTGTAAACAGCCTCCGGCATATCTCCAAAGTAGATGTTCAGCATGGTATCACCTCGCAGATGTGAGTCACTTGCTATTATTGTACCTTCTTTCCACTCACAAAACAAGACACAAAATGCCCGCTGGCCTCTTGACAAAGAAAACCAGACCTGTCTGATCGGATGAAAACCATCCCAAATGTCGAAACTGGATTTATTGCAGTATGTAATGATTTTTCCATTCGGCATAATGAATTTGAAGGTCAGAGACAGGAAATACGCTGCTTTTGATCAAATCGCCCTATAAGAAGTCCCAAAAAAGCAGTTTATTATCATTCTATTAGATTTCGATCTATGGATAACAGTGTCATAAATCACCAGATAGAATGCTATGCGTTTTTATAGCAGTTGTTCCTCCCGATCAATTTCTATTTGATTCATAACATCCTGATAAATCACAAAAAGAGGTGTTTTTTATGACAATGGCAAAGAAGCTCCCACTTTTAGCACCTTCCATTCATACGTTTGAAGTGAATGGAACATACACAGATTGCGAAGCGAAGCCCACTGTATTTATAGCAATTCAAAAAATGGTATCCGCTGGAAAATACTATCGGATTCCGTATCATGGCTCCTCGAAAAAAGGCTACTCTTATAAAAGAAAAGATGGTGGTTTGACCATCACATTGGCAGATTACCCAGATTTCAAGAAGAGATACATAACGTTATCTGGCGTGAACCTCGCTCGGATCGCAGGTGATCCATCTCGTTTAAGCTTAACAGATTTATCGCCAGAAGGTTTGGCCATGCAAGAGCAGGCATTTCTGGATGAATTGGAGCAGCTTGGACTCCTTGAAATTGAGAATTCCATTAAATGGAAAATGCACCGGTTGGATATTACACAAGACTTCTATGTGAAATGCGATCCCTCGCTGATGGTAAAAATCATTCGTTATGCAGGAAGCGTTGACCCGTACAGGAAAGGTCGCGCACTGCACTATAACCAGCACAATGAGATCCGAAGCTGTAAATTTGAAAAAACGTGGTACGATTTTGCACTCTATGACAAGCATCAACAGCTCTTAAATTGTGAAAAGGAGAGCTATCCGATTTCTCCAGACGATTTGGAACGCTCAAAAAATCTGGTTCGATATGAAATCCAATTAAAGCGCCCCAGTCTGAAAGAATTTGAGTACGATAAGTTGGAATCGAAATCTTCAAAGCTCCAGTTTGGAAATCATGCGCTGTTTCATTATTTTGATAAAATCAGTGATGATATTCCGCTCTTTCTATATCGGTATGCCGTCGATTATTTTGGCAAGCATTCGTGGTATAACGTTCCAACTGCCTTGAAAGCCGTACAAACGAGCAACCTTGATGACGATACCAAGGAACTTGTCGCTGCGTACATCGAAGCGCAGGATGAGCCGGAACTGACCGATAAGATACATCATAAAAAGAAAATCGCAAAGGCTTTGGAAAAATTAGAGATCAACGATGTAATCATCCCTTGCCGCATCCTGAACGATCGTCAATGCGGCCGATTTCCATGTGCGCCCTTATGCACAAGGGTACAAGGGCTTTGAGCGAACAAAAAATGATCCGTGCAAAACAGAACGAAAATTCACCAGAATCACAAGAATGGAGTTGATTTTCAATGCTAGACAACTATCCAGATGTCCTGAGTTTCCGGCAGGTAATGGAAATCACGCATGTTGGCAGAAATCTACTGCTGCGTCTTCTAAACAGCGGCGAAATTCCCGCCTTCAAGATGGGAAAGCTCTGGAAGGTTTACAAGCAAGACCTGATCCAGTATATGAGCCAATGTCAGTAAGCCTTATCTTTCGTTTGGGGCAAAAAGAATCCCGTTGGACTCCGCAGCAGGAATCCAGCGGGATTCGATTCTATCGATCCGTTAATGTGCTCGTCTCAAATTTCAAGAAGGATTTTACGCCTTGCACTTACGTCAAAATTGTATTTGGGCACCGTTGTTTGCTGCGATTCTCACTACTTCATCGACATAAGGCTCCGCTTCATCGTCCGTTTCCGCATAGCCTCTGCACTGCCATCATAGATTTCAAATAGCTCTTTCATGGTTTTTCCTCCCATCTCAATGGATGAACAGCTTTTTCAGAATCGCCACTGGAATCAAAATCAATCCCAGCAGCACACCAAGAACAAATCTTGTCAAGAAGATATCTTTTAATGACCCAATTTGAATCTTGTTAGCATAGATCGTCTGTCCAACCGCCCAGTAGCTCAGTACACAATACGAAATAAAGACAAGCATTTCCATAGTATTTTTCCCCTTAATCGATGCGCCGCAAATAACCTCCACTTTCTTTTGACCAAAAAGTGGAGGTTATTTCCTATTACTGAGCCGATTTAATCGTAATCACGGGATTGTCATTCGCACACAGGTACGACAGAAGTTTTGTCATATCTTTCCCCGAAATCTTGATATCTCCATATCCTGAGTTCATATTACCATTTTCGCCCACACCGTCGATGAACAATGCTGAGCCCGCATACGGAGTTGCACTATATGCGCTCAATCCATCTCCGTTGAATCCAAAACAGATGCAGGCATTGGACGAGCCCTTTGAGAATTTTGGATACATATTTTCTGCTCCACCCTTGTCGGCCCAGTCTTTGTACGGGTCATTTTTAGATTGAAGGGTATTATAGTAGATAGACTCCGGGTCACATACCCAAACACTGTCTTCCTTAATTATTTTAGAGTACAGCATCGTATTTTTTTCTTTGGTAGAGAAAGCAAAGCAGATTGGGAAGGTTCCTTCCGGGGTCATATGGTCGCCTTCCGTTTTATCAGTAGTAAGTCCATTTGCACCAATTGCTGCTGTAGTGCTTAGGTCTTTTTCCCACTGACCATCCCGGTACGTCCAAAGGGTTAAAGTTGCATTGCTGCCTGTGGCCTCTACAAGGATTTTCTGCCATGTGCCGTCTTTCTCGCAGCCAGAAACTTCGGGTGGGATAGCGTCAGATTGAATAGATGCCGCCGTATTACCGTTTTCAGCAGTTACCGTCTGCGTCGTATTTGCACTGGTATCGGAATCATCCACGGCAAACAATTCTTCCAAGGAAATCTTATCTGATGCCAGTAACGATGCCGTTGCAAGATTTGAATAGATCAACTCCTCATCGGGTGCTTCATTGTCAAATGTTCCCTTTTTCCGTATTGAACCATCCTGATTATATAGGATCCCCTTTCCGTTATATTTATCCTTCTTCCACTCACCATCATAGGCAAGCCATCCATTTGATGCATACAGCTTTCCTTTTCCTTCTATAGAACCTTTCTTCATTTCCCCTTCGTATTTGATGTGTGGAATCAAAACTCTCTGGTTCAAATCTACCGTTGTACTGGGGGATTCATATAGATTTACGGTCACAATTAATTTGAGCACTCTTTTTTGGGGAAGAAGAAGATCAATTTGCCTTACCAATTCATCTTCGCTCCATTTTTCGCTCATCTCATCGATGTAATCCCGAAATTTATACAGGAAGAAATTACCAACAGCCTGACAGTCATTGTCGTAATAGGTCGTCATTTTTCCTGTAGCCATATTTTTTTCATAGTTTCCAGCATGGGCCAGGTAATGAACTAAACCATCGTATGTAAACGAAATCCCCTTTCCTTCAATCTTTCCATCCTTAAATTTTCCAACATATTGCAGCGATAGTCCGTTCCGAGTACTATATGCGAACAATGCTCCGTTTCCATTCGGTTTATTTTCTTTCATTCCTCCATAATAAAATAGGATCTCTTCATAATCGCCAATACGATCCTTGGGCAGCGAAGACACTTCCATGTACTGACGTTCCGACTCCATAGTGAGCAGTGTCTTCACAATTCCAGAGTCAGTTTTCACATCCATCCGATAAAAATCACTGTCGCTCATCACATCCTTGCCTTGCAATTTCAGCAGTTTTTCAACAAAAAGCCGTGAAACGTCAGAATCTTTGAGCGCTTGTTCCAACGTCATTTCCGTCACCGTCTGCGGAGTGTTTTCCCCATAAATTATATTGATAGCTTCCGCATATTGTGCTACAGAATCTTTATAATAGGGATTTTCCGACTTATTGTATGTACTGCTGGCGTTTTCAAGGTTTTCTAATGTGTAAACAAGCTCTTCCTCCGGTTTCACTTCTTCTGTTTCCGAAGCCGCAACGCTCATTTCCGATGTAGCGGTTACAGACGTCACATCAGACGAGGAAGTTTTCTTATCTGAATCGTTGTCAGACGAAGAGCCTCCAAACAAACCAATCAGGATGAAAAGCACAACAAATACAACCAGACACCCGCAACCAGTCTTTGCGCATCCTTTTCCACTTGATGCCTTTTCTTTATCTTCAGGGGTCGGATCAACTGGCGCAGCACTTGTTTGTTCATCTCTCGACTGCGCAAAATGTGTTTGAGCACCCTTGGGCGGTTCTGGTGCTGTATAAGAAGTCTTCTGCGCTGTCTTTTCCTGACGATAGTAAATTTGGTCATACTGCCAGCGCTTGTCTTTATCAGACAATATCTCGTATGCCTCATTGACATCTTTCATCTTTTCCTGTGCAGCTTCTTCCTGTCCAGGATTCAGATCGGGATGATATTTCTTTGCCAGAGCCTTATATGCCATCTGAATCACTTCTGTTGATGCATCCGGTGCCACTTGCAGAATTTTATAGTAATCCTTCATATATCTCTCCAGAACACCATTTCTTAAACCAATTTCAAATGTATCGTCCGCTTAAATTCATTTCATCAAATCAAGATCATAACGATCAAAACCACCATAATAACATTCAACACTAATCCCACTGTCGCCATTTTCTTCTTGGCAGATTTCCGTGCTTTTATTCCAAAGAATACTCCAATCGGAGCCGCAATCAGCGGGACAAATCCAGTCGTAGCCAATGCCCATGCTAAAATTCCGCAAATCAAGCTGATATATGCTGTACTATTCAGCTTCTTGGCTTTCTCCTCTGCTTCCGGCACTTCTGTTTCTGGCTTTCCAAGTTCCTGCAGCTCACACTCTTCTTCAGCCTTTTCCTGCGGGGCTTCTTTCGTTTTTATTTCCTGTTTTTTCTTTGATTCTGCTGCTTCTCTTGCATTTTGCTCCGCATCTTCCTTTGCTTTTTGTGCTGCGTCTGCAAGAGCTTGAGCTTCTTCTGCCTGTTTTTCTCTCAGTTTTGCTTCTTCCTGAGCCTTATCCTCGGCTTCCTTCTCGGCTTTTTTCTCTGCTTCCTGTTTTGCTTTTAATTCACCTGCTTTCTTTTCTCTTCGCTCTTTTTCTGCCCTCGCCCTTTCTTCCTCCTCCTGTTTTTTCTTTCGTTCTGCATCCTCTTTGAACTTTTTTTCAGCCTCTTCTCTCTCTTTTTCTTCTTGTCTTGCTTTTAGCTCAGCTGCTTCTTTTTCTGCTTTTGCCTGCGCCTCTTTAGCTTGTTTTTCTTTTCGGTCTAATTCTACCTTTTCCCCTGCATCCTGTTTCTTTCCGCATTCATCGCAAAACAGTGCATCATCTTCTAACTCAGCACCACAATAAATACATTTTTTACTCATTTCATAGTACCCCTTTCTATCATCAATCTTCTACTTTTGCTCCGCAGGCAGAGCAGAATTTCTTTCCGGGTCTTATCTTATTGCCGCACTCTTTACAAATGCGTTCCTCAGAAAAGTCATATCCGCAGCCTGCGCAGAATTTTGCTGTGCTCTTATTTATCTTTTTACAAACCGGACAGTATTTTTCATTCTGAGATACTTCTGCCATAGTCATTGCTGCTTTTTGTTGAACATCAATCGTTATTTTACGACTCTCGCTTGGAGGCAGTTCTTTGTTTTCAACTTTTCCCTGAGGTTCTTTTTCGTTTTCCTGCTTTACGTCTTCAAATTCTTCACCCCTTCTGATTTCATCAACAAGTTCACTGCCAGCCCCTACCGGAATTCTGCTCAAACTCTGAAGATCCTCCAAGAATCGGCATACAATATACTCTCCATATTCTCCAGAACCAATAACGGTATATCGTCCGACATGAACTCCATGATCAATATAGATATCTTCATCACAGAAATCATCCCACGGAACAAGGCCTGCACCCCATACCGAGTGAAAATAAACGCCTTTTGTTCCGACAGCAAAACCCGCCATGTTCTTCTTGAAATGACCCATGATATTAGCTGCAAGTACAAAATAGATTTTTTCTTTTGATGGTATCTCAAAAGACTCTCTTGCAAAATCCAATTTTTGACTCGGACCGATTGATTTTCCTCCATTCATCAAAACATCTTCTGGCCACGCTTTAAACCGTGTGCCATAATGTACATACAGCGTATTCGGAAAATCAATCATCCTGATTGACCCGTCATCAATAAAGCTTCTTTTGTTCTCTAATATGTGAAATTCTCTCAATCCGGATCGCTCATACCCGAATTTATAATGGTTATTCAGAAAAAGAGCATGCCTTTCCTGTGCATAGACAGCAAGTTTTATGTACCGTGCAGCACATTGCCGATCTACCGCTACTCCTTGCTCACTCTGCTTTATCAAATACTCTCCATAGTTAACCATTGCAGATGGTTCATATTGTTCCGCGGTATCCTCTAGGTATTTACGTCCCTTTTTCACAAGCTCGTCATTATCGAAAAGGCAAAGATATCGACCCGCCTCCGCGACAGCAGCAATACAAGCATTTTCCTTTTTTGCAAGTTCAATGATTTCTTGCATATTCTTGTCAATGCCATACCGACTTGTACGACCATTGATATTCTTTCTTTCATATTCCAATTCATTTTTCAAATAGACAGCATAATCACTTCTTTTTCCAATCGTTTCCACTTCCTGAAGCACTACACTGAATACTTTTTCTTCATCTTTCCGGATAGCTTCTTCCAAGATGTCAAATAAATAATATTGTGTGAGTGCATACTGTGCAATCGGATCATTGGCATTGGCCGCATTCCAAAGTTTTAAAATATTTCCTTGCAAAGCATCCACCCGGAAGCGATCATACCTCTGTTTAAACTCTTCCTCGCTTTTTGGAGATTTTATATCGGTAACCACCGAACTGTTTAAAAGAGCTTTATTATTTGCATTTTCTTCAATCAGTGAATCTTTACACAGCTTTTGCAAATCCTCCATAAAATCCATAAGAGTTACTTCTTGTTCCTGATCAATGAAAGTATACTCCCCGATATGCAATCCTCCCTCTTGATAAATTTTCAGCTTAACAAATTTTTTCCACGGAATACATCCTGCTGTAAGGAAACCACTTTTCGCATAAAAACCTGCAGCACCAATGGCAAAACCGGTCATCCCATCTTTGAAATGAGAAAAAATATCCATAGAATATGCCATGTAAACCTTTTCCTGCGCTGGAATCTTGCATGATTTTCTAACATTAGATAGCTGCGTACTCTGCAAAAGCTCACAACCTTCATTCAAAAGAAGATCTATTCCTTTTAGGTTGCCTCTATATTTATTTATTACAACCCTCGGAAAAGCCGTCATCTGTATAGTTTCACCATTTGTAACAAAGCATTTTTCTGTTGTAATCTGCTTATATTTTCCCAAAGTGCTGTCAAGCATTATATTTACCGGATAACCAAAATTATATTTTTTATTAAGGTTTAATGCCTTTACTTCTCCCGCAAATGTAGCCGAACGCAAATAACAGTATCCTTTTTCACTTGCAACTCGATCATCTTTCGCTTTTAAATACAATGCTTCTCCACAAATCGCCATTGCTACCGGATCATGTTGTTCTGCCGCCAACTTTAAATACGGCATAGCAGAATTCAATGAATTTCCTTCAAGATAATATGTTCCAATCCTCCTTACTGCTGCAATGCATGGTTTTCTCTTATCAGCCAAATTTCGAATTGCTGTCATGGCACTATTTGCTTTATCTCTAGCACCCGCATCAATTATAGTAACTTCTGGTTTTATGAACATTTCAAAGCGAAACAAAAATTCCAAATACAGTCTGAAGTCGCTTTCATTGGTTCTTTCTTCTGTCAAATAAAACATTACGCCTCGCAAAAATTTTTCATCGCAGTATTTGATTGCATCTGAAAGAATGACTTCTCGACAATATTTTTCCAATACATATTGAGCTGCTGCATTGTTAAGATCTGCTGCTTTGAGCACTTCTGTCATCTTTCCCTGCATAACTTGATCTGTATAAAACGAATACTCATCACGGAATTCTGTATATTCCAAAATCTGCTCTTTGCAGCATTCAGCATATTTCATAAAATCAGCAGCATTAAAAAGTGGCATATCTGCCTTAACTTTATTCAAAATCTGAATCAGCTGTGGGTACAATGTTAATATCTGATCCGGTGATTTATGGACTTCATCTAGCTTTAGGTTCAACCACGCCATCGCACATTGATTAAGTTCATCATTGAAATCAGCCAAATCAAAAAGAGGGTTATCTTCTTTAACTTCATTCGCAATCTGAAGCATTTGCTGATATAGCATCGGAGCTTTATCAGGCGATTGATGAAGTTCTTCCAACTTTTTCTTCAGCTGATTCCTTGCTATTTGGTTAATCGCGTCTTCACACGATTCTCGCACTTCAAAGAAATCTATAGTTTTAAATAGATCTGGCAAAAGCTGTGCATTCGTACCCTCGTAGTTTTTCAGTATTTTTCCAATACTATAAATTTCAGCATAATAAAGTGCCTTGAAGGGATTTACTTGAATCCCATCAATATCTGCGTTTAATACATCTTCATATGCCTTCTGAATTTCCTGATCTGTGTTCTTTCGATTACATACTGAATCAAATACGCTCTTGATGTTCTCTCGGCGTGTATCGATTTTTACTGTGTCAAAATTGTATTCCTTCAGCAATCCGTGCTCCACTAAAATTCTTGCCTCAATCATTTTCAAGATATATGCATGGTCTTTTAATGCTTCTTCAAAGCACATCATCGTATTAACAGGATTGGCAAGCTTTTCCTTTCCTGTTCGTCCGCCCTGAAGATAATCCCTTCTATACTCAGAATAGAATTTCAGCGGTTCTTTTCCTTTCAGAGATGTATGCTGAATCTTTCCGTAATAATCTGCTTCTCTAATATCATAAATTTTTCTTGACAGCAAGCGTTGAAAGGCAATTCTGTTTGTCTGTTCCACCAAATTGTCGTAAAAAGGATAAACTTTCTTTATCACGTCTTCCATTACGGCAATCTGCGCATCCTGATAGAATTTTCTGAGTTTTTCTCCATTGGCCTTTCCTATGTCATTATAATAACTGGTCATTGCAATTTTATCTTTGATTTCTTCTGAAAATTCCAGATTTCGATTGCCCAGTTTCAATACTACTTTTTTCTCTGGTTGAACAAGCTCTTTCTTCGGAACCATAGGCGTTTTTTCCACCTTGGAATCCTGCTCATTCTGACCTGCTTCCTGAACGTACTTTGGTTCTACCGAAGCTGTTGCCTCATGCGCTGATGTATCAATCAAAACTTTTGCTCCACATTGAAAGCAGAACTTTGCGTTATCCGGCAATTTTGCACCGCATTGCATACAAAACATAAAAGTGCCTCCATCTTCTAATATATTCATTTACTTTTATCAAGAAAGACAAATTTAACGCCCACTATTACGATTTATCTTGTTAAGATTATACGATTTATAGAATTACCTGTCAAGCCATCCGCCCTTAAAATCGTAAGTAACACTACGATTTATCCAAGGAAGTCTATGACATGGAACGCGAGAAGCCAAACTTTGACATTCTGGGAAGGATTGACCGGGAGCGGTTGGCTCGTGGATGGTCTGAATACACACTTGCCGAGAACTCTGGTCTGACGCAATCCACCTTATCAACGTGGCGCAGACGAAACCTTCAGCCTAACGTGACCTCAATTGAAAAAATATGTCACGGCCTTGGTATCACACTCTCGCAATTTTTTGAAGAGGACGCTGCCGTTCACCATTTGACAGAGGAGCAGAAATCCCTTTTGACCATCTGGGATAGACTTTCGCCCTCGCAAAGAATCGCTATTTTGGATTTGATTCGGGCATTTCTGCCTGAATAAAGCAAACCCTTACAAAAAAGAAGGATGCCCGGCGACCACTGCGTCACCTGACATCCTTCTTCATTAGATAAAGGACTTCAGAACTTTTTTCAGTGCTTCACGCTGTTCCGGGGTTATGCGATCCAGCAAATTCAAAAATTCCTGTTGTTCCTCTTTTGTAAATTCGCTATGGAGTTCATCTTTTACACGTTTTTCGTTTTTCATAACAACTCTTCCTTTTTAAGTTTCCCCTCGTCAGTCAAATCAGCCCGAATCTGCCGCTTATATTTATAATAGGTATTCCGGGCAACTCCAGTCAATTTCATGCACTCCATGTCATCCAATGTGCCGCCGAACGCCTTACAATGGACACGGATTTTCTCCTTGGCTGCTTTGGACTTTTTGGTTTCAAATCCAATACCTTTCTTACGGCCAACCTGCTTGCCGTTCAGCCGGGCAGTTAAAAGCCCTTCACGGGTACGCTGGTGCAAATCTGCAACTTCTTTTTCGGATTGCTCAAAGGCCAGTTTGATCTGCTCTTTTGCCAAGGCCATCAGATACTCGTTGATACCCTTCAAGATAAAGTCCACATTTGTCCCTGTCATGGCAATGCTGCCGGACAGGGCTTTTTTGTAGGTCTCGGTGTCGATGTGGTGCTCTTTCAAGAACACCAGCCGGATGCCCTTATGGTAGAGGTCTTCGTACAGAGCAAAACCTTCTTCTGCATTTCTGGACATCCGGGACACTGAATCGAACACCACCATATCCCCGGATTTCAGAATCCGGTAGAGCTTCAGCCACTCCGGGCGAAAGACGGATGTGCCGGTGTAGGCTTCCTGCACGACATGGGCGGTCGGGTATTCAGCTCTGATGTTGCGAATCTGACGGTCAATGCTCTGTTTTGCAGTTGAAATTCTGCAATAGCCGTAAATACTCATAACTTTTTCTTTCTGTATCAAAAATGCCGTTCGTCATTTTAGCGTTGCCGATTTGCTGACGCAACTCTCTCAAATGATAGAGAGTTTGATACTCTTTTACCTCTACGGCATTTTTAATACTTTTCCGGCACAAGTTTTCTGTCATTTCTGCTTCACATAGGTCTTTATAAATTCTTCCACTGTGACACATGGCTTTTGATTTTTCTCTGTTCCTCCAAACGGAGCATAGTTCCAGTCGGTATCCTCGTCAATATATCGCCGCCCATCATCGGGCAGTTCCAGCGGCTCTGCAAGGATGATAGTTCCCCAGTGGTTGACCATCACAAAGGGTGCGATCTCGCAGGGAATACCCCGGCACTCATCATCATGCCGGACATCATAGGCGTACAAGCCGTCCGGGACAGTATCTCTCTTGATGCGGATGCTGGTGAACAGCGCAGGCTTTCCGCAGACGGCGATTTCCTCATAGTGTTGGGTTATTGCATCAAAAGTCATAGAAAAGCCTCCTTAAAGTGCAATCAAAAATGCCCGAAATTTTTTAGCGTAATAGTCAATTTCTTGCGGTGGCAACGAAGTTAAGTTACCTTCATCATCGGTTCCTGCAATGAAACCGGCTCCGGCAAGATAATCTGCTCCATCCCAGAGCAGGCGGCTGGGAGTCAGGTTCAGCAGTTTGCCTTCATCGTTGCCGACCAAGGTGACTTCAGAACCGGTATCGGTCAGCGGAATGCATTCGATCAGCCCACCAACAAAGTTCTGCATGGCTTCAAGGGTGTTGTCCAGTTCGACTTCCTTAGGCAGTTCCATCGGCAGGAGCGCAAGGACTTTGATTTTTGCTTCTTTCACTTTAGAATCTCCTTATGCTACGTTCAATCTGGTGGCTTTATAGCAGTCAGCGCACATTCCCTCATGGGTAGCTGCAAACTCTGCCGCCTGCATGATGGAACCATCCTTCAGCTTGACCCTCTTGATGGGCTGGTTGCACCGTGCACAGATGCAGGGCACTGGCGGCTGTTCCTGCTTTTGGCTGGTGGATCTCGGCTTCGGCTGCTTTTGCGGCTCTGATTCCGGCTGCGGTGCGGCATCTTCCGGCAAATCCTCTCCGGCATAAACGTACAGGCCCAGACCAAACATAGCAAGGTTCTTCA
>OGJN01000438.1_pt1 | contig 31430 bp, 47 predicted proteins | sample 1572221 | NCBI WGS metagenome assembly OGJN01 (sample SAMEA2582148, study PRJEB24529) | metagenome | biome: Human gut stool | place: China | collected 2011 | reverse complement strand
GCAGACCAGAAAGGGAAAATATGACAACATTAAAATTTGAAAATAATAAAATCTATAGCACTTCTACACTCTGTGAAAAAACGGACGTTTTCGAAATCGTTGAGAAAATCCCGGTTAACTTTTTCGTTTGGAACATCGGCGAGAACATGGGAACCCATGAATATATTCCAGTTTGTGAAGATTTACATCCGGAAAACAAAGATAATTTTGAAATCAATGCCGCAACGCTTAAAGCTGTAAAGGTTGCGCCGGATGAATGGGAAAAATTAAGTAAAGCGGCACATTGTGGCGTTGGAAATCTTAAGCAGGCGGAACAAGCATTGAAAAGCAAACGCCGCGGATACTGGAGCGACAGAAAAAGAGCCGCTGCAGAACTTACAATTGATATCTTTCGCAAAATTTGCAAATAGTCGAAACCGCCTTCCGGCGGTCTGCAGGAACTGCCCCACCTGCACTGATGAGACAGGGCACATAATGAAAGGATGGTTGATTTTATGATTGAAAAAATAATGATACTACATGAATTGAAGCTTGCCGGATTTGACATTTCTGAAAATCTTGAAAAAATGTATCGAAAATATGGGAAAGAAGAATTTCAGAGAGAAGTACTTACTAGCGGCTACGGTTTTATTTTAAAATAATTATACTTTTAGAGCCGCCGCAGAGGATGACCGCCGGATCACTTCCGGCGGTTTTTTTTGTGTGCGGATTTTTATTTTTATATCCAGCATCTGCCTTGCATATTTTTCCAATACAGCCATTTTTATGCGTGCGTGCTATATTTTTATCCTATGCGTGAGGAAAACTTGTCTATGCGTGTCATGCGTGTGTTATGCGTGCATTTTAAAATAATATGCGTGTGTCCATGCGTGCAGTTCTATGCGTGAATTAAAGCATCATGCGTAGCTGTCCGTTACTTTCTTCTTCGTACAAGCTCCGGCTGTTGAGCATCCTTAATGCCATTTTCTTTTTTCTGTAAAAATGCGTGCGTGAAATCGGCATAATCCCAAAGCGTGCTTCCATTTTGTCATATGAGATATTATTTAAAATTGATTCTGCTATTTTATCGCCCAGGTAATTGTCTATGCGTGTGCATATCTCTATTGTTTCCTCTCTGCTCATTTTAAACATCTCCCCATGCGTGACAACTATGTTTCTTACACCATTATACCATATATCAGTTCATAAAAACACAATATATTATCGTATTCATGCAACATTATTGTATTTTTTTACCGGCATATTTCAGCCGGTAAAAATCTCAATATTCAGTTTTAATTTTTATCGCATTCCCGGAATAAGTCAGCGTCTATATATTTCCATCCACCATCATAGATCATGAAATATGTATAATGCTGTGTTCTGACAATGTCATATACCGTAAACTTCTTGTACTGTTAACATAGTTCTTTTTCCTTTTTCATCAATTTCTTTCTTGGTTTTTTTAATACTTTTCGGTATGATCTCCTTCTACTAACAACCACTAATACACTTTTATTTTCGTACAATATTAGCCAGCTGTCCGGTATAAGTCCTCTCGACTTTAAAAATATTCTTTCCTCATTTGTCGGTTCTCTTCTTTTATATTCTCTTTTTAACATGTCTCCTCTCCTTTATTTTTCACTAACTGCTTGTCGTCAAACCATTTTATCGTGCCACCTCCAAACTTTACTTCCGGCTGTATGATAATGCTTTTTCCTATATGTTTTACTTCACCGTTTTTTATTGCAGTGAAAAACTGCAATGTTGTTTTATCCATGTTTTCAATACCTCCGTTAAAGTTCAGTTTAAATACTTATTAATTGCTTCTTCTACATCTGATAAACGCACCCATTGGTCAACTTCCTTATCTCCTTCATAAATTGGTGCATCTTCCTGTTTAGCACGTTCCGCAACCTCTGCCATTACGGCAACGGAATAATTTATAAGAGTTTCTTTTTTTATTTTATCAATTGTATCCTGTTTATTAATTAATTTTCCCATATCTTCTCCTGCTATAAATTCTAAATATGTTCAGTTTACATCTTAAAAATCATGCTCTCTTGATACTCTTCACTTTGACATATGGTATAAATAACATCTTCCTCCCAGCATCCTTCGTCATGGTCAAATCTGTAGTAGCATACGTCTCCGCTTTCATCAATAAAAGGAGCAGTGTAAGAATAATAGCAAGGCGTACCTTTTGGGTAATACGTCATTACCCATTCATTTCCTAGCATCGGGCATTCTATCTTGCCCCATTCTTCAACATTTCCACTCCATTCCAGCCATTTTATTTTTTCTTTTTCCATATACAATCTTCTCCTAAATTCTAATTTAACTACGCAAACCGGAGCTGTCCGGTCTGCTCTGCTTCCATCCTCATGTTCGGTGTTCGTTCCGCAATACACAGTTCTGGCAGATTGGCTCTAACCAATGCTGCTGGTATCGGTGGACACACTGCATTTCCGCATCTTCTGACCTGCTCACTTCTCGGATATGTCTTTCCTGTGTAGTCATGGTCGATTATGTAATCGTCTGGGAATCCCTGGCATCCGTAAAGTTCTTTCGGCTCAAGCATCCTCAATCCTATGTCCACAATCTGGTAATCTACACCCTCAATAGTCACAAGTCCAAATCTATCTCTGGATGTAACTGTATCAAGAGGTTCCTCAATGTCCTGTCCGGTTCCCTGCCCATAATATTTAATTAAAAATGCTCTTACTTCTCCGAAGTGACCATCCCCAGCGGTTATTGTTGGTATAGGATCACGTAAATCTCGCCCATCACAATGGTTATTCATCTGGATAAGATTTGCCGTAACTACACTGTTATGATCCCACGCTGTTACTGTAGGTAGCGGATTTTCTAATGTATCGCCTGCGCCTTTATATCCACCATCGTAGTACTTTTGCAGGAATGATGCGACCAGTCCATATCTGTTTGAGCTGTCCACTGTCATGATCGGATCTTCTATAGTCTGTCCTCTTACTCCATCTTTTGAGGTTTCTGAATGGTACTGGATCAACGTAGGACTGATAAGGCACTGCTGATTGCCAGTTGTAATTGTATGTATAGGATTCTTACAATTTCCACCCGAATGATTTGTCGTATTTGTTCCCATATATGGAGTTTGTAATTGCCTCTGAATCTCCCATTCGGTTTCTGGATCTGCAAAAGGTAACTTGTCCAGTTCTTCTGGATCGCAGTATGCCGGATATCTCATTCTGTCAATAGGGAACCCCTCTCCGTTTCCTGTATGCCCGATTTGCGCCATGTATGGCTCAACTAACAAGTGACTGCCAACTGTCGTAAGTGTTCCTATTGGCTTTCGAACATCCTGCGCCTCATTATTATATTTGCACTGCACAAGATATGGTTCAACAATCCCATACCCATGTTTTCCGGTTATAGTCGGCATCGGCTCTCGAATGTCGTTCGGTCTACGCTCACCACCATGATTGCACTGAATGATAAAAGGTTCTGGATTATCTAAGACGAATTTTTTTAATCCTCTGGCTATCCTGTCCATTGTTTTCTGTGCCAGTGGGCGTACTGCCCGAATGCCGTACTTTTCTTTAATTTCTTCTGAAGTATCAAAAATGCTCGGACACGGCAGAGAAAAATCTAACTGTGTGTATGCTCCAACATATGGCTTTAATAGTCCTTTCTTCACCTCTTCGCTGTCTACAGGTGCGTGTGTCGGCTCTGGCCATACAATCGGCTTGCCATCACACCGGGCAATCATAAAAAATCTCTTTCGCATGGTTGGTGCTCCGTAGTCAGCAGCAATCAGTTCTTTAAATTCTACTTCATAGCCAAGATCAGTAAGCTGCTGCACAAATTTTTCAAAGGTTTTCCCCTGCCTACTCTTAATTGGACGATGCCGTCTGTTTAATGGTCCCCATGTTTTAAATTCTTCCACATTCTCCAGCATAATTACTCTCGGTCTTACAAGTCCCGCCCATCTTAAGGCTACCCATGCAAGACCTCTGATATTTTTATCTTTTGGTTTTCCGCCTTTTGCCTTGCTGAAATGCTTACAATCTGGGGAGAACCAGGCAAGTCCGACCGGATGCCCATTGCATGCCTTGACCGGATCAACCGCCCACACGTTTTCACAGTAATGCTTGGTGTTCGGGTGATTCGCCTTGTGCATCTTAATGGCTTCTGGATCATGGTTGATGGCAATATCAACACTGTATCCGGTTGCAAGTTCTATTCCGGTGGAAGCACCGCCACCGCCGGCGAAGTTGTCAACTATCAATTCTCCGTGTATCATTTTCTTCAAAAGGAACCCGGCGCGCCTTTTATCCGGATAGGTTCCGGCTCCTTTCTTTCAATCAAATCTTGTTTCTTTACAAATTCTCTTTTCTATGTTTCTTCTAAGGGGCTTGTTATCACTTCCCTTTACAAATCTGTGCAATAAATCCCATTGGTAACCTCTTCGTTTAAAGCACGCAATCGAACACCATTCAACATCACAATGCGCACAAGGCTCACCGAGACATTCATTTATTTCATTCACAGGTTTTTCTTCAAACAAATTAATCTGTCCAGCAATCTGTTTAACATCCATCACTCCCTTACTGTTGTGCCAAATAGCACATAATCCCACAATCGGGGAAAATCTCTGTATTCATGTTACCTCTGTTCGGTTCAAGTTCATCCAGATATACCGGATTACCTTTTCCGTCCTTAAGGATTGAATAACCAACTTCTCTTTCCAACTTCGCCCGACTTTCAAAGACTTCCGGGAAATCCTTTCTGATATGATTCCAATAACCCATGCCGCCTTTTACACAGCCGATACAGTTATTGTTCGGATAGCCAAGGTCATACATCAAAGGTCGGGCAAAATCAAAAGTCCGTTCAAACAATCCATGTACCTCTTCTTTTGAGAGGTTTTTGTCAATCAGCGAAAATTCGTGTGCGGCTTGCGGATTTGCTTCAATCGTCCGCTCTGCCCGGTTCTTTTCCTTAAGGTCGAATCCCCAGACGTAAGTCAATTCACAATCCTTATGCTGCTCTTCCCACTCTTTTCTCACCCTCTTTTTCAACCAGTTCGTACAAGGTGCAAATCCATTCGCCGGATTTCTGAAACCACCAAAGGCTCTTACACAATCTTCCACGCACCGGTATTCTTTCGATTTCAATATCTGTATTTCTTTGCCGATTGCATTCTCGCAATCCTTAATGAATCTGATACTATCCAGATGTTGGTCAGCTATATCTATGTAAATCCATTCGTCTACATCACCGGCTAAATATCCAGCCATAAAACTGCTGATTCCTGCAGATACCCAACATACTTTTAATTTTTTCATGACAACCACTTAACAGAAATAATCCTGTGTCCGTGGATAAAGGAATCTGGCTTACCACTCTGATTTCTTGTAGTTTCGCCGAATATTTTACGAACCCACTACTCAATCAAACGCATTGTTCATCCTTTTTGTTCTCGCTATTAATCACACCGTTAGCGGTCAACCTTGGTCTACCAAGGCTTCTGTCATTACTCCTTTCTCATACCATCATCTTTTAAAATTTCATCTAAGCAGGCATTCCAACCTACGATCTTTGCATCTGTCCAAAAGTTACTTATGTAGTGATTTTTGTTATGATTAATTTCTCTTTTCTCCGGCAGTTCCCGGAGCGGACACCAATCTGGTCTTTCGTATGTTTCAGAATCAACAATTCTTGATACTTCCATAGCCTGGCAACTGTCAATACTTGCATCCGCGTTACAATACAAAAAGTTGCAACCAAAACACGATTCCGGCATATCCATAATCAAAATTGCTTTAGCCATACCTCACACTCCTTCCGGTTTTTCACACCGCTCAAACGATATTACCCACACATAAGGATTCGCATCCCAACCGTAGCGGTCAATGTCGGATTTCTTAATGGTACTGTTCCAAAGAGTCGAAAACGCATATCTTTTTTCTTCTCCATTCAACACATGAGGATATTCCACCTCTACACCCTCTCTGCTAATCTGCTCAGATGTCATATCCTGCAACCGCTCCACTCTCACATCCGTAACCTTAAGCCAGATACGCGCGGCTTCTTTTGGCATGTGGATGGATGGTTTCCACTTTGTAACATCGGCAATGTCATTTCTTTGCCAATCTTCGTAGTAATAGTATCCGTTCGGTGCCTTTTTCCATGTTTCTCTCACGTACAGTATATCGTCCGTGTGATATGGCGGATTCCATCGTTTGCTTAATTCTTCATCCTTTATATTTTCCGGAAGTTTATATTCTTCGCCCAAAAATTCGTGTGCTCCCTTGTTTGGATATGTCCATTTTCCTATACAACCCTTGTGGCTACCTGCATATGTATAACATAGCCTTGATTGTGGTTGCGGCTTTATCAAACGTCTGGTGCAGGTCTTCCGTCCGTCCAGAATTGCCCGAACCATCTCTGTATTGAATAAAATCGGCAATACCCTACTCATCCTCCGCTTCCTCCGTTTCTTTCTTCTGGCAGTAATACACAATCGGATTGCTCGCATCACAGTCGCAGTTATTCCATTCGATATCTTCTAATGCCCTCTCTTTTGCAATCTGAATGGCTTCCGCTTCTGTATCAGCTTCAATGTCATCATAGTCAATCGTTAATTGTAAACCTACGCCCGCATTCCACTTAGCCATCTACTCCACCTCCTTTTACAATCTTAATAGCCTTTTCATAGGCTATAAGCATTCCTAATTCCTTTGGTTTATCATTTATAATATCATCGAGTACCCTATTTACTGGTACAAGGCTTTTCAGCTTTTCCAACTGCTCCACAACCTTGTCCGGGTCATAGGCGATCGGCTGTGCATCAATCTTCTGCGCTAACGCATAGAACATATCATCACTACGTTTCTGTGTAAGAAGAATATCCATAAACCATTGTTGATATAATTCTTGCTTTAATGTCTCCGCATCAATCAGTCTTCCCATCGTTCGCCCTCCTGTTCCAATCTGTAGTTGCTTTCGTTCGCTCGTCTTTCCCTGTTCTGATTCCTCCTTCCTGATCCATGTACATCTCACATTCATAGCTTTTTGGAAGTTCTGTTCCGCATTTCATACATTTGATTTTGAACATTACCCCAACATCCGAATGCAATGGCTTATTTCTAATGGTTAAGAACATTGCTTTTCCACCGCAGAACGGACATGGCTTAAGGCTTTCACTCATTCTTCATCACCTCCAAAACTAAATTCAATCCCATCGCTCCAATCGACACCTAACTGTTTACATTTTGCTCTCGTAGATGTACCTCCAGAATGACTGGTTCTGAAAAGAAACAGTTCTTGAACGATACTAAAATATGACATTCTATAATAAAAGCGTTCCTCTTCGTCCAACTCCCTAATAGCATCTTCACCATGCACATATTCGTACCATTCCTCGAACTTTCCGACCAACTCCTGCATAAGGCTAATGCAATACTTCAAGATGTACTTTTCATCGTGGCTCTCCAATTCTTTCTCTACAATCTGTTTCTCCATCGCCGCCCGGCATTCTTCCACCGTGCCGATTGCGCGGTACTGCTTCAGTTCTTCCAACCATTCAGCAAGTTGCTCATGTTCGTTTGCACATATAGTATTGCCATATGTAATGGCTTCTTTATCAACCGATTCTGGAATATACGCATTATCTTCGATTAGTCTTGCTGACATCTTTTGGCATTCAGCTACTTCTCTTGCGTGTGATATAGCTTCATCAATTGTCATAGTCACACCTCCAACAGTTCCGGGTTATCAATCATGTTGCCGATCACTTCAAAATTCTCTGAATCAAAATCATCCAGTTCCTCGTAGTAATCACAGCCCGGCTCATTCGTACACCATCCGTTTTCGTGCCACACGACACGCTTTCTCGTCTCATCTTCTGGAGACTCATCATCGATATGCCCTGAAAGAATGTCATTCTCAAAAATCCGTCTGCCGCTTTTATCATTAAGTCCTGTGCACTGGCAAATAGTTGATGGGTCTATCTCGTAAACAGCTTTTTTACTTGCGAAAACCGGTTTAAAAATAAGCGGTCTTCCTGCAAGTTCATAATAACTACCAGACATCCATTCTCCGTCATCAATGCACTTTCCACGGAATAAATATCTATCTTCCATCCTTTTCCTCCATTTCTTTCAGCTTGGCTTCGGCTTCCTCACGAGTAAAGAATACCGATTTATTAATTTCGCAAATGCTGCAATGTTTAGCTATGCTTTCACGTGTGTAGTACGCCTTATCACTACAATTCTCGCAAAATCCTCTAACACACATTCCAGACCGATTACTTTTGTTTTTTCCGCAACAATACTCGATGGAATACACTGGTGCATCTTCACTGATTGGCAACCGCAGAAGTAATCCCTGCTCCTCGGCATCCTCGTAGTCAGCTAATTTTTCTGCGGCTGATATATAGTCATGTTGCTTTACCCATACACCAGATTCTCCATCTGGAACATTATCGATTCTTTCTGTTAATCTCTCCATGCTATTCCTCACTTTCTGCCTTAAGCCAATCCAAAACACATGATTTGCAAGCCTCTTCAGGATGAGAACATTCCTCTACTCCCATGTGTTCTATGCAACATCCAAATAATACTTCTGCCAACTCTTCATCCGTCATACTTCGGATCCGGTCTGCATTGGTATGTGGTGATGTCATAATTTCAAAGCATTCATTTCTCCAAGCTAAAACATTTTCAAGCTTGTATGAGCTGTAGCCGACATTATAATGATTCTCTCCAATTTTCTTGTACTTGATTTCATAATACGGATCTTTATCCATCATTGTTACGATAATTTCTAAGTCTGAAACCTTAATACGTTCGCCCTTTGGTTTCTTAGCCATGCTCTTCATACACTCCATCATATTTCTACCTCGCAAAATCTAATCCTCATTTATGTAAAACTCATTTCCATTTCTGCTGTACCCAAAGCAAAGGCTTCCATCATCACAAATTAATGCCAGTTCTAAGTCTGATAATTGTGTATTATTTTTAATAACCTTATAAACAGAACGATACATACCCGGTGTACAATCTAAGACAATGTCATAATCATCAAGATTATCAACTTTATATCTTGAAATTCTGTATTTTCCCTTTAATTCATTATAAATCGTGCTGTTCATGATTGACTTTTCTCTTTCATTTTCAGTAAAGGCATATGCTGGATAAATTCTCTTTTTAATCTCCATATTATTTTTCTCCTATCTCACTAAATCCGTTATTTTAACAGATACCCCTTTATATTTACCGGTGTGACAATACTCTGCGGTATCAAAAAAACAAATGCATCCATCGTCTTTTTTTTCAAGTGCTATGCTTACACCATTTCTTACCAGTGTATTTTTTAACAGCGTCAGTACCGCCTTTATCTCATTCTTGGTTTCATCTGTCATTTTAACTTCACCTTTCTCTTTCTACCTTTCTTCTCAAACTTATCGCACATCCCTACCGGGCACCCACGCCTTAATCTGGTCTGTAAATAATATCCACACATGATCTCTGTCTGGCTTTGATTATACGAATATTTACATTTCCGGCAGTATTTTACGCTTGTCTTTGTCATTTCTCCCATGTTAATAATCCTTATTTCACCACTTAATTTCTATTTTATATTTCCGCTCGCTATCACTTTTTCAATGATTTCTTCCTGCATCCGCTCTGCGATATGATCCCGGACTGATTCTTCTGGAAATGCGATCTGATATGTCCGCTCCTTGATCCGGTTCGTGATCCGGTCATCGTAGGATAGTTTGTCCAGCGGATCATTACTCGTAAAAATCGTTACCTTCTGGTTTATGTACCGCTCGTTGATGATTTGATACATTTTATCGTTGATCCATGCCGCCGGTGCTTCCACACCAAAATCATCAATAATCAAAATATCCGTTGTTGAAAGCGCATCTAAAAGCTGGCTTTCACTGCCTGCTGCATCCCTGCGCCATGTATTCTTGATTTCCTGCAAGATAGTAAGTGATACTGCAAATTTGACTGTGTATCTTTTCATCAGCTCATTTGCAATCCCGGCAGCAATCCTCGTCTTACCGCTTCCCTTTGTCCTCGACCAGATATACAGTCCCATGCCTCTTTCCTTCTGACTCTCAAAATCATCCAGATAGGTTTTTATGATTTTACAGGCATCTGACACCATCTTTTTACTTTCCTGCTTCCTGTACACATCCATTCGAAACGATCTCAGATCCATCCCACGGAATGCCTCCGGTATATCTGCGAATCGCAACCGCCTTGACATGACCGCTTTCTCACGGCATTTACACGGTACTGCTATTTCAACTCCGTCTTTTATTTTCAAGATCCACTCCCGACCTTCGCAAATTGGACACACATCAGAATCCCTGGAAGTCTCCGGTGTCTCCGCATTCCTGCATAAGTTCGTTGAGTGATTTTTCATGCGTTCCAGTATCTCTTCCAACTGGTCCATCGTTCTCTCCTTTCAGATACTGCATAAACAAATTTTCTTTCAAAAAATTCTCTGCATTTTTAATATAACGATCAGGTGTCCTTTTCTTTTGACAATCAACAGCGTAATTTTGTGCAGCCACTATCAGATCATCTTCCGGTACACCAGCCAGTACCACATTGCAGTATTCAGTTTCAACAAGACAGCCAGTGCACCGTTTCGGATAGACCGCGGCAAACTCTGCATACCGTTCCACGGGGGATATAGGGGGTGTATTTTGTTTATGTTTATGTCTTTGTTTATTAATAGGTTCACTTTGTGGTTCAAACTGTGGTGCAATTTGCAGTTCACTTTGTTGTTCATCTTGTGGTTCATTTTTACTGTAATTTTGAACCACAAGACTATTTATTTTATATTGTGCCGCAAGATTACCACCGCGCGATTTCCATTCGATGAACCCATCTGTAGCAAGCTTGTTTCTCGCTCTCTTTAACGCTGATGCATTTAATCCAGACCGAAGTCCAAGGACTGACGAGGCTACCGTAAACGTATCTGGCCACCCTGCTTTATTCGCTATGGACATTAACGCATGCCATAAGGCGATTGCAGTGTTGGGCTGCGGGTTTAGTTCGAGCCTGTCGTAAAATGCTTTTATCTCAGCTAAATAGTTCAAGTTTCCACCTCCCGAATCCTAACTTCAATCCGTGGATTTTCAGCATCTATACGAAATTCATCAGAGAATCCACAGATCTGCTCCCAGCCATCATTTTTTAATACATGGCAGTTAACTAATGCATCCTGGATCACTTTTCTGCCGAATGACGATATATTGTCCAAATCACGCCTTTTATTCTTTTCCACCCACAGATATTCCATAAATACTTTTTTATTGATATTTACGTCTCTCAGGCACTTTCTGATGTACACAGAAACAATAGCTTCATTCTGCTTTTTCATCTCTCCGCCTTTATATCTGCTTGCCTTATCCGCACGGATAAAATCATTCAAGTTATCCAGTCGTCCCGGTATTATCAGTAGGTACTCCAACTTCTCGCCACCTTTCAAATGTCATTTTCATGTTTAAACGTTTTTTCAGTATCGCTCTGGCACGGTGCAGCTCTTTTGATAGATATTCATCCAGTTCTTTTTCATCTACTGGATCTCCCGGAACTGGTCTGTAATATCCATTTCCAACATTGATAATGCAGTCATCCTTTGTATTTGCTGTCTCTATCTGCTTTCGCAGTTTTCTATCTTCAAATGGATTATAGAGTCTCGGTAATGGTTTCAAATGTCCGCAGTGAATGTCATTTATTGTTTTCATTTATCCCCTTTCCTCTCCTGGACTAACCCAGGAGATAATAACCAGCTTCCAATAATTCGTGATATATTATTTTCTGCATGAATAGGTTTCTTTCTGCCATTTGGCAAGGTGTTTCAACCCTATAAATCCTTTACAACAATTCCATAGACCTTATACATCTCTCTGAACCGGATCACTCCAAGGCTGTGTGCCAGTGTGTGGTGTTCTCTGCATAAACAGATTTTTTTATAACTGGAATCATCTACTTTTGTCCTGTCATTACCCATTCCGATTGCATCCTCATGATGAATCTCTCCATCTTTTCCACAGATTGCACATTTTTTATGTAACAGGCAGTAGTAAAGATATCTTCCTATGTCATCTGTACGTTCTATTGCATTGTCAGAAAGCGGTATTCCGTTCTCTAGAGCAAATTCCAGTATCGTGTTGATAAATTCCCTCGCTGTGTCCATAGAACAGTTGGAAAGACTGAAATACGCATCACCGGTACGCATCATATGCTGATACTTCAATATCTCTTTCATTTCTTCTGGAAGATATCCTGTCCAATCTGAAATGTCTCTGATAGTTGCATATGCTTTTTTTCTCTGCTCTGCTGATATGTGCCTGCCATCATCAAACCTGATCTCGGCATTTCTAATTTTCTTTCTTTGGAACATGTCCCCAAGCTTCAGATCTGGAACAGATACAACCAAGTCTGTTCCGTCTTTCTGCTCTCGGTATTGGTTAATCTTTACAAGTGCGTGCATTAGTTATCAACATCCTTTTTTCTGACATCATAAAGAAATACTCTGCGTTTCAACGATTCATTTCTAATGGATAATGCAACGATCTCACCATCTTTAATAATAATTTGTTCAACCTTGAACTTATCGTATGTGCTCCACTTATTATTTTTTTGTATAAGTGCAACATCCTTCGCAGGGATCCATATATATGGTGCAGTGTAAAGTTCTCTTCCAATTCCCCAGTTAAAGCAAGCACGCTTGAAAGAATCCGATGCCTGTCCTTTTTCTTTTTCCGTATATGATTCAGTTCCTACATCCTGCTTCCATACCCAATGATCGCCGTCTTCTGCCGGAAAATTAATACCTACATTGCAAAAGAGATTTCCATTAATTAACTCATGTTTTCTCTGCCATCTCTCTGATCCTACAGATTCGTCCAGAATGCGCATATCACATCTGGCATCTTTATAAAGTAAAAGGCTGCAACCTTTCTCATTTACGGTCGCCACTCTGGCATCAATCTCTTTTTCTGTTAAAGCTCTAAATTCCATTATTTCTCCTCCACAATTCTGCTTGCCCACATGTCAGAAAAATGTAACAACAGATACAACGGCGTTTCTTTACCGGAAATATCATATTTAAACGATCCATACAGTCCATTATGCCAAAGGATAGCCTGCTCTTCTTCCTCTGTAAGCTTGATGAATCTTTCAGCAATCGCAATACTTCTCACTTCATGCGGAATATACAGAAGTTCTTTATTTATCTCATATGGTTTTGCTTCTGACTGTACCAATTGATATTCTCCATTTTCATCCTTTTTCCGGCTCTTAATCATATTAGGTACATAGTTTGGTTTTCCATAATCTCCCATCTTTCCAAGATCATGTAGCAAAGCACAAATGATAATGGCATTATGTACTTTATCTGATAAAATTTCTGGCCTTTGTGTCAATAAAAATGAAATATCCTGCATGATTATAAGAACATTCCAACTATGTTTTGCTAAACCTCCCTCTTTTGCCAAATGGTTAGAACCCGAACACGGAGCCGCAAAAAATCCATCATTTTTCATGGCTGCAATCAAATCTTTCATTCCATCTCTTTCAGTGGACATAAGTTTTTCCACAATTAAATCTTCAAATTCTTCCATCTTTCTTTTATCCTCTCTTCCTCTGATTCAATATCTGCCATCTCTTCACGTCTGTCTTGTTTCTTATATAATCTGTGGCGGCGTTCTCTGTCCCTCTCGTACTCTTCGAGCATATCGAGACTGTCCGGTATGTAATCACTGTACATTTCCCACCTCCACGGACTTAATCACGGTAACTGACCGTTTCCTTTTTCTGGTCGTCTCCAATAATGATATTCATAACATTTGTGTCTAAGGTAAATGTTCCATAAATATCTCCTTCTGCCGTAAGTCTTAAAATTCCATTTTCAATACCAAGGTTTTCAAATAATGCCGATAAATCCTTAAGTCCGTCAATTAACTTTCCGGCATCCGTTCTGCATAATCTAGTTGCTGGCATTTAAAAATTCCTCCATTTCCATCTGTCTAAAATCTGTAGATAAAACCATGTATCTGACAGCTTTCTCTTGCTGTTGCTTCATGTACTGCTCGTCCCGGCATTCTTCACACATATTTCCTTCGCCGGGATCAAGACTGCATCCACAGATTCTGCATTTTCTGTAAAACATAAAATCACGCTTTCCAAAATCCAAACTACGTGTTACAATAAACGCAGAAATACTTTTGTATTCCTACGGTTAAATAGCACCTGCGTTCGCCAAAACATTCAGGGTGCTATTTTTTTGTCCTCAAATTCCCCAAGGAACTCAACATCAGCGTCAAGCTTGTCCTTCCGGCGGATCATGTAAAAGTATGCTTTCCGCTTTTCTTCCCGGCGGTTCTCCACGTCAAAGATCACAACTCCAATAAGTGCAATCACCGCACCGAGAGCTATTGCAATCAGCAGAAAAACATAATACATTCCATCCGCGTCGAGCATTCCACCAAGAAACAGGATTCCAAGCCCTACCGCTATAAAAACTTTTGCTACATTTTTCATGATGCCTTGTCCTTAACCACAAGCTTAATTCCTTCCTGTCTTTCGTAAATCTCTAACAGAATGTCCATAATCTTGGCTTTCCTCTCTGGTGTAATTTCCATGTCTGCTTTGTTCATAGGAATCTCCTTTCTCATTATTTAACGCTCCCACACATGGCAATCTGCTTGTCAACTTCCGACTGTTTCTTTGAGATTGCCATACCATCCGCAACACCGAGAATATAGTTGAAGTTTTCTTTGTCCAGCTGTGATACTGTTTCAGCTAGTCTTGTAAGGGATTCTTTCTGTTTTTCGCTCATCTGCTCACTTCCTTTCATGTTTGTATTACCTTGTGTGATTATAATATCATACTTAGTTTGTCTTGTCAAACATTTTTTAAATATTTTGTTTGACATTGTGTGATTTTTGTACTATTATATTAGTGGGAGGTGATAATCAGTGTATGAGCAAATAAAACAGCTGAGAAAATCGCTTGGAATGTCACAAGAAAAGTTTGCTAAAGAAATTGGTTTAACTAAAAATTTCATATCTTTAGTAGAAACTGGTCAAAGAAATCTATCAACCCAATCGATTAAACTTATTTGTCAATTGTTTAATGTTGATGAGGAATGGCTAGAGACCGGAAAAGGCGAAATGTTCATTCAAAAGACCGAGAATGAAAAGATAGCTGAATTTCTTGCAGATGTTCTGAAAGCCGGGGAAAAAGACCAGAGGTACAGATTCATAGCCGCTATCTCAGAACTGGATGAAAACGACTGGAACACAATCCAGAAGCTGGCAGAAAAGCTTGTGAAGAAGTAAAAAGAAAGACAAGGGCAATGCGCAAACCCTTGTCTTTTTCTTTTATCTTAAAAATCTCCTTATAAATGCATATATGGTTCGGAGATCATCCTCGTCCATACACTTCTCTATTAATTCTATTATTTTCTCTTTAATCTCTCCCATATACAATACCACCTTTCTATTTGATACATAAAGTATACGAACGTATGTTCGAAAAGTCAATAACGCATCCATTTGTTTTTATCTTAAACTTTCATTTTGCAAAAAAATGTCATAAAAAAATGACAAAAATGTATTGTTTTATAATCATTTTGCTTTATAATTGTAGTATCAAAAGAAAGGGGAGTTCAAAATCATGAACGAATCAAAAGATACTAAGGTATGTAAACACTGTCAATCAGAAATTCCTAAGAAAGCAAAGATATGTCCAGTATGCAAAAAGAAACAAGGTTTACCGAAATGGGCGATTGTTTTAATTGTTATCCTGGTTCTTGGAGCTATCGGTTCTGCTTCTGGTGGAAATTCCGACAATTCAGAAACTACTACCAATTCAAAATCATCAAGCACAAACGAAACTCAAGATTCAACACCAGAGGTAAAGGAAGTTGAGACCGAATCAGAGCCAGAAATTGAATATACTGCGGTTGATGTAAGCACCATGATGGATGATTTGAAAAACAATGCAATGAAAGCAGAAGATACTTACAATGACAAATACTTAGAAATTACTGGTCGATTAGATGTTATTGATAGCAACGGTAAGTATATCGGGGTATTCTCTCAGACAGACAAATTTGCAATTGTTGGTGTCCAATGCTATATAAAAGATGATGATGTAAAAGCAAAAGTAATGGAAATGTCTAAAGACGATACTGTGACGCTCAAAGTTCATATTAAAAACGTTGGGGAAGTTATGGGGTACTCCGCAGATATTATAGAAATAGAATAGTATACAGTCCCTCTATTAAATGAGGGACTTTTTTTAAAGGGAGTTAAAAATGAACATAGCAATTTATCCAAGAAAATCGAAAAAAGATGATAATTCAGAATCAATGGAACAGCAAATAGACGATTGTAAAAAGTACATTGATAAAACTTACCATAATGCAAATATAATCGTTTATTCTGGCGATTATGCGATCACAGGGCATAGCACGGCAAAAAGAAAGGACTTTCAGCGCATGATGGATGATGTCAGAGCCGGAAGAATCAATGCAGTTGTCATTATGAGATACGATCGTATAGCAAGAAATATGAGAGATTTCTGTAACCTCTATCACGACATGGAAAGCGCAGGATGCAACTTGATATCAGTAAGTCAGCAGATCGATACTTCCACGCCATACGGAAAGAACTTCATGTACCAGATGGCAAACATGGCAGAATTAGAATGGGCGGTCATATCTGAACGATACAAAGACACCGCAGCTTATAAAATCCGTGAAGGGAAAGCTTACACTGGTAGAGTGCCTATAGGATTCAAAATAGAGAAAATAGATGGTGTAAAGAAAGTCGTACATGATAATGAGGAACAGACAAGGTCTATATTTGATTATTTATTAGCAACCAAAAGCAAGCGCGGCACTGTTTTATGGGTACGTGAAAATTTAATTCCAGACTTCACACGTCACAAATTAGACACAATGATAAAGTCAGATTTATATATTGGTAAAGTAAGGGAAAATGAAAATTTCTGCGAACCTTATTTTACCAAAGACCAAATGGAAGAAATAAGAAGTGTCAATCAGATAAAATACGCTCCATCCGGTCATATATATCTATTCAGTGGGTTATTCCGCTGTCCTATATGTGGCAGGAAAATGGCAAGTTTTTATAGCATAGATAGGAAGACCAAAAAGCACCGGCAATATCAACGATGCTGGTTTGGTGGAAACGAGAAATTGCACAAAACAAAATTAGTATCAGAAGCAAAAACAGAAAAATATCTTCTTGAAAATCTTGACACAGCATTAAAAAATCTTGAATTTGATGTAAAAAAAGAAGCAGGTAAACCAAAGCGCAATTTGAATAAGAAACTTAATGATGCAATAGGGGAGCGTGACAGACTGAATTACCTTTTTGAAAAAGGAAGAATTGATATTCCAGAATACGAAAAGAAATACAGTATATTGTCCGGGAAAATAAATTCAATTAGTGAAGAATTATCCAATAACAAGGTTGTAAAAATTGAAGAATTTAAAAAGCAGATACCTTCAAACTGGGAAGTCCTTTACGAACAACTAGATCAAAAAGGAAAACAAGAGTTTTGGCATAGAATAATAAAAGAAATTTATTTGAATGAAGCCTTTGAAATTACTGGCTTTATATTTTATATCTAGGACTTGTACTAAGTAACTATTTCCTAGCGGGAATCTGAATTGTTTTTCTGCGCTGGCAAAATGGCTTGAAGTCATGGTCACGACGTGATCCGCATAGCCGGCCGCTACACACATCGCACCGAGAGACAGCGATTCCCCACAGGTACTGCAGGCTCCGTAAAGTCCAAAGAGCGGTACCTGAAAATCCAGCACCCCAAACGAGGTCGCCATGGTCTGCCCCAAAAGATCGCCTGCGAAAAGATACCGGATGTCCTCTTTTTTTAATCCGGCTCTGCCGACCGCCATGGTGAAAGCTTCTTTCTGCAGCGTGCTCTCTGCCTCCTCCCATGTATTCTGACCAAATTTATCGTCCTCACCGATCACATCAAAATGACCTGCCAGAGGTCCCTCTCCCTCCTTTTTTCCAACAATATTTGCCGTGCTGATAATAAAAGGAGCCTCTGTAAAACAGAGGCTCTGTTTTCCCTTCTGCATACTCGTATCCACACTTTCTTTTTCTTTTAGTATGGATCAGGGAAGTTTTTCTTATTCTCTTTTTCATCATTTTCTTATCGTTTTTGCAATCGCTTCCGGTGATAACTGTAAAAAAACACAAAGCTCTAAAAACTCTTCGGCAAGCAGAGGTTCTTTATAATCCGGATGCAGTTTTTCTTCCGGAACTTGTGTCTGTTCTGAGATCTCAGATGCTGAAATTCCTTTTTCCTGCATATAAGCAAGGATATATTCTGTCACTCTGGATTTATTCATGCGCTCCACTCCTTTTCTCATGTGTTCTTCCCGATATATGCAGACCTCATCATGCAAGCATGTTCGGTCTACATATTCTCGATTGGCACCGCTCATTGCTTACGCACATTATATTCTTATAATTCAAGACTTTCAACCATATTTTCCCATATAATCAGAATTAATTGACGGTCTAAAATATGTGAGATATGATAACCATAATAACTTTTTAAATTTCAGAAACAGGGGATTTTTATGCGAAATGAATTAATTCCAAAGGTGTTAAAAGAATATAGAAAACGAAATCATTACTCAGTGAAAGACGTATCGATCAGGCTGATGGAACATGATATTGATGTTGCACCGAAGACGATTTATGGCTGGGAAAGCGGACAGGCACAGCCGACGGCGGACACACTGCTCTTACTGTGCGAGATATACAAAATCCCGGACATCCTAAACTCCTTCGGTTACGACCAGCCCGATGATCCGGCAGCTTCCCTGACTTATCATGAACGTGAGATCATCTACGCCTACCGCAATCGCCCTGAGTTGCAGCATGCGGTCGACATTCTGCTCGGATGCGATTAAGTATTTTGTTTCCTGTGATACAATCTGATCTGTGCGATGTATAAATAAAAAAGAGGTTTTTCTGTAGAAATATCTGTTTTCAGGATTTTTGCAGGAAAACTTTTTTTATGTGCTCTTTCCCCGGCTTCTTACGGATCCAGACAGTAACTCTTCTGTTTCCGTGTATATCATTTTATTTTCGCAGGTTGCAACTTTGCTTTAAGAAGTATAGAATAGAAGATACTCTGCGGTTTTATGGTAGTTCCGTAAAACCGTTTACCGCAGGACATTATTAAGGGAGATTTATTTATGAACGCTTTCCAATTTATCTTTCAGTATATCAAACGGCATAAAATCCAGTATACGCTTGGTATCATCACGCTTTTTGTGGTAGACTTTGCCAATATTTTTATTCCGAAACTTACCGGTGTCATCACCGACGGACTCACCGCCCACAGCCTTGACTGGAGCGGAGTCAGATTAAATCTGCTTTACCTTTTTCTGCTTGGACTGCTGCTTGCGGTCGGCCGTTTTTTCTGGCGTTACTTCCTCTTTGGTGCTTCCCGCTCTATTGAGAAGGAACTGCGCAATGATATGTTTGCCCACCTCGAAAAAATGGATGTGGAATATTACAACGAGCACAAGACCGGTGACCTGATGACACGTTTTACGAGTGACTTAAACGCGATCCGTATGGCGATCGGACCTGCCGTCATCTGCGTGTTTGACGCTTCTGTCATGACCATTATGGTCATTTTCCAGATGATGTACTATGTCAGTGTGAAGCTGACACTCATTGCAGTCATTCCAATGCTTTTTATTTTGTTTGGCGAGATTTATTATGGAAAAATCATCCGTCCACGCTTTACCGCAAGACAGGAAGCCGTGTCTGACCTGACCGACTATGTGCAGGAAAGTTTTTCCGGTATCCGCGTCATCAAGGCTTTTGTCCGCGAAAAAGCACAGCGTTATCACTTTTTAAAAGAAAACGAAAACACGATGGAAAAGAACTTAAGCATTGCAAAGATCCAGTCCATTGTCATTCCACTGTTAGATGTCATCATCGGTCTTTCTTCACTGCTTACTTTAATTTATGGCGGTTATCTCGCACTGATCGGTGATATCACGTTAGGACGTTTTGTGGCTTTCAACCAGTATATCAACATGCTTGTCTGGCCAATGTTAGCCTGCGGTGATTCCGTCAATATGTTTTCCCAGGGTGCTGCTTCGATCCGGAGAATCCAGGAAATCTTCAAGGAACAGCCTGAGATTGCAGACACCGACAAAACAAAAGAAGTGGATGAGATCAACGGTGAGATTGAATTTAATCACCTCACGTTCATCCACCGCGGTCACAGCGAACCGACTTTAAACGACATCACCCTGCATGTGCCGGCAGGAACAACGCTTGCGATCATCGGGCGCACCGGAAATGGGAAATCCACACTGGTAAATCTCCTGCTGCACCTTTACAACACGAAACCGGGCATGCTTTTCATTGATGGAAAGGACATTAACACCATTCCTTTAAAAACACTGCGTGAAAATATCGGATACGTTCCGCAGGATAATTTCCTGTTCTCGGACACATTGAAATCCAATATCGCATTTGGCGCTGAAAATGATGATATGGAAGCCATCCAGTCCGCAACACGCGCTGCCTGCATCCATGAAAATATTGTCCAGTTCCCGGACGGTTATGAGACAATTGTAGGTGAGCGCGGTGTCACCTTATCCGGCGGTCAGAAACAGCGGAGCTCCATTGCCAGGGCTCTGATGAAAAATGCACCGATCCTGATTTTAGACGACGCCCTCTCCGCTGTCGATACCGACACCGAGGAACACATTTTAACCAATTTAAAGAAAAACCGTGAAGGAAAGACGACCATTCTCATTGCGCACCGCATCTCGACGATCCAGAATGCAGATATCATTATGGTGTTAGAGGACGGCACTGCCGCCGAGATTGGAAATCACGATTCCCTTATGGCAAAACACGGGATTTATTACGATATGTTTGAAAAACAGCAGTTAGAAGCCATCCACGGTGAAGCCGGAAAAGCGCTCATCAGACAGAATCATCCAGCTGCAAAAACAGGAAAGGAGGACGCATAACTATGAAACGTTTACTGGCCTATTTAAAACCGCACAAATGGGTTATGACTGCTGCGACAGTCCTCGTCCTCTTTATCATCGTGGTAGAACTTTACCGCCCGATCGTCATCGGTGATGCGATCGATGATTATATCAACGGCTATTACGCACCGTACATCGAAACCACTGCGGATGCGCCGGGTGCTGTTCCTTATCATGACACTTACCTGACAAGAGATTTTGAAGCGGCAGACGGACAGAATTACGATCAGATTCTTCTATATAATAATCAATATTATATGGCAGAAAATCTTTCATCCGAAGAATGTGATGCATTAAAAAATGCAGATGCCGCCACACTTTCATCTTATGTAAACCAAAGTGCAACGCCTCTCACAAGGGACGACTTAAAAGATTTGCGGCATTATGATTTTGCCGGCATTTTGAAAGCGGCCGCCCTCTATCTGCTGCTTCTGCTCACCGGATTTGTCTTAAATGCATTAGACACCTGGATTTTGCAGAAAATGGGACAGGAGATCATTTACCAGATGCGTGAGGAGGTATTTACCCACATTCACAGCTTATCGTTAAACTTTTTCAACAATACGCCTGTGGGAAAACTTGTCACCCGTGTCTCCAACGACACCGAAGCGGTCAATGAACTTTTCTCCACCATTTTGGTAAAACTCTTTAAAAACATTGTAAAAATTATCGGATATGCCGTTGTCATGCTCTCCATTAATGTCAAAATGGCTCTCGTATCCTTTGCACTGCTGCCGCTTGTCACAGTGCTGACCTTCTTTTTCCGTTTTATGTCAAGGAAGGCATACGAGCTTACAAGAAACCGCATTACCGACTTAAACACATTTTTATCGGAACACCTCTCCGGCATGAAGCTCATCCAGATTTTTGCAAGGGAAGAGGAAAAATATGCACAGTTTGAAAAGAAATCCGAAGATTTATACAAGGCAAACTGGCGTGAGGTTATGACATTTGCGATTTTTCGTCCATCCATTTATCTGGTGTCCGTGCTTGCCATGATGCTTGTGATTGGAACCGGAAGTGCCGGGGTGTTAAACCAGACGCTCTCGCTCGGAACGCTGTTTATTTTTATCACCTATATTTCCTCGTTTTTTGATCCGATCCAGGAACTTGCAGAACAGTTTGGTACCTTGCAGTCCTCTCTCGCCTCTGCCGGAAAAATTTTCTCCATTTTAGACGAGAAACCGGACATTGTAAAACCAGCGCACCCGGTTGAAGTCAACATCAAAGGACGCATCGAATTCCGTCATGTATGGTTCGCCTATGAGAAGGACGATTATATTTTAAAAGACATCAGTTTCGTCATCGAACCGGGCGAAAAAGTTGCATTTGTCGGTGCTACCGGAGCTGGAAAATCTTCTATCTTAAATCTGATCGGACGATACTTTGACATCCAGAAAGGTGAGATTTTGATCGACGGCGTCAACATCAAAGACATCGACACTGATGTGCTGCGCGCCGCGATTGGGCAGGTACAGCAGGATGTATTTATTTTTACCGGGGATATTAAGAGCAATATTTCACTGGACAATGAGAATATTTCCATTGAGGACGTGAAACGTGCCGCAGAGATCGTGCACGCGGATTCCTTTATCGAAAAAATGCCGGGCGGCTATGATGCCCCTGTCACAGAGCGCGGAAGCACCTTATCCGCCGGACAACGACAGTTACTCTCCTTTGCGAGAACCCTGGCTTACGATCCGACCATCCTTGTCTTAGACGAGGCAACTGCCAATATCGACACGGAGACCGAGGCTCTTATCACAAGTGCTCTGGCAAAACTCATGGAGGGCAGAACTACGATCATGGTTGCACACAGACTTTCCACGATCCAGCATGCCGACAAGATCATTGTCATGCATCAGGGACAGATCAAGGAAGCCGGCACCCATCAGGAACTTCTCGCCCAGAACGGACTGTACCGGAAATTGTACGATCTGCAGCTTGTGGAAGCGTAGCAGTTCAATTTTTGTAACGACAGTTTATATGTCCGCCCCGGGAGCATGAACATCCGAGCCGGCATAAAAAACGTTGTGAAAATTGCGTAAATTTGTAAATGCTGCTTTTAAGCTTAAAGTTTGTGTACATTCCCAAATGGACTGTCGCGAAAGATTGTACGTCTATGAAATTCTTTCTGCTCATGAATCTAGCGTAAGTAAATACAGCCTCCCAGCATTGGTTATTCAGTGCAAAAATCAAATGTAAACGAATGATTTTTGCACTGCCTTCTGCTGGGAGGCTGTATTAACTTACACACGATTCAATCGCGAAGAAAGAATTTCATAGACGCACAATCTTTTGTGACTGTCCATTTGTTGAATGAACACAGACAATCAAAGAAGCTTAAAAGCAGCATTGACAAATTAGCAATTTGATACCGTTTTTTATGCCGGCTTGGATGTTCATGCTCCCGGGGCGGACATATTTACACTCCCTCAAAAATTGAGCTGCTATCATTTCCATAGCTGAATCCACTCCATCTCAAGCTTCGGTTTCACAACCTCTGTTTTGATCTCGTAGTATCCCTGTTTTAATTCCACACGGCAAATCTTCTGCGTGTTCGGTCTGCCTTCCGTGCCGCTCGTCTGCAATGTGAAGAATAATTCATCGTTGAGATAGAGGTTTGCGGCTGCCTGTGCCAGATTGGACTGCGGAGAAATAAATTTTACAACAACATTGTATACACCAGACTGGTTTACATAAATTTTCTGTGACACTTTATCTTCCGGAACAATGCTTATATCGCTTTCCCCATTTGCCCCTTCTGATCCAGCCCCCTGCAACGGCTCATATGCCTTCACTTCCTCCAACGGTCTTAACGGACGTTTCATAACCGGAGCATTTAAAATAAACCGACAGATATTTTTTGCAGAGCGCTGCAACTCCCCAATGGTCAGCTTTCCATTGTCCAGTGCCTCCAAAATATCATCGCCCATGGCATTGATTTCCGCGCCGTTATTGTTGACTACCATATAAAGGTCATTCTGGGAGCGCACCATCGAAGAAAGTGCATGATGATCCTGCTTGCCACCTTTTACAACATCATTGACACTTGCCCACCAGTCGGTCATGACAATGCCTTCATACCCCCACTCTCCTCTTAAGATCGTGGTATTTAAATCATAATTGGACGATGTCCAGTGTCCATTGATCGGATTATAAGATGTCATAATAGAGGAGGCTTCCCCTTCTTTGACTGCAATCTCAAATCCTTTCAGATAAATCTCACGCAGTGCACGCTCTGACACAACAGAATCTACTGTATGTCTTGCCGTCTCCTGGTTGTTCGCCGCAAAATGCTTCACCGTTGCAAAAGAGCCGCCTTTTTTGATTCCCCTTGTCACTGCTGCCGCAAAACATCCGGTCACATAAGGATCTTCACTGAAATACTCAAAATTGCGTCCGTTCAACGGATAGCGGTGGATATTAATTCCAGGTCCGAGCAGAGTGTCCACTTCGTTTGCAACCAGCTCTTTTCCTTCCATCACATAAAGTTCTTCCATCATTGGAATGTTAAACGAACATGCAAGCAGTGTTCCGATTGGAAGCTGTGTTGCCTTCAATCCGCTCTCCATACGGATACCGGAAGGTCCGTCTGCACAGCAGGCAGCCGGGATTCCATATGCATACAGGCGGTCGCTGACACCTCCAAATGTGGATGCCGTACCCGGTGTTACTTTCGGGCTGCTCATTCCTTCCCCGCGCACGATCGTGGCAAGTTCCTCTTTGGTCAATTGCGCGATAAATGTATCCAAATCTGCTTTTCCCTCTGCAACATCCGAAAAACGGATTCCTTTGTCTCCGGTGATTGCAAGCTGCTCCGGTAAATGCGCCTCAATCCGTTCCTGTAACCGGATCGTCTGCTGCGGCACTGCCTCCTTTTCCTGCTGATAGCTTCCATCCTCCCGGCTCTGTCCCGGACGGATGCGCTCAAATGCTTCTGTCGGTGCGAGTGCTTCCTGCAGGGCTTCCGTCACACAAAGCTCTTTTACGATATATGCTCCTTTTCCATCCACATCTGCGATTTTCGTATTCCGCACACTATTACCCACATGGAATACGTAAGCACCTGCCTCTGATACATAGCAGGACTTGTGGCCTGCCACACCGGAATCATCATATGAAGCAAGATTTTTTACCGGAATGTGCAGTGTCATTTTCTGTTTTTCTCCCGGAGCCAGCTCCTTTGTCTTTGCAAATGCTTTTAATTCTCTCGCCGGTTTTCCAAGTTTTCCCTGCGGTGCCTGCACATAGACCTGTACGACCTCTTTTCCCCTGCAGTCTCCTGTATTTTTCACACAGATGGTAATCTGCACTTCTTTTCCTGCACATGTTCCATTATCAATCGATACTCCGTGACTGCCCCAGGCACCTCCGACTTTGGATTCTTCTGTAACCGTCTCCGCTTTTAAAATTTCAATGTCAAACTTCGAATAGGAAAGTCCAAAACCGAACTCATACATGACTTTTTCCGGGCAGAATGTCTCAAAATAGCGGTATCCCACATAGATATCTTCGGTGTAAAAATTGCGCACATTGTCTCCGAAATCGTTCGCCGCCGGATAATCTGCCAGTGAACATGCGATCGTGTCCGTCAGTTTTCCACTAGGAGACACTTTTCCACTCAAAACATCCGCAACTGCATTTCCACTCTCCATGCCGCCCTGCCAGATATAGAGCACGGAACGGATATGATCCTTGTATACAGGATTCTTAAGCCAGCTCATATCTATGATATTCGACACGTTCAAAAGCACTGCGACCTGTTCAAAATGCGCTGTCAGAACCTTCAGATTTTCAAGTTCTTCCGGCGTTAGAAGGTAACTGCCCGCCTCATTTGCATAATCCTTATCTTCGCCTGCAGTACGTCCGATAATAAAAATCGCTTTCTCTGATTTTTCTGCTGCGGCTGCCGCAATCTCCTCTGTGATCACCATCTCTTTCTGGTGCCACGGCTCTGCTGCCCAGCCGCCACCGCCGTTGTCAAATGGGTGGTCTTTTAACCACGCTCTGTAAATGTCTGCCAGCTCCTCATTCAAAGTAAAGCTGCCGCTCTCTCTCATTCCATCATAAATATTCACCGCATAAGGCACGTTGACAGCTCCGCCGGAACCAGTCCCGCTGCGGTAAGTCTCAAACTGGCACCTGCCAAACACAGACACCATCTCTTCTTTTTTCAACGGGAACATGTGACCTTCATTTTTCAATAAAACGGCTCCCTCTGCGGCTGCCGCCCTGCAATATACTCCAAATCCTTCCAATGGTACTCCGATTGTACTCATACTCATCTGCTTCCTCCAAATACGTTTCTATTTTTATTTTAAAATGTTTTCTTTCACATCACATATTCTAGTAAAATCTTCTCTTCCATGCTATAATTTTTCTATTCAAAAATATAACAATTTTGTCATTGGAGGTTTTCTATGGATTATCCGGAGGAAAGAAAACAATATATTGACGGCATCGCCTGCCAGTATCTCTGTCATATTGAAAAAGCAGAGAAACCGGGCAATGTATTTTTCGCTCATTTTCATTATTATATTGAAATGCTCTATGCACTTTCCGGTCATTTCCGTATTTATTTAAACGGAATTTACCACGAATTTGCGGCAGGGGATTTTGTACTGATCAATTCCAGGGAAGTGCACCAGATCGACGCGCTCTCATCAGAGGGCGGCTCTTATATCGTGGTTCGTTTTCTCCCGGAACTCATTTACGACGGCATGACGCAGAGCCACTTTGAGTTAAAATATCTGCTTCCATTTATCACCGAAAACAGCATTTATGAAAAAGTAATTTCTTCTTCCATATTAAATGCAAAACACTCTGCCATCCCCGGACTTATGAACGAGATTATCCGGGAATCTGAGGAAAAACAATACGGCTACGAGCTTGCAATCAAAAATCACATTGGCGGTATTTTTCTTTGGCTGCTGCGCTACTGGCATGCAAATGGCGAAGAACCGCTTCTCGAAGATTTTGAAAACCAGCAGTTAAAACAGCAGCTCTCCCCAGCCCTGACCTACATGATCACCAATTATGAAAAATCTATCAGCGCAGCGGACATGGCAAAACTCTGCAATTTGAGCTACAGCTATTTTTCCAGAAGTTTCAACCGGCTTTTGCATATGAATTTCAGTGATTACCTGAATGAGATCCGCATCCGGGAAGCGGAAAAGCTGTTAGTCTCAACTACCCAGAACGTGACGGAGATTGCATCTGCGGTCGGTTTCTGTACCACAAGTTACTTTATCAAACAGTTTACCAAATACCTGCATGTTTCTCCCAAACAATACCAGAAACAAATGCGCCAGGGACAGAAAGATTTCATTGCATAACCACGCAACACAAGCTATAATAGTTTGCAGTGTCCAGTGGTTCCTTAACGGTGATTGGCGGTGCCGGACTTGTCATCGGCTCTTTTGTATCCGGTGGTACTGCAACTCCAAACTTTACCCGATTCGCAAAGTCTGAATATCTGGACTACAAACGACAATGCCTTATATACCGCCGGACTCGGACTTGCTAATATCTTCCATCAGAAGAAAAAACCTATGGTACTGATCTCCGGTATCATTGGAACGATTTTATCCGTCTGGTTATACTATAACTTCTGTAACTGGTTAAATGTATTAAACTGGGGGATTTCCTCCATCAATGGCATGGTGGTTGCTGTCGTCTGCTACCTGATTGGATATTTTGTGAAGAAAAATCAGAGATAAATAATACGTCCTAATTCTGCTGAAGTTCTGTGTGAGATGGAAATGACAGTGCGGTCTTTCGCTACACGCTTTAACGCCAGTAACACTGCCTTTTCCGTCTCTGCATCCAGATTCGCCGTGATCTCATCAAACAGCAGCATTTGTGGTTCCGCCACTGCGGCTCTTGCAATGGATAAGAGCTGCCATTGTCCCTGCGAGAATAACTCCGGCGTGCATTTCGTGTCATATCCGTTTTCAGAGCTTTCTATCACATCGTCTAACCCGGTCAGCTCTGCCACTGCTTTTACGCGGTCTGCCGGAATGGTTTCATCATACAGCGTGATCTGATCGCGCACCGTTCCCGGAACCATGTGGAAGATCTGTTCTACATAGCCGAACAGTTTCCGTTTCTCTTCCTCCCGGACTGTCACTGCCGGTCTTCCGTGGATCAAAACCTCTCCGCCCTGCGGTTCGTAAAGTCCTAAGAGAAGTTTTAAAATCGTACTTTTTCCTGCCCCGGTTCGTCCTGCGAGTGTTACCTGCTCCGCGTCCATGACCTTTAAATTCAAATGGTCTAAAACGACATGTTCATCATAACCGAAGGTCACATCCCGAAACTCGACAAACGGAACATCTGCTGTTTTATTTTCTGAGTGTCCCCCAGCCATCTGTTCCACGCATTCTTCTGCTACTGTCTCGCTGTCTTTTTCCACTATCTGCTTCTCCTCAAGTGCAAAAAATTCATTGATCCTGTGGATTCCGGCAATCGCAGACTGAATCGTCTGAATCTCCATTCCGAGGCTCTCCACCGGGGAGAATATCTGTGAGATATAGTTGATGACCGCAACCGCAGTTCCGGCAGACATTCCAAAGAAGGTCAGTACCGTGTGGTTTCCGGACGCGGAAAGCAGCATGACAACTGCGACAACCACCGCATTCAATATCAGTATCACCGGGGAGTAAACCGCATCATAAAAATTGGTGCGCTCCATCGCTGCATAACTCTCCCCGATATAAGTGTCGTATCGCTCTTCCATGTATGCTTCCTTTGCAAGACAATGGATTGTGCGGATATTGTGAAGCGTCTCCGGCACATGACCGGATGCCCGTCCGACAGCCTTTCGGTTTTCAATCTGCGCCGCCAGCATATTTTTCTGGACATGTCTGGTAAACCAGAATAAAAACGGCAGCAACACCAGCAATACCAGCGTCAGTCCACGGTTTTGAAACCAGATCACGACAAGGATACTGATAATCTTACATACATCCGCAAACATACTGATAATCCCGGAGGTAAACAGATTTTCCACCGTGTCAACATCCCCGACAAACCGTGACACCAGTGTTCCCGGCTCCTGCTTATTCACGCTGTCTGCCGTCAGACTTACAAATTTATCCATCAGGCTGCTTCTTAGTGCATGTGTGATTTTCTGACCAAACGCCGTCAGGAGTCCTTCCCTCGCAGCTTCCAATATTCCGGTAAGTGCGAGCAGGACAAAATAGAGAAGGATCACAGAAAACGCCGCCTCATTACCGGCTGTCACTGTATCAATGATTTTTGCAAGGATCAGCGGAGGAATCAGCGCTGCCACAACTGCTCCGATCACTGCGGTCAGGATTCCGGCAGACAGCATTTTCTGTTTTTTGATTGTTTCCAGGATCACACTTTTTACCCGTCTTTTCTGTTTCATCTGCCACTCCTCCTTTCCTCTGTATGTTCAGAAACTGTTTTTCTATTTTCCGTTTCCACTTTCGCATTCTCTCTTTCATCGCTCTGTGTCTCATACAGACTGCGGTACTCCGGTATCTTTTCCAGAATTTCTTCATGTGTACCGGCCACCGCCTTTCCATCTTCCATCCAGATGACCTGATTCATCTGAGGAAACAGATATAAACGGTGAGAAATTAAGAAAACAATATTGTCTTTCGTCTGCTGTTTCAAATTGGCAAAAATCTGTTTTTCCGTGTTTTTGTCCAGTGCCGAAAAAGGATCATCCAGAATCAGAACCGGCTTTTTGTGGCAGAGTGTCCTTGCAAGTGCAAGACGCTTTGCCTGACCGCCGGAGAGACGTACTCCGCCATTTCCAACCGCGGTCTTTTTTCCATCCGCCATCTCTGCAACTTCCTGTTCCATGCACACTGCCTTTAAGTAATCGTCTGCCTCTTTTTTATCACCGAGCAAAATATTATTTTCCACACTGTCAAAAAACAACTCCGGATCATGTCCAAGATAACCGATCCGCTTCGTGCGGTCTGCCTCGTCCATAGCCTGCAAATCTGTGCCGTCCACAAGAATCTGTCCCTCATAAGGATATTCACACAAAAATACTTTTCCAAGCGTTGACTTGCCACATGCGACCGCCCCGGTAATACCGATGATCTGTCCTTTCTCTGCGTAAAGACAAATGTCGTCTAAAATTTTCTTTCCATCCGGATAAGCAAAATTCAGATGACTGATCTGTATTTTTTGCACTGTTGTCTCTGTTTTGCCTGTTGGGACTGTGTCGTTTTTTTCCCTACACTCCCTGGCATGATTTTCTGCTGTCTGATCTTCGATCACAGTTCTCTCATCTTTTCGTGTCAGAAGTGGTTTGATACGGTTCCATGAAACCTGTGCTTTATGTACCGCATTGAACAGCTTCGCAGCGCTTGACGACTTCACGGAAAGTTTCACAAAGCACGACAAAAATGTGGTAAACGCCGCAATGCCCCATGCACGCCAGCCGGTTCCCAATACATTTTTCTGTCCGAAATACAAAATGAACAGCACACCTGCCATGGAGATGACGCGATACACCGGTGGCATTGCCGTGTTCCAGATGTTTGCTCTCACGGCTGCTTTTTCATACGCAGACAAATTTTCTTCATATGCATTCTGTCTTTCTTTTTCACGCCCGAAAACACGGTATGTGATTGCATTTTCTGCCCGGTCTAACGTCGCTGCGCTCAGCGCGCCGGACTGTTCCTTGTAGGCAGCCCCGGTTCTCTGGATCATTTTTTTCATTTTTTCTGCGGTCATGTAAGAGATTGGCGGAAACAGCATACATAAGAGCGCCAGCCGCCAGTCATACCACAAAAGCATTCCGGCATAGGCTGCCAGTGCCACACCTGTATCAAAAATTTCCGTCGTAAATTTCCGCATTCCCTCCACACAGTCATCAACGTCGAGGATCGCTTTCGTTATGACATTGCCTTCGCCCTCTTCCTTAAGGCTCGCCCTGCTTTTTCTGACAAGGCTTCCATAGAGGATTTCCTTCATCCTGCGGTTTACATTATTGGCAAAACGGCGGACATAAAAACGCTTGATATATCTCGAACTCTGCACGATCACGATCACTGCCACATAGCTTAACACAAGAATCAGCATATCGCCAAACTGTCCGGCACCTCTTAAAATGTCCACAAGACAGCCGGTCATTTTTCCTTCGAACCACGGTCCTGCAAGCAGTCCTACATTATAGATCAGACCGGATATTGTCACCGCCAGAAGTACTTGCCATTCTGCTTTAAAATAGGACAAAATCCTGTCCGGCTGAAATGATGCTGGCTGTTTCTGTTTTTCTCTCATTTTGTCCTCCTTTTCCCTGCAAATCATAACCACCGGCTAAGCCGGTGGTTTGCTCACGCCCTATAAGGGCTTAT